>OGJY01004169.1_pt1 | contig 10744 bp, 8 predicted proteins | sample 1572231 | NCBI WGS metagenome assembly OGJY01 (sample SAMEA2582121, study PRJEB24529) | metagenome | biome: Human gut stool | place: China | collected 2011
CAACCTCCCGCATCTACGCATATCGCTGGCCTGCACGACTTGTATCGCACAAGCCCTTTGCAGCCGAGAGTTATTCTATCACACCTTCGTGCATTTGGCAAGTGTTTTTTAGAAAAAAGAACGAATTTTCTTTTTTATTTTCTCCGTTTTGTCAAAGAGCGCATTTTCTGTGCAAGATGCACAATCCGCAGGCTTTTTTGCCGGTGGAAAACTTTGCTGCGCCCGCTGCGCAGTGCTTAGTATGGACCGTTCTGTCGCTTTTATACATATATAATAAAAAGCAGCGCCGCCGCTCCCGCAGGAAGCAGGCGCTGCAAATGCCGTTCGCCTTTACGACCCCACCCGTGAAAAAGTCAATCGGGAAAATCCGCAGATTTTCCCGATTGGCAAATTTAAAATAATTCTTCCGCTGAAGATGCGCAGAGCAGCGCGGCGCGCAGTTCAAATCATTTCTTCTTCAGCTGTTCCGCCAGCCCATCCCGGGGCGTGATGTAGACCGTGGTGTACACCTCGTACAGCACCATGCCGGGTTTGGCACCGCTGGCTTTCCAGATGTTTTTCACCTCGGTGGTGTCCACCGCCACCTTGGCGCCGGCGCCCGCCCTGTAGGTGCTGGAGTAGATGACTGCCAGCTCCGCGGCCTCCTGCTTGGTGGTGTCCGGGATCTCCTCGCCCCGGCTCATGACCACAACGTGGCTGCCGGGGGCCTTCTGCACATGGAACCACAGGTCTTTGCCCCGGGCGGTGTGCAGGGTGAGCTTGTCGTTCTGGGCGTTGTTGCGGCCTACCAGGATCTCAAAGCCATCGGTGGAAGTGAACCGCAGGAAGTCTGCAGGCTTCTGGCGCTTATCCCGCTGCTTGTAGTATTTCAGGTAGCCCTGACTCTTCAGCTCTGCCCGGATCTCGTTGAGGGCCGCCTCACCGGAAGCGGACTCCACCTCGTAGAGCACCGTTTCCAGATAGGCGATCTCCTTTTCACCCTCTGCCAGCAGGTCCACCAGCATCCGGGCGGCGGTCTGCTTCTTTTTATAGTTCTTGAAGAAGTTCTGAGCGTTCTGGCTGGGTGTGAACCGCAGGTCCAGCGGGATGGTCACTTCCTTGCCCTCGTCGTACCAGTTGGGCACGGTGATGCTCTTCATGCCCTTCTGGGCCAGATAGAGGTTTGCCGAGAGCAGCTCACCGTACAGACGCAGCTTTTCGCTCTTGCCGCTGGCAGCAAGCTCTTCCTGACGGGCGGCCTGCTTGCGCACGGCGCGCTCGTACATATTGTGCACGGCCTTGTGCAGCTCCTTGCTTTTGGTGCGCAGGCGTTCCGCGCGGTCCTTCTCAGCGTAGTAGCCCTCCAGCATGGCGTTGAAGGAGGGCCACTCCTTTATAATATATTTTTCGCCGTACTGCTGCGGGCGGAAGAAGGTATACTCGATGGGCTTTCCGCTAGGGTCGGTGACACTGCAGGGCGTACCGCCGGTTGCATGCTCTTCCTTCAGCTCGTCGATGGCGGCCATAAGCTTGCGCTTCTGTTCCTCGGTCAGCTCATTGGCGGGCAGATGTTCGCCGTCAAAGGCACGCCATGCAGCTTCGCGGCAGACCACCGGGCCAACACCGGCCACGGTCTTGTTGAGGGCATCTGCCACCGGCAGATCTCTCTGGCAGGCTGCTGCCACGATGGACGCACTGCTCACCAGCAGGAAGTCCGGTCTTGCAGGCTTGGGCGGCGTGGTGTAGGGCAGGCCCGGCAGCAGCTGGCGCACATCGCTGTCCTCAAAATCCACGCGCTTGAGTGCGTCAATGATCTTGCCGTTCTGCACCAGAACCAGATTGGAGTAGCGGCCCATCAATTCGGCACACAGGGTGTTGCGCACAAGGTCGCCCATCTCGTTGGTGCACTGAAAATCAAAATACACGATGCGGTCGCCCGGCTCCATGTGCACGTCCAGCAGCCTGCCGCCGGTGAGATGCTTGCGCATCAGCATACAGAAGGAGGGCGGCGTTTCCGGGTTTTCAAAGCTTTCTTCGGTCAGGCACACGCGGGCGGAACCGCTGCGGGCCGAAAGCAGCAGCGCATAGGTATCCGTGCGGGTGCGCAGGGTGAGCACCAGCTCATCACGGGTGGGTTCAAATAGTTTTGCGATCTTGGCGTCGGTCAGCGTTGCTTTGAGCTCTGCTGCCGTAAGGGCCAGTGTCGCGGCATCCAGTGCCATAGTGTTTACCTCATTTAACGATTTTAAGTGGCCGCCGCGTTCGCTTTGGCCATAATCAGCAGAATTTTTATTTGTATTTGTAATTCGGCAAAGCCTGCGGGCTTTGCCGAATTACTCTTTCACAGAAGGGGCCGCAGCGGCAATCTTCATCTCAGCCGGAAAATCGCCGCAAGAAAAAGCAGCGGCTTTTCCTTACAAATACGTATACGGATCCCGGTTTTCAGTGCTCACCAGCACGTCCAGCTCCGGCAGGGCGGCGCGCAGCTTTGCAGCCACGGCGGCAGTCACCGGAAATTCGGTGGCATAGTGGCCCGCCGCAATGAGCGAAAGGCCCAGCCGCTTGGCATCGATGGCGTGGTGGTGGTTGGCTTCACCGGTCAGCAGGCAGTCCGCGCCCATAGCAATGGCATCTGCAAACAGGCTTCCGCCCGCACCGCTGATGACCGCCAAGCGCTTGACCGGCTTACCCGCATCCACAAACTTCACCTGCACCGCCGGGCCGTTCTTCGGCTGGTTGCAGCGCGCAGCAAGCTCCTGCTGTGCCTTGCGGGCAAGCTCCGGAACCGCGATTTCTTCAATGGCTCCCACACGGCCGCAGCCCTCGGCAAAGGTTTCCATATTCTTCATGTCAAAGATGCCTGCCAGCACTTCGTTCACGCCGCCCTCGGCAGCATCCAGATTGGTGTGCATACAGATGGCAGAAATGCCCGCCTGCACCAGCTGGAAAGGTACATCCTGCGGGCCGATCTTTTTGAGTGGATCAAAAATGACCGGGTGGTGGGACACGATCATCTCACACTGCTTTGCGGCGGCTTCGGCCACCACTTCGGGGGTGATGTCCAGTGCTGCCAGCACCCGGTGCACCTGCCCGCCGCAGTCCACCAGCAGGCCGGGATTATCCCAGCTTTCGGCCAGTTCCAGCGGCGCGATGGCCTGCATTGCTTCGTATACCTGATTAACTGTTATCATATCTTCACCATCCTCGCCCTCTCCGTCATTGCTTACGCAATGCCACCTCTCCCATGGTGAGAGGCCTTGGCATTCCATGCAGCGTTCATCATTTTGCCAAAGGCTCTCCCTTTGGGAGAGCTGGACGCGAAGCGGCCTGAGAGGGCAAGCCAGCTAATAAACTATCGATTTCCTGCGCCAGTTCGCTGCCATCCGGCACGCCAAGGCGCATCCGGGGCAGCTTTGCCTTCTGCCAGTCGGCGTAGCCTTTTCCTCCAGGCCACTCTCCCGTACTGCCAAACAGGCACTCGGCAAAGGTGGGCGCATACACCCTGCCGGTGTACTCCGCCGCCATCACCGCGTACCAGCGGCCCGCCGCCTGCACCGGGCGGTCGGCTGCAAAGGAGAAGCCATGCTCCCACAACCAGCGGCGCAGCGCGTCGTGGCGGGTGGCTGGGATCATGATGATCCGCGGCCCTCCCACGGTGAACACCCACGGGGCTTTCTCTAAAATTTCCCAAGTGGTCTGGGCGGAAACGCCCGCCAGCACGATGCTGCCTGCTTCGTTCTCCGTAAGCACAGAAAGACCGTCGCCAAGCCGAAGCTCAGCGCGGTCTTTACAGCCTGCATGTTCCAGCGTCTGCTCTGCCTTTGCCAGCGGGCCGGGCCGCAGGTCGGCACCGATCACCTTCGGGTATTTTCCCGAAGCCGCCAGCACCGCCGTCAGCTTGCCGTGGTCGCAGCCGATGTCCGCCACCGGCTCTCCCGGCCGCACAAGCTCTGCGGCGGCAGCCAGACGCGCATCCAGTGTGGGCAGCAATTTATGCCTTCTTTGCGGCCAGATGCTCGTTCAGCTTTTCGATCAGCTCATCGCAGTCCACGCCGTGGACAGCACAGGCCTCCTCGATGCTCTCGCCGCGGGATGCAGGGCAGCCCAGGCAGTGCATGCCGATCTCCATGAAGTAGGGAGCGGTGGTCTGGTCCATATCCAGGATATCGCCGATGATGGTCTCGCGGGTCACCTGCTTTGCGTCCTTGTGTTCTTCCTTCTTGAGCATATTGAAAATATCAAACATGATGGTTTTCCTTTCCTGTTGGGTAAAATCACGGCATAACCTACCGTTCTTCTATACTATACCCTAAACCGGTACTGTTTTTCAAGTATCTGCTGGGATTTTCAGCGTTTACTGGTAATTCTTATCCAGCGAGAAGCCGCGCCCGCTCACCTCGGTCACATGGCTCACGATCATAAAGCAGGTGGGGTCGATGGCATGGGCCAGCTTTTCCAGCTTCGGCAGCTGGCGGTTGCTCACGATGCTCAGCAGCACCTGCTCCGGCTCGTGGCTGTAGCCTCCCTCGCCATGCAGCACGGTCACACCGCGGTCCAGCTGGGTGAAGATGGCCTCACGGATATCATCGGCGTGCTGACTGATGATCTTTACCTCGGTGCGGGTAGTGCCGAAGATGAGCACCTTGTCCAGCACCACCGTATACACGATCACCATCACGATGCCGTACAGACACTGCTGCAGCGGGCTGAACGCCGCCTGCAGGCAGAGGATGAGCATATCGAACACCAGCATACTGGCCGACACCGGGATGTGGAAATATTTGTTCAGCACCAGCGGAGGGATGTCCATGCCGCCGGTGGATGCGCCTGCCCGGATGGTGATGCCCAGCGAAACGCCTACGCCGAGGCCTGCAAAAATGGTGTTGAGCACCAGATCATCGGTGAGCACAAAGCCTGTGAACACCCGCTCCCACAGAGCCAGAAACAGGGGGCTGAGCACGGTGCTGGCAATGGTGGTGATGGCAAAGCGCCGCCCCAGCAGCACCCAGCCCACCGTAAGCATGGTCATGTTGATGACGAACAGCACACCGGACACCGGCAGTCCCAATGCACGGTTGATGCCCAGTGCGATGCCGGTGGCACCGCCGGTGATCAGGCCTGACGGCACAAGAAACAGCACCACCGTGAGCGCATACAGTGCATTGCCCACGATGATGGACAGCGAATTGAATGCGATCTGCTGCTCATATGAAAGCTTTATCATCTTTTGTCCCTCGTTCTTGAATTTCTTTCTTTTATGATAACGAAAAAATCCGCATTTATCAAGCGTTTCGCCCATAAATGCGGAATAATCCCGAAATAAATTACATTTTGTTGTTTACTGCGCAGAGGTCTCCTGCACCGGTTCCTCGTCCTCCAGCAGACGCAGACCGGCGGTATCCGTCACCGGCAGCGAGAACACGATCGCGCCCGCCTTTGGCCCGGCACCGTCCATGATGGCTTTCATGATGCGGTTCTTTTCCGGCGTGCGGGCCACGATGAGCACCAGCTCCTTTTCGTTCACCAGCTCCACGCCAAGGAACTGGGCTGCGCCTTCCATGCCGGTACCCTTGGCGTGGATCACCGTGCCACCGCCGGCACCTGCGGCGCGGGCGGCATCCATAATGGTGCCGGTGTGGCCCTGATTGGCGATCACCAGCAGCAGTTCGTAACGGGTATCCTTCAAGGTGCTCTCCTCCTTCAATGTCAGCGGCTGGTGCTGGGTGAGGAACATCAGCGCCCTTCTGCCGCCGATGCTGCTCAGCGGCACCGTGAATGCAATGCCGGTGCCCGGCACGTCGATGCGCATTTTGCGGCGCAGGTCTGTCCGGACGGCCTTCCATGTATCCTCTGTCACCACCGCCAGCAGCACCGCCTTCTCGGTCTTTTCCAGACCCAGCGTGGCCAGCGTTTCCCGCACGGCGGTGCCGCTGCCCACAGTGCGCAGGCTCACATTCACGCCGTGGCTCTCATACAGCTGCAGAAAGGCATCGGTGGAGCGGCGGTCGGTGATGGTGACCAGCAAAAACAATGTACTCATACCGCACCCTCCTTACAGTTTAATGATATCATCGTCCGGCAGTCCGGCAAAGGCCTCACCCACGGCCGCAGGCTGGAGCCGCCGGGCCTTGCGGGTGCGCAGCTGTGCCACAAGGCCCATCAGCTGCACCGTAATGAGCGGCGTCATGGCCACCATGGCCACCACGCCGAAAGCGTCGGTGACGATATTGCCGCCCACGGCCACGCAGGCACCCTGTGCCAGCGGCAGCAGGAAGGTGGCCGTCATGGGGCCGGATGCCACGCCGCCCGCGTCAAATGCAATGGCGGTGAACAGCTTTGGCACCACAAAGGAGATGCCGATGGCAAACACATAGCCCGGCACGAGGAACCACAGGATGGAAATACCGGTGAGCACCCGCACCATGGCAAGGCCCACCGAGATGGAAACACCTGCCGAGAGTGCCATGCCCATGGCCTTGGCCGAAATGGCACCGTCGGTCACCTCTTCCACTTGCTTGTTCAGCACATAGACGGCCGGCTCGGCCTTGACGATGAAGTAACCGATGAGCATTCCAATGGGAATGATGATCCAGCGGAAGCTCTGCCCGGCCAGCACCTGACCCAGATAATTACCGGCGGGCATAAAGCCCACATTTGCGCCGGTGAGGAACAGCACAAGGCCCACGTAGGTATACGCAAGACCCACCGCAATGCGGCCCAGCGACCGGCGGTCCATGTGCAGAGCCGCAAATTGAAAAATGCCGAACATCACGATGATGGGCAGCAGCGAGACAGCGATCTCTTCCAGATACGTAGGCAGGCTGACATGGAACAGCTGCCACAGCTCCACCGAGTCGCTCACCTCCGGCAGCACCGGCGGGATATAGGTGCTGTCCGAGGCGCGGAACACGATGCCCAGAATGAGCACTGCCAGAATGGGGCCGATGGAGCACATGGCCACCAGACCAAAGCTGTCGTCCGCCGCGTGGCGGTCGCCGCGGATGGACGAAACACCCACGCCCAGCGCCATGATAAAGGGCACCGTCATGGGGCCGGTGGTCACACCGCCGGAGTCAAAGGCCACAGCAAGAAATTCCTTGGGCACAAACGCCGCCAGAAGGAAGATCATGCCGTAGAACAGCACCAGCAGCTTTGGCAGCGAGATGCCAATGAGCATACGCAGGAAGGCAAACACCAGAAACAGGCCCACGCCCGCCGCCACCGATAAAATAAGGGTGCGGTTCGGGATGGAGGGCACCTGATTGGCCAGCACCTGCAGGTCCGGCTCCGAAATGGTGATGAGGAAGCCCAGCAGAAAGCCGATGCCCAAGATCACCGGCAGCTTCCGGCTTTTGGTGATCACCGCACCCACGCGCTCGCCCATGGGGGTCATGCTCATCTCCGCGCCCAGTGTGAAGAACATGATGCCCACCACGATCATGGCGGCCCCCAGCAAAAAGCACAGCAGGATGCTGGGCGACACCGGCGCAATGGTAAAGCAGAGCACCAGCACGATGGCTGCAATGGGCAGCACTGCCTGCAGCGCTTCCAATAGTTTTTCCCGCAGTTTCGGGAGGGATGCTTTCAGGATAGCGTCCACCGCCTTTCACCGTTTTATATCCAGTTTGTACAAATCATAAACAAGTATATGAATAGTATACAAAGCAAACGCCGCCCCGTCAACAAACGGAGCGGCAAAGATCGGCAAAGACGCAGAAGCTTTACAGTTTCTTCCAAGTTTGTCTTTATTTCGTCAGATCTCCTGCTTTGCCAGCACGTCCGAAGTGGGGGTCTGGAACACCGGGATATTGGCATAGGGGTCAGCCACTTCTTCTGCAGGCAGGCTCTTCATGTAGGCATCCATGGATTCGGCCACCTTCTTGGCCACAGCCACCGCCTCCACCACGGTGCGTGCGCCCATCACGGCATCGCCGCCGGCAAATACGCCCTCGCGGGTGGTGCTGCCGTCCTCGCTGACGGTGAGCAGACCCTTCTGGTTGGTCTCGATGCCGGTAGTGGTCTTGACGAGGTTGCTCTCCGAGCCCTGGCTGACCGACACGATCACGCCGGTGTGGGGGTAGAAAATCTCACTGCCCTCCACCTGAGTGAACCTGCCATCTTCGCCCTTGACGGTATCGCGGCAGATCAGGCCGTTCTCGCGGATCTCCACCGGTGCTTTGCAGAAGCGGAAGCCCACGCCCTCCAGCTTTGCATAGCTCACCTCGTACTCGGAGGCGCTGATGCAGCTCTCGTCGCGGCGGGCATAGCAGGTGACGTGGCGGGCACCGTTGCGGATGGCGGTGCGGGCGCAGTCCATGGCAGAGTTGCCCACGCCGATGACGGCCACATCATCGCCCAGACGGAAGGCCTTGGAGTTTGCCAGATAGTCGATGCCAAAGGCTACGTTGCCAAGGCTCTCGCCCTTGATGTGCATGGCGTTGGCCTTCCACAGACCGGCACCGATGAACACGCTCTTGTAGCCGTCGCGGAACAGATCATCGATGGTGATGGTCTTGCCGATGGTGGTGTTGGGCCGCACCTTGATGCCCTTCAGCTCCAGATGGCGGTACTGGAAATCGTCCAGCACGCTGTCCGGCAGGCGATAGTTGGGGATGCCGTAGCGCATGACGCCGCCGATTTTATCGCGGGCATCAAAGATGGTCACATCGTAGCCCCAGCGTGCCAGCAGCACCGCAATGGTCAGGCCCGCCGGGCCGGAGCCAACGACTGCCGCCTTCATGCCGTTTTTGGGGGCAGGGCCGGCGGTCATTTTGTTGGCGTAGGTCGTGGAAATGTAGTCCTCAATAATGGAGAAGTGCACCGGGTCGTGGCTGGGCATCCGGTTGCGCACGCAGTGGCCCTCGCACTGGTTCTCGTGGTTGCACACCAACGCACAAACGGTGGTCAGCGGGTTATTCTCAAACAGCATCCTGCCAGCTTCGTCCATCTGGTTTGCCTTGAGCAGCCGAATGACCTCCGGGATGTTGGTGTGGATGGGGCAGCCCTGCTGGCACAGCGGCTTTTTGCAGCCCAGACAGCGGTTGGCTTCGTCCAGAACATGAAGTGCCATGAAGTTTCCTCCTTATTGCGTGCGGTTTTCTGATTCCATTCTCATTTGTTGTATCCAACATTGCATTGCTTTAATCATACACCACAAACCGTCCGGGCACAAGTGTTTCTGCATAAATTTTTTTCGATTATTTTTTGTCAATTCGTCAAAAAGATAATTTTTTGACGATATACTCCCCCCATCGGCCCGGGCACCCGGCGGCACAGTGCGCCAAAATCGCTGGCTGCTGCCTGTGCCGCCGCCATGCGGGCGCAGTCTGCATTTTCTTTTTCCAGCTTTGCCAGCGAGTGGCTCAGCGGCAGGGATGCATGCTTCAGCAGCACAAGTGCTTCCCGCCTTGCCCCCAGCAGGTGCAGATAGGGCGGCAGAGCGGGCACTGTATCTGCCGTATAGCCCAGTGCAGCATCCATGGCAAGGCGGCGCATCCGGGCGCGGGGGTAGCGCACAGTGGTCAGCGCGTCCAGCAGCTGGGGCAGGCCGGTGCAGCTGCGCACGGCGTTTTCCAACCGGTGGTCCAACCCCTCGGAAACGCCCCGCACTGCGGCAAAAGGTTCCGGTCGTGCACAGGCCGCCCGCAGCAGAGCCAGCTCACACCGGCCCGCAGCGGCATGATCCGTATACATTCCGTCGATTTCCGCTTTTTTATACAGCTCCAGTGCTTTTTCTGGCACATAAGGAGTCAGCGCATCCGCGCCCTGCTCTGCCCAGAGGGCGCGCAGCGCGCTGGCACTGGCAAACTGTGCGTGGCCGCTTTCGGCAAGGGCCTGCCCGTGGCCCGCCCCCACGCGGGGCAGCGGCACCGGGGTCATGGGTGCCTCCTGTTCCAGAATGGCCTTGCAGTATTCTACTGCCAGATTGTTGTTGGGCTTATCCAACAGCGCGGCCAGTGCCGTGCCCGGGCAAAGCGTTTCCACCGCTGCCTGCCGCGCCGCCGCAAAGCTGCGGGCACCGGCTGCAAGCTGGCGTTTCAGCTCGGTGCGGTAGGCTGCGCTGCACAGCACCCGGGCAGCTTCCATCAGGAGAGCCGCGTCCGGCGTCTCTGCCCCGAACACCAGCGCATCGCACCCGGCGGCGGCAAGGATGCGCACCCCCGCCCGGGCAAAAGCCTCTGCCCCCGCACAGGCACAGGGCGCAGGCAGCGCAAATATCAGATCTGCCCCGCACTGCAGGGCGGCCTGCACCCGCACCGCTTCCGGCAGCAGCGGCAGTGCGCCGCGCTGGGTCAGCCCGCAGCTCATGGCCACCGCCACATGCTGTGCTCCCAGCGCTTTTGCCTGCGCCAGCTGCCATGCATGGCCGTTGTGAAAGGGGTCGTACTCTGCAATGATACCGGCAAATTTCATAGATAAGCTCCTCTGCAGGGCTGCTGCGCCCTCGGAAAGATTGTTAAATTTATATCGTATATACAGAAAACTGCAGTGGTTTTGCGCATTTGTGGGCAGGATGTACAAAAACCTTGTACACAAGCTTTACCGCTTTGCCCGGGTTGCGGCTTGAAAAGCCGCCCACCCTATTATATAATAAACACAGGAATCTGTAAAATTCTGTCCTCAGGTTTAAAAAGAGGGCAGACCAAAAACATACAGGAGGCAACACAGATGAAAGTTCTGGTTATTAACTGCGGCTCTTCTTCCCTGAAGTATCAGCTGATCGATATGGACGGCGAGAAGGTGCTGTGCAAGGGCCTGTGCGAGC
>OGJY01004177.1_pt1 | contig 10719 bp, 6 predicted proteins | sample 1572231 | NCBI WGS metagenome assembly OGJY01 (sample SAMEA2582121, study PRJEB24529) | metagenome | biome: Human gut stool | place: China | collected 2011
ATCTTTTTCGTTCAGGTCGGACAGACGGATTTTTTCTCCATTCGATTCCACGAACAAATCTGCGTCATACGAATACTTGGAATCCGCAATTTTGAAAATCCCACGCTCTGTATCTACCGAATATTTTGTGATATCCGAATATTCCCAGACTTCATCTGCGATCTGTGCCTGCAAGAGCCGTCCTTCGCCATCTTTTTTTCCAATATGGATCACCCTGCCCGGCTCAAAATCCATCGTTGTTGCACTGTTTCCATATTTGTCCTGGAAATCTGTCGACAACGAGTAAACATACAGATACTGCTTTCCCGATGCAAGCTGCTTTAAATTCAACTGTTCATTGGTCATGTCATTGCCAATGATCAGATAGAGATCGGTTCCGATCGATGTCTCCGCCCCTGCACCCTCTGCTTCCTCAGTATCTGCCGCTGTCTCTTTCGCCGGATTATAATACTGTGCAGTCGAGACCGGTCTTGTCTGCTGTCCACAACCCGCTAATAAAATCATACTTAAAATAATGCTATAATACATGTATCTTAATTTTCTCAACATATCACCTCTTATGTGTCATACAAATCATGTAAATTGCGAAACTCGTAAAAATGTGAATTAAATTGTGAAATATCAACAAAAGACATGAAAGACACTGGGGAGCCGCCGGCACTTAGAAGTCATATTCTGTATTTCATTCTGATTTATCAGAAATGAAATGCAGGATATGACTTCTTAGTACCGCTGCGAGCGACACGTAGCGAGAGCGTGTCTTGAATGTTTTTGTTGGTATTCCACAATTCGACATAACCTATGAGGAGTTTCGCTGTTACCTAATTATATCCTATTTTCCACTTTCCCTGCAAGCGTCTGCAAAAAATGCTCTCTTGCCCCTTCCTGCGCGACCACTTTGCTGAGTTTTTCTGTGTTTCTGCCGGAAAGCCATGCTTTGTGGGAATGACTATAATGATTTGCAATTTTCCAGAATTTCTCGGGGTATGCAAGGTAAAAATACAGATAGGACAATTCCTGTGGCTTTAATTTCCGCACGGAATCATATGCCCCGATCAGCTCCATTCCAAGCGATGTGTTCCAGTTATTCTTTTCCATCATCTTCCGGACAAAATTTGAGAGGTCACTCACCCGGATCTGATAGGAAAAATTGAGGAAATTGACGACCGCCACGCCCTCTCTGGAAAAAACGACATTGTGCTGATTATAGTCGCCATGACAGAATCCGGTCAGTTCTTCACAGATCTCCATATTTTGCAGCTGCTCTGTGACAGCCTGTGCCTTTTCAAAAAAACCTGCAAACTGGCGCATGAACATTTCTTCAAACTCATTTTTCTGTTTTCTGCCACGGATATAGTTGCGCACCTGCCGCAATTCACGGTTATGTTTTTCATAAAGCAAAAGCAGGGCGTTAGGATTCATTTTTACAAACTCAGGTACCTCGTCCGGATACTGTTCAGTTGCATTATGTAAACCAGCGAGCAGTCTTACCGCATACACCATGTCCTCCCTGCTCTTCGTATCGCACTCGGCTCCACGGAAAACTGACAATAGCAGATAATTCTGTTCCTCTTCGTCCCTGGCAAAAATTTCCCCTTCTTTTGTATAAAAGATCTGCTCTGCCACAATATTCTGCCCCTTCAGGAAATCAAGCATTCCAGCCAGAAATTCCGCACGCTCCACAGAGCCCCTATACTCCTTCAGTGCGCGCATTCCGAGATCTGTTTCACACAAAAAACAGTCCCTTCCCTTCGAAATAGACTTTACCTCCATCTCATATTGTTCTGCTATCTGTTCCGGCCTGATATACATGAAAATCCCCTCCATACGATGAATCTGCGATAAGAGAGCAAAATGCTCTCCTGCCGTGTCAATTCATCATATGTGAGGGGATGCGATATTATGAACCTGTTCCATTAATTTTTCTTTGGTGTTGTCCTCCGGGTGTTCCAGCACATGCTCCAAAAGCTGTTTCAGCGTCTCGCCGATCGCCTTTCCCGGCTGCATTCCTTCTTCGATCAGATCCGTTCCCGTAACTGCAAGTTCCTTTATGGAAAGACACTGCTGTTTCGCCATGATCTGCTCATATATTTCTTCGTATTCCTTTAAATACTCTGCTTTTTCCTCCCGCCTGTATGCACTCTGCGCCAGCATGTCCGCTCTTTTTACTGCAAAAAGCAGCGGATACTGATCCACACCGTTCCGGTAGATTGCCCTGCGGACCGTCCGCTCCTGCAAAGGCGGATTATCGTCGTGGCATAAGATCAGTCTGCATACCCGGTCGGTCGTGTCATTGTCAAACTTCAGCCGCCGCAAAATCTTCCTTGCCACAAGACTTCCTTCCTGAGGGTGTCCATAAAAGTGATCCACGCCATGTTCGTCCGTGGTTCTGCACATCGGTTTTGCCACATCATGTAACAGCATTGTGATACGCGCCACTTTATCCGGCTGTATCTCCATCAGGGCATGCAGCGTGTGCTCCCCCACAGAATAGCAGTGATGCGGATTATTCTGCGGTGTTTTCATCATCTCATCAAATTCCGGCAGAAAAACTGCGGTAAGTCCTGTCTCATAGGCCGTGCGCAGCAGTTCCGGATGTCCGGACGTGAGAAGTTTTACCATTTCGATCTGAACACGTTCTGCACTCACTTTTGCAATGTTTGGTGCCAGGGAAACAATCGCCCCTCTTGTCTCATCTTCAATAGAGAAGCCAAGCTGCGCTCCAAACCGCACTGCACGCAGCATACGAAGCGCGTCCTCCGTAAAACGCTCCACAGCAGCTCCCACGCACCGGATCACACCGCGCTCTAAATCTCCCACACCATCAAACGCATCGACCAGCCCATCCTTATCATTGTAAGCCATAGCATTGATCGTAAAATCGCGGCGCTTCAGATCTTCTAACAGATTGGAAGTAAACTGTACCTCCTTAGGATGCCTTGCATCCTCATATTCCCCGTCTATACGGTATGTGGTCACCTCGAATCCCTCATGTTCAAGCATCACGGTAACCGTTCCATGCTGGATCCCAGTATCTATGGTATGTCGGAATAACTCTTTTACCTGTTCCGGTTTTGCTGATGTCGTGATGTCCCAGTCCATAGGAATCCGTCCTAACATCGTATCACGGACGCACCCACCTACAGCATAGGCCTCAAAGCCATGCTGTGTCAGTGTGTCAATAATATAAGTTACTTTCTCAGGTAAAACGATTTTCATATACGATAGGTTCCTTTTGTCGTTGTTTTGATCGAATATAACAGATCATCCGCCCTCTTGATCATCTCTGTCATATCATTTTCCGTACAGATATGGTCTCCGGCTGCAATACCGATGGAGCAGGAGATCTGATGCTGTTTATCGATTGAGAATGACTGTCCGAGTTTTTCACTGATCTCCGCCGAAAATCCGTCTGCCTCATCAATAATCTGATAGATACGCTCTGCCTTTTCTTTGAAAATATCCCTGTCATCTGTATAAAGGAAGATCAGGAACTCATCCCCGCCATAACGGCACACAAAACCATCTTTTCCACAGACTTCCGTAAAAATATCAGCCATTTTGATCAGAACGAAATCGCCCACATCATGTCCGTACGTATCATTATAGTGTTTGAAATTGTCCAGGTCAATAAACATCACTCCCAGCTTTGGTTTTCTTTTTTCCCCTGCAATCTCTTTCAGAAGTGTGTCTAATTTGCGGTAGAACCCTTCGCGGTTATAGCATCCTGTCAGCTGGTCTGTAACTGCCGACATATACAGTTTTGTATTCATCTCATAAATCTTGTCATAGGCATCAAGCCTGTTCAATGCATAACGCACCTCACGGAACAGAAGCTGATAAAAGTTCAGATCGTCCTCATCCAGCATATAACGGTTCACCGAGGAATGCCAGTTATCCTTCATCAGCACATAGGTGATGACAATATTCTCGATTTTTGCGTTGTTAAAAAATGGGATCGCCACCATGGAACACACATCTTCATCACCAAAAATCGATGTGATATCCTGATGTTCAGAATAATTGCTGCTGATCTTGGAGATCACAAATCCACCCGCATTTTTCCGCATGGATTTTTCCATGATTTTCATGATCTCCGGCGTCATCTCTTTCTCTGTGTCATTGTAAAGTACCTGCGGCACCCTCTCGCTATAGCGGATATAGACTGCTCGGTCGACGTCAAAATGATTTAAAAATGTCTTCATGACCATATTGAGCATCTCTTTTGCAGTGATACCATTTACATCGATCAGTTTCTGCCAGATAGAAATAAAGTCGAGCTGTTCTTTCTTACTCTTATATGCCCGCTCCACGCTCTCCTGCTTTAACAGATCCTCGATTTCCCTGGTTGATAATTCCTCACAGTCGTCATCTACCGGTGGCAGAAGATCTTTCATATCCTCCGCGTACTCATGGAACATGATACGATGTGTCTCTTCATACTGTTTTAAAATAAACTCTTCCTGCTCATAAAGGATCTCTTTTCCTGCATTCCTGAAGCATTCCATCCTGTTCCTTCGGAACAGCACATAACAGAAAAACTGGTTTCCCTCTGCTCTCTTTAAATAAATATCTGCCTGCTCATATAATTTTAGCGCCTCCTCGTTGTCTCCGTCATGCTGTGCTAATAATGCCTTGGAAAACGTATAGAGGAACATATCATCATCTGCCTTTGCGTAGTCATGCACAGTGGCGAGGTTGTTTTCTGTCTTTTCCTTCTCGAAAATATAATTCAAAAACTGGCGGCAGCTATACAGATACCTCTCACAGTTAAAACGGTTTCCCTGTAAAATGGAAACCAGAGCAAACAATCCATACAGTTTGGACAGGTTGCAGACACGCAGACTGTTCAGATGCAGCTTTTCGATCGCTTTCATACACTGTGTCAGGTATTCCTGCGCCTTGTCATACTGCCCCAGCATAACGCAGTTCAATGACATATTATAATGTACTTCTGCAATATCCTCCGGCTTTCTCAGTTTACATAATATCTTAATTGCCTTGTTGTAATAGCTCTGGGCTCTCTCATTTTCTCCCATTGCACATAAATTATACGCAATACCGGAATAGATCCTTCCGCCCTCCACGCTGTCAACATCTTTCATCGCCTCATAGGTACGGATCGAATATAACAGGGAAACTTCGTACTCGCCATTTGTGGATGCTATCATGATATTTTTCCGGTATGCAATGCTGATAAGCTGCTCATTGCCAATCTCTTTTGCAAGCGCAACGCCCTTGGAAAAATAAATCAAAAATGCTTCCGACCGGTACGCTTTTGCCACGATCTCCGGTTTATTGTCGTATGCATAAATATAAATATGCGCCAGATGATTTTTGTAATGGTACGCATTCAGCTTCTCGATCAGTTTATCGCTGATCTCAATATCCTGGGCACAAAAGAAAATATTGCACCAGCCGGACATCTGGTTCTGCGCTTTTAAAAGTTCTGCACGGAACACTAAAAAATCATCCCCAAGCGCTTCTCCGCACTCCTTTGCCTTCTGTACATAAATCATGGCTTCCTCTAACTTGCCAAGATACATGTAAGAAGTTGCCATCCAGAAATTATAATAAAATGCTCCCTCTTTCTCCTGATCCTGCAGTTTTTCCAGATCTTCGCAGGATTCCAGAGCCTTCGCAATATCTCTTTGCAGCACCGACACCATAATCTGTAACAGCAAAAGCTGATAATGCTTTTTCTCAGAAATCGTAAAGTTATCAAACTTGATCCGGCGCTCAATCTTGCTCAGATGATGGTCTGCCTGGTCAAAATCCAGAAAGTATACCAGATTATTCAGTTTCCGATAGCCATCGTCACTCTCATAATCAGAGTAATAGTCCATGACATCCGGTTCCATGTTCCTGCCTGCATTTCCGATATGGTACACCATGTTCCGGTCATCCATACTCTCACAGATCGCATCCCACTCTTCATGTGCAAATTCCGGAATCGACTGCACATCATTGACTCCCAAGACAATGCCGATATTTTTATTCTTTGTCTGAAGCAGTCTGTTGGTAAGCTGCATGGTGCTTTTCGAAGCCAGCTGAAAGCGGTTCAACACAATGACGATTGGACAGATCTCCGATAATTTCTGAAGCATGGTCACAATCGAACTGTGCATGCGCTCCTGCTCATACTCTACCTCATCGATCAGAATCTGTTCCGTTCTCTCGCAAAATCCCTTTTCAAAATAACTTTCAAACACAGGTCTCTGAAGCTTGTAGACATCACATTCTTCCATAAACTCTTCCAATGTGCCGCTGCAATACTTATGGAACATCTGCCGGATCAGTCCCAGATATGGTTCATAAGCCTCTGCGATCTTGTTATAAGAAAACTCATGACAGGTAAAAAAGATATCTGTCTGGTCCTTATAATGATTGACACTCTCTAAATCCCATATAGAAAAATCATTGCTATACCGCACAAGGATACTGTTATGTTCTACATTTCCGATTCCTCCTGCGACCTGTTCGATAACCCCATTATAATACTTTTCTATCATACGATCCCCTTTTGCTCCAAAAAAACGCTTGCTGTTTTGTCACATTCTATATCCATTACCGGTTATACAATAAAACGTTCCACATTTTTCTGTAGTTTTTCAGCAGAATGATAGGTTGTCTCTGCCTTCTGTTTAATTGCCTCTGCCTCCTGCACAACGTTTCCTACTTTTTCAGCAATATCCGTTGTTCCGGTAGCTCCCTCTGTCGCAGTCTTGCTGACATCGGAGATAGCATCCATCACTCCGTTAATGGATGCGAGCAGCTGCTCCGATGACGCTGAGAAATCTGTTACAAGGGAATCTACATTGGCAGCATCACTATTATAGGAATTTGCCATTTCTGCAAATCCTCCAAGACTCTCCACAACATCATTTCCGACAAACTCCAGCAGCCTCTCTGCATCATTTGCAAGATTCTCAACGGCTGCGGTCACATTGCCAGTCACTTCCTGAATATGGGCAACTGCTGCTTTGGACTGCTCTGCCAATACACGGATTTCATCCGCAACAACCGCAAATCCTTTTCCTGCCTCTCCCGCTCTGGCAGCCTCAATGGATGCGTTCAAAGCCAGAAGGTTCGTCTGTCCGGTAATATCCATGATTGATTTGGCAAGAACATTGATCTGATCCACAACCTTAATATCTTCGAGTGCTTTGGTCAGGCTCTCATTAATCTCCTCATGAATCGATCTGGTACGTCTGTCATTTTCGTCTGTATCTTTTTTGATTTTCACAGCACGTTCCCTGATCTCATCTGCCTCGTTAGCGCCATCCTGAGATCTCTCTGCAATACTCTTCGCAGCGCTCTCAATCTCATGTGACATTGCATTTATCTCTTCCGAAGATGCCGCTGTCTCCTCCATACCTGCCGCAAGTTCCTCCGTTGTCGCAGATACATTTTCAATCTGATCATCTAACGCCTGAAGACTCGTATCAATCTCCTGCACCATGCCGGTGATCTCTAATGCTTCTGATTTCACCTCTCCAATCAGTTCCTTCATCTCAGAGCGCATTTTCTCAAGCGAATCTGCCAGTTGTCCAAAATCATCTTTTCTCTTTAACAGGTCCTGTTCAAATTCTTTTGAAAAATCACCCTGCGCTATCTCTTCAATGTGGGCAAGGCTCTTTTTCAATGGTTTCACAATGCTGACTGTGATCAGTGTCAGAACTGAAATTAAAATTACTTCCATGACAACAGCGATTCCGATGATCGCCATTCTGCTGTTGGATTCATAGGAAGAAAATTCATTTTTGACATCCAGTACATCATCATCAATATCGTCCGTGTAATTTCCGGTTCCAAGTACCCAGCCAAATGGCTCAAATGCCTTGCTGTAAGCACGTTTTGGAGAAGACTCCGTCTCACCCTCTCTCGGGAATACATAATCCGTAAAACCGCCGTCTTCCTGCTTTCCTGCGTTGATGATCGCCTGCATATACGCAAATCCATTGGTGTCCACTGCATCCATACGATTTGTTCCCTCTGTGTCATTGCCGAGAAGGACTACGTTTGTTCCATCATAAGTATCTACCCAGAAATATCCATTATTACCATAACGCAGATCACGAATCTGGTCTGCTGCAAGTTTTTCTGCCTCATCTAAGGTATATTCACCTTTTTCATACCGATTGTAAATGCTCTGGCAAAGAGATATTACATTATCTACCTGTGCCTTGATCTGTTCATCATACGAGGAACGCATATCATTCTCGATAATGTCTAACGCATTATCTCCAAGTCCTGACAGGCTTGTGTTGGAAATGACGGCGCATAGTGCCAATGCGATCAGTGCAATCACCATTACAATGACTAATTTTGTTCTCACCTTAATATTGTTCATACCCATACCTCCCACTACATCTGTTTTATTTTACGAACCAAATTTTAAATCCTATTTGTATTTTAGCACATTGTGCTTATTTTACCACTCTATTTTCGACATTTTTCGTGATTTTATTGAAACTCAGAAGTCCTTTGTAACTCCTGCGTTTCTGTCTCAGATGAGAAATGGATTCCTGATTTCGAACTCCATTTTTTTATGTGTCTTTGGATGTTTAAATCCGATTTTATAAGAGCAGAGTAAAAGACCGTTTCCACTCCGTGTCATTGTCTCTTTAAAATTATACTTTGCATCCCCAACGATCGGGATTCCTGCATTTGCTAACTGTACCCGGATCTGATGATGCCTTCCGGTGTCTAACCGGATCCGGAGAATGGCGTTCGTTTTATTCTGTGCGGTCACTTCATAGTCCAGCCTTGCCGACTTTGCGCCCTCCGTACTTTTAGATACCACTTTTGAAGTGTTTGTTTTTCCATCCCGGAGCAGGTAATCTTCCAATGTACCTTTTTTCTGTTCCGGCACACCGTCTGTCACCGCATAATAAAATTTATCTGCCATTTTTGTCTGCACCTGGCGGCTTAAATCCGCCGCAGCTTCTTTTGTTTTGGCAAAAACCATCACTCCGCGCACCGGCTGATCCAGCCTGTGTACCACCCCGATATACGGCTGTTCTCCCTTTCCTGCCCGGTAATTTTTCAGAAGGCTTTCCATGTCCGCCTGTCCTAACCGTTTTGTCTGCGCCGCAACCCCCGCCGGTTTTTCGCAGACAATAACCTCCTCATCCTCATATAAAATATTTATGTTCATGTCTGATGGTCTCCTTTGTTATTTATGTGACATTCCCCTTGCTATTTTTATCTGCTTTGGTTCATTGTAGCATGATTCTTTTGTTTAGGCTACTGTTGCGGAGATATGAATGAATGCTTTTATTCATTTTTTTAGTACTCATAATATTTAAAATTTTACTATTTTCTCCATTGCATTTTCTGATGTTGGTATGATACAATATTTCAAAGCATATTTTACAAAATCTTTGTGGCTTAAGAGTCATCTGTAATCTAGAAAGCTTTCGGTCAACCGACAATGACCGGGGCAGTTCATTTCGTATCTATGCTTTTATTACCCATTAACCAATTTAAAAGCAGGAGACGGATGAAAACTATTTTTACAATGCTCTATTCTCCTGCCGGAGGCATGATGCATTTATACGCATCTGCCGTCCACCGTGATAAGGAGGAAAGCCTATGGCAATGCGGCCACAAGATCGTTACAAATCAACTACCGCAGGAGCAGTTTCTGCAAATCGCAACTACAAAGATACTGTTTTCCGGATGTTATTTTCAGACAAAAAGAATCTGCTCTCGCTTTACAATGCAGTAAACAGCAGAGATTATACGAATCCTGATGATTTAGAGATTGTTACTTTGGAAAACGCTATCTATATGGGAATAAAAAACGATCTGGCATTTATTATCGATACCAATTTGTATCTGTATGAACATCAGTCAACTTATAACCCAAATATGCCTCTTCGTGATTTATTTTACATTAGCAGTGAATATCAAAAAATGCTGGATCAAAAATCTTTATACTCGTCCAGCCTGCAAAAGATACCTGCCCCTAATTTCATTGAGTTTTATAATGGTTCTGATCCGGTTTGCGATGTTTTTGAACACAGACTTTCCTCTGCTTTTGAACATCTGTCGGGTGAGCCAAAACTGGAGCTGATCGTAACTGTCTTAAATATCAATGAAGGTCACAATGCCCTTCTTATGGAGCATTGCAAAACGCTAAGGGAATATGCGCAATATGTTGCAAAAGTGCGAAAATACACAGCCGACCTGTCTCTGAACGAGGCGGTGGAACGTGCTGTTGATGAATGTATCAAAGAAAATATTCTTGCGGATTTTCTTCGAAAGAACCGCGCGGAGGTTATCAGTATGAGTATATTTGAGTATGACAAGGAAGAAGAAGAAAAGAAACTTCGGAAAGCGGAGTATGAAGCTGGCGTTGAAGCTGGTGAAAAAAGTGGAATTCAAAAGGGCGTCCTTAACACTGCGCGTCATCTATTGGAACTTAATCTGCTGTCTTTAGAGAATATTTCTCGTGCTACCGGTCTGTCAATTGATGAATTGAAAAAGCTCCAGCAATAGCTTAGTAAAAGAAGCCCACAAAACTGCGGGCTTCTTTTTTGATGCATTTTACACAAATTACTGTAACAGAGAGAGTACACCCTGCGTAGACTGATTAGCCTGTGCAAGCATAGACTGACCTGCCTGTGCAAGAATATTGTTCTTGCTGTAGTTAACCATCTCTTCAGCCATATCTGTATCACGGATACGGGATTCAGCGGATGTTGTGTTCTC
>OGJY01004180.1_pt1 | contig 10713 bp, 10 predicted proteins | sample 1572231 | NCBI WGS metagenome assembly OGJY01 (sample SAMEA2582121, study PRJEB24529) | metagenome | biome: Human gut stool | place: China | collected 2011
TCCTGGCCGTCGTTATGGCTCTGAGCTGTTTCTGCTCGGTCCTGGGGGCCATTTTAAACGGGGTGGGCCGCCAGGGGACGGTGGCCTCCGTCTCCCTGCTGGGGGGCGGGGTGCAGCTGGCCCTGACGCTGGTGCTGGTCCCCCTGCCCGGGGTGGGTATGGGGGGCTATGTGGTCGGGGCCCTGGTCTCCGCTGGGCTGGAGGCCCTGCTGTGCCTGGTCCTCACCCTGCGGCACACCGGCCTGGCCCTGCGGCCCCTCCCTTGGCTCATCGCCCCCGGCCTGGCCGCCCTGTTATCAGCCCTGACCATGGCCCTGCTCCAGCGCAGATTACTGGCCTGCGGCCTGGGGGCCCTGCCCAGCGCCGGGGCCTGTCTGGTCTTCGGAGTGGTGCTCTATCTGGCCGCCCTCAGTGCCCAGGGGGTGGAGCTCCGGCGCATCTTCCGGCTGCGGGGATAGGCGTCAGTCCGCCTGCTCCTCCTCGGGCGCCTGGCCGTCAGCTTCTTCCCGCTCCGAATCGGGACGCACCCCGGGGTGGGCGTCTCCCCAGCCGGGGATGGGGTGGAACTCCGGCTCCGGGTCTACGGCCAGCTTGGTGCCCACGCAGCGGTTGATGGGCACGCCCTGGTCGTGGAACTTGGCCTCGTAGTCGGTCATCACGCCGCAGATGCCCTGGCTGTGCAGGTCCCGGGTGACCTCTGACAGGTCATAGCCCGCCTTGGGGAACTGGAACAGGGAGAACTCGAACAGGTCCCGGTTGTCCGTCTTAAAGCACAGCTTGCCGCCGGTCTTCAGAATGCCCCGGTACAGCACCAGGAAGTTCTCGTGGGTCAGGCGGCGCTTGGCGTGGCGGTTGGAGGGCCAGGGGTCGCAGAAATTGATGTACATCTGGTCCACCTCGTCGGGGGCGAAGTAGTCCCGCAGGCGGGCGGCGTCCCCGTCGATGAAGAACACGTTGGTCAGACCCTTGTCCATGCAGCGCTCCATGGCCACGATCATGGCGTCGGGGACCCGCTCCAGAGCGATGTAGAGGGTATCCGGGTGCTGCTGGGCGGTCTCGGCGGTAAAGCGGCCCTTGCCGCAGCCCAGCTCCAGCCGCAGGTCGGCGGCATCAGGCTTCAGGTCCCGCCAGTGTCCCCTCAGCTCCACCGGATCTGGGATCATCCGGTCCCGGCATCGGTCCATCCGTGGGATCAGATTGGGCTTTTTTCTCATTCTCATGGAATTCACCTCGTCATTTTCTTGGATTTTTATCTTATCACAGATACGTAAGACTTGCAATTATTTCAAAAGTATACTATACTAAAAAAGCCTATATCGCCTGTCCACAATTCGGACAGACGGTGTGGAAAATATCCGGGTATAGCGGAGTTGGTACCGCGCCTGCTTTGGGAGTGCCGTGGCGGTATCCGGGGTTGGGCAAGGTAAAACGCCGCAAAGCCTTGTGACGCCTGTGTTTGCGGGATTTCCCCCGGCTGCCGAAAACGGCACAAAAGCGGCTTTGACCACAGGAATGACCACAGACAGAAAAATCTTTATTTTTACCCCTCGCCGTGGTATCATGGCAGAAAAGTGAATATCCGGGTATAGCGAAGTTGGTATCGCGCCTGGTTTGGGACCAGGAGACCGTGCGTTCGAGCCGCACTACTCGGACCAAAATTCCTCTGAAATCGTTGATTTCAGAGGGATTTTTCTTATTCTCTGTCTATTGCGGCGCAGGCGGTGATGCAATGCGTAAATATCTAAAACAGTTGCTTTTCACACACTAAAGTATACTTTCACGCCATTAGATTATGTTAATGTGCAAATATCTGCTCCTTCGTTGATAAAATGTATTGTTCTGCGTTTTTCATCATGATTGTCGAAAAATATAAATTAAGCATTGACATTTGGAATGCTATATGATAGATTATACTTAGAAAGGAGCGAAAGAGATGGAAAATCTCATTTTGAAGTCGATCTCTGTTGAGAACTTCGCTTCATTTGCTGAACCGATTATCTTCACAACAGAATCGGATTTCAGTAAAAAAGAGCACCTTGACAACACATTCGCCTGCGGAGGCAGTCGATTTAATAAGGTTTCATTCCTGTATGGAGCCAACGGATCAGGCAAAACATTTTTCTGTAAAATCCTCCGGGAGATTCAGCGCCTTCTTCTCGTTTCTCCGTTAGCTGCGACTGATGCTGCACAGTTGCTTTCCATTCCTCAACTAAAAGAAATGGACACTCCTGTGAAAACTTTTGCATTTGATACCAGCTTTCAAGAAAAACCGACAAAATTTGCAATCGAGCTTATCATAGACGGTACAACCTATCGGTATGCTTTCTCTGTCAAAGGAAAAGAGGTCGTTTACGAACTTCTCACAAAAAAACATCGAAGGACAGAAAAGTTGCTTGAACGCACCTCGTCTTCTTTTAAGGACATTACACTTCGTTCAGATTTAAAAGGATTTGATGCCGCAAAACATACCGTTAAGGCAGAAGCGCTATGTCTTCCGGTTGCCGGGATGTTAAACACCCCACTTGCATCTAAGATTGTTGCTGCGATAAGCGGAATCAATGTTGTCAATATGGCGGCTGGCAGGTTGGATCCTGTTAATCCCAAGGAGACCTTTTCGGAAGAACGGCTCAGAAAGTACATCAGCATAATAAAAAAAGCCGATCCGACCCTTCGAGATATTAAAGTTTCTTTTGAAGAAGAGGAGGTTGCCCGCCAAAGGGTTTCTTCGGACGATTTCGAAAACCGAGAACTTATTGCCAAGAGGACAAAGGTCGGCGTAGATTCACGGCACGCAGTGTATGAAAACGGCGAAGAGACAACCAGCGCACCACTTTCTTTTTTTGTAGATGAATCTTTAGGAACTGTAAAACTTTTTACAGCGTTGCCCTATCTCTTTGATGTTTTGGAGAAGGGTGGTATCCTTATCATTGATGAACTTGAAAACGGTCTTCACCTCTCGTTAGCTAAAGAGATTATCGAACTGTTCACCAGCGAAGTCAGCAACCCGCATCATGCACAACTAATCTGCACTTCACATCAGCCACTTTTGGTTGATGGCAACTATCGTCGAGATCAAGTGTGGATAACTGCAAAAGATAGTTGCGGGAAAAGCGTTTTACATAGGATGAGTGATCTTAAAACTTCTCGGGCAAAAGTTAATCTGGCTAATCGCATACTGGAAGGCGCCTTCGGGTGCAATCCAGACCTGTTCTTTGACAACAACACATAAAAGAGAAAAGAAAAAGACACCGAGCGGCAACTCGGTGTCCTGCGGGACGACAGAAGCACGGAACATGGTACTTTGTCATAATGCGTTATTATTTTACCATGTTTGGTTTCCGATTGCAATACGAAATCTGTGTCTGGAAAGGTAAAAAAACGCAGTCTTTTCCCAATAGTGTGATTATATAGATGAAATTCACTTTTTGGGAGGTCATAAAATGACTATCAAGTATAAGTATTACATTTGCCGCTGTGGCAAGCGCATTATCCCTATTACGAATCCATCCAAGTGTCCTCATTGTGGACGCGTGACCCGTTTGAAATGAGGTGAGCGGCTATGGGTAAAAATCAACATGTGACACCTCATCCCAATGGCGGTTGGCAGGTAAAAGGCGAGGGTAATACCCGTGCTACCGTGCGTACCACAACGCAAAAAGATGCGATTGATATCGCACGCGAAATTTCGCGTAACCAAGGTTCTGAACTGGTCATTCATCGACCTGACGGACGGATTAGAGATAAGGATTCTCACGGAAAGGATTCCTTCCCTCCAAGAGGATAACACCAGGGGGTATGTCCGCAGGGCATACCCCTTTTCCATCGATATTATGAGAAACTGGAGGCACCTATGTCAATCGAACAATACCAAAGAACTGTGAATGCACTTGATAAAGATATTGCGGATTTAGAAAAAAAGAAAGCTGCTCTGGATAAGAAAGCTGCTGAGGAGCAAAGAAAAGCCGCGAACATTACTATTAATAAAAATGCATCTACTGCAACAGTAAGAAGTAAATTGCAGCAACGAGACAATTACCTGGCCGCAGCAAATAAGGCCTCTGGCGAGAGCGCAACCTTAGCTAATAAGATTGCAGATAAACGAAAAAAGCGCAACGATGCCGCAGTCCATCTGCAAAAAGAAGAAGCTAAAGCTCGGAAAAAGCAGGATATGGCAGCTAAACAGATGCAACAGTCCTACGAACGAAGGATTGAAGAACTACAGGCGCTCTCAGTGCCCTCTGTCATGCCAGCAAGTAGAATGGAGGAAAGCACTTTGCCAGAGTATGATGTGTTTGTTTCCCACGCATGGGAAGATAAAGAGGAATTCGTTGATGAGTTTGTAGACGAGCTTCGCAAGTTAGGAGTCAAGGTATGGTATGATACCAGCGAAATCAAATGGGGAGATTCGATGAGAGCCAGAATTGATGACGGCCTCAAGAAGTCCAGATTTGGTGTCGCTGTTCTTTCACCTGACTACATCAAAGACGGTAAGTACTGGACGAAAGCTGAACTGGACGGGCTTTTTCAGCTGGAAAGCATCAATGGAAAAATGCTTTTACCCGTGTGGCACAACTTAACTAAGAAGGATGTTATGGCGTATAGTCCTATTATCGGGAGCAAGTTAGCAATGACCACTGCAACGATGACCGCAGCCGAAATCGCTGCAGAGCTATTGCCACTGCTGCCGCAGTCAGAAGCAGGCCAGTAACCATTGTTTTCAAGAGTGTCAGCATTAATAAGCCACTGGTATCGGTATGCACAATTGGCACCGATACCAGCGCTTTTTTATTTACTTTTCTGTGCCTTCTGCCATTTTCTTCTGGACTTTCTTCCTCTCCGGAATCTGAGGCGGAAGTGCCCCTTCCGCTTTCAGTCGCTGCGCCTCCGCAATCTCCGCTTTCATCTCCACGATCAACACCTTCAGCTTTTCCTCGCACTCCTCGCGGGTGCGGGCGTAGATGTTGCGGGAATGCTGTGTCCCGTCCGGCCATATGGGAGAATAGCGTCCCTCAAACAGGTGGTCATTGAGTTCGCTGACGCAGCCGGTGCCCGGTTTCCTTTTCTTCCCCACATAGGGCTGGAAGTCCACGATGCCTTTCTGCTCCGGCTCCGTTTCTTCCTGCGGTTCTGCCTTGCCGATGCTCCGGTCAATGCTGGCGGCAGCAGCGCGCTGCATATCGCCGGTGATGTGGGTGTAGATGTCCAGCGTTGTCACCGCCGACACATGGCCCAGCATGGCGGAGAGCGTCTTCACATCCATACCATTCTCCAGCGCCAGCGTCGCGAATGTATGGCGCAGATCATGAAATCTAACATGCTTGCACCCAGCGTGTTCCAAGACGAGCTGCAATCTGCGCCGTACCACGCCGGGTGTAATGGGACAGTCCTCCTTCACCGGTGACGGGAACATCCAGCGGGAGTCCACCGTCTTTTTGTACTCACGCAGCACTGCCACCACCGCGGGCGGCAGGACGATCTTGCGGACAGAGTTCTTCGTCTTGGGCGTGCTGATTTGAAGCTGGCCCCACACATCGTAGACCTGCTTGTTCACATTCAGCACACCAGTCTTGAAGTTCAGGTCGTCCCATTGCAGCGCCATGAGCTCACCCCGGCGCAGGCCGGTGGCTAAGTCCAGGAGGAACACTTCATAGTAGCCCTCAAACTTCGCTTGAATGAGGAATCGCTGCAGCTCCTCCCGCGTCAGCACCTGCATTTCCAGCGCCTTCTTTGGCGGCAGCTTGCAGCCGATGGCCGGGTTCATGCGAATCAGTCCATCCTGCACCGCTTTCTCCAGCGCGGAGCGACAGGTGGCGTGGCACATGCGCACCATTCGGTCGGACAGTCCTTCGCCGTACTTGTCGGTGAAGCGCTTCCGGCCACCATTCTTGATCCGACCATAGAACTGCTGCAGGTCATTCTGCGTCAGCTTATTCAGCGGGATGTCACCGATTTCCGGGATGATGTGCAGACGGATGCGGCTCTCGTAAGTCTCCTGCGTGGTGGGACGGATCTTCGGCTTGGAATGATTCTCGTACCAATATGTCAGCCAGACCCCGAAGGGCATCTCTGACCGCACCTTCTCCGGCTTCAGCCCGCCACACTCTTCCTTGAGCTTTTGGAGCTTCTCGACGCACTCCTTCTTGGTTTTGGCGAGAACATTTTTCGTCTTGGGATAGCCGTTATCGTCATAGCCGATGACGATGCGCCCCTCTCACCGACCATCCTTGCGCTGTCTTACGGTTCCGTCGCCGGCTTTTCGTTTTCTTGCCACGGTTTCAACTCCTTTCCGAAGATGTCCTCCATGAAGCCGCCCACGATGCCCGAGGCTGTCTTCTGCATATCCGATGTAACATGGGTATAGGTGTCCAGCGTGAAGGACGCATTGGTGTGTCCCAGAATACCGGACAGTGTCTTGGCGTCCACGCCGCTGGTAAGGGCATGGGTGGCGAAGGTGTGGCGCAGATCGTGGAAGCGGATACTGGGCAGCCCCGTCCGCCGGAGCAGCGTCTTCATGTGGAGGTAGGCCGAGCCGGGGTTGACAGGATCCTCCGGCTTCACTGGGTCGGGGAATATCCATTGACTGATGGTATCCGCCTTGCGCCGCCGCAGGATGTCCGCCACCGTCTTCGGCAGGAGGATGGTACGCATTCCCTTTCCCGTTTTTGTCTCGCCGACGGTGTACTCGCCCTTCCGCTGGCTGTGGAGGGTACGGCACACCTTCAGCGTACCAGTGTCCTCGTCGAAGTCGTTCCATTGTAGACCGCAAATCTCACCGCGGCGCAGGCCGGTCATCAGCTCCGTCTGGAAGAAGTCCCTCCACACCTCATCCTGCTCCACCACTTCAAGGAAAGCATCCAGCTCCGCACGGGTGAGGATGCGCTTGGGCCTGTAGTTTGGCTTGGGTGCGGTCGCCCCCTCGGTCGGATTTCTGGGAATGACATGCGCCTGCACCGCGTCTTTCAGTGCGGCGTGAAGCGCGGAGTGGATGTGGCGGACCATGGAGTCAGAGAGTTGATGATTCATTTCGGGATGCTCATGAATGCGTCCCTCTATTTTCAGGCGGCGGTACATCCGCTGGATGTCCTGCTGAGAGATGAGGGAGATTTGCTTGTCGCCCAGCTGCGGCTTGATGTAGTATTCGATATAGCAGCGATAGCTTTTGAGCGTACCGGGCCGCACCGTACCTGCCTTGTATTCCGTCAGCCAACGGTCCAGCCACTCCCCCAGGGTCATCCGGCTGTCCTCGGTCAGCTCCACGTCCTGATAGCGTTCGATATTCTGATGGAGCTTTTCCGTCAGTTCTTTTTGTGTATGAGCATAGGCGTGCTGGAAGATGGGCGTACCGTTTTTCTTGTGGCCCACCACGATGCGGCCTTCCCAGCGCCCATCCTCCCGCTTGCGCACCATGCCGTCACCGGCCGGTCTTCGTTTCGCCATTTAGTCCTCCTGTTCCGCCGGATGGCAGATGTGTTCTTCTTCCTCCCGCTCGAAGGAATAGAGCCCATCTGCCTCCAGATCTTTCGCCATGCCCCACGCCAGCTTGAAGCCTGCCGTGAAGCTCATCAGCTTGGATTCAACCAGCAATGTGTTTTGTGCGTCCAACAGCCGCAGCAGCTTTCTGCGCCCCACGGCGTCCATGTCCTGCCGCAGTTCCTCTCGAGCGTATTCGACCTGTGCGTCCAATTCACTGTGTTCCTGACGGTCGAAGCGCTTTTGCAGGGCTTTCATGTAGTCGTACATTGCGGCACCTCCTTTTGGCAACCACAACACATACCACAACCCGGCGCACAAAGCTACTGTTTTCTAAAATGTTTCTTTGACTATTGCGGCGCAAAAAATACGTTTCCAAACATGTTCACATGTGCATCTGCATCGAGTAGCCCTTTTTGTGGCGGGGAGTGTACTGCGCTCATCCGCCAGCAGCTCCACGCCGGGACGGGTGGCGACGTAGCGAGTACGCTGCGCCAGCTTCGCAGCATTCTTTCCTCCCTTGAGGTAGGGGGAGATCAGTACGATCCGGGCCATGCGTCATCCGGCTCTATGCGCCGCTGGCTCCGCACCGCGTTTTCAAAACTCACCTGACCGTTGGTGCGCTTCACCTCATCCACGGCGTAGGCCCGCAGCTCCCGCGTGTGGATCGGGTCGGCGCGGAAGTGCGCGGCGATGGTGTGGCACAGCATATTCAGTTCCACCGCGCACTTGAAAAGAATGCGGCAGAGCCGATTGTTGTTGTCGTCCAGCGTACCCTGAATGGCTGTCAGGATGGCCCGAGAGATGTAGGTCGTGTTGTCCTCGGTGCCGAGATAACCCATGTAAAAGCGCAGGGCCTTATCTACGAATTCGCTGCGGCTTTGACAGTTATCTGCTTCCAACCAGCCGTCCATGCGGCTGATCACGCTGGGGCGCAGCCAGATCGTAGTGCTTTTCTTGTTATCATCCATATTTTTTCTTTCCTTTCTGTGTCGTCGGTCAAAATCGCCGCAAAGCCCTGCAAATACGGGGCTTTGCCGGATGACCGACTGCGATTGTTTTGTAAAACCGCCAAACCGACTGCGGTTGGCGTTTCCCTGAAAAGCCCCGCACTGCGGGGCTTTGTGGGCGGGCTGCGGGCGCTTGCGACTGCGGCCCTTTATCTTGTGCTTTAATCGAACGGGTAAACAAGGGGCTACAATCTCCGAAACAGGGCATGGTCAGGAGGACAAACTCACCCCTATATGACTCATTTCTCCTTTGTCGGAACAGTATTCGCAAGGATCTCTCACACATCGCCCACAAACGCCGCAACGCTCGCTTCAATGGGCTTTGGTGGGTAAACACTCCACCCCAGCCCCTAAACGCACACACAGCGGCACACAGGGCGAACGGCGCGGGGAACTGATCTGTGCAGCACATCCGAGAGCACAAAATCTGTGAAAATGCCTTCAAATTTGAGGCGGTAAAAACCGTGGGAGCAGAATAACAGCCGATGAACTGCGTCAACCCGCCCTTGGCGGGCAGCCGCAGTTCATCGGCGCCGCGGGCCCGCAGGCACGCGCAGCCCCGCTGCTATACCTCGCTTCACACCGATGGGTCCCACGGTTTTTTCGGTCACAGCAACAGGACGCAGAGAAACATATCTGCTGTTTCACACGCTGGTCTGCTCCATGCGTCTTGCCACTCGCTGCCGTTCCTTTGCCCTGTCCACAGCATCCATCTGCCGCTGATAAAACTGGTCAATGGAAAACTGGATCGGCAGGATCGTGTAGAGCAGACTTCCGTTTTGCTTGCGCCCGTCCTGCGTGATAATGCTGGTGCGCTCTGTGCGGACGAGCCCGCGTTCCTCCAACTCCTGCACATACTTCCGCACGGTGTTGTTGCTCATGCCCACCGCCTTGCCGATGGTGGCGTAGCTGGGATGGCACTGATAGGTTCTGCGGTCTTCGATGCGGAGCAGGTAACCGTAGACAGCGATCGCACTGTGAGACAGACCCAGCTGATAGATCTCATTGGGCAGAGGAAAATAGTTCTTGACCGGGTCGCGCTTTGTCCAAGTTCTCATCTGGCACCTCCAGTCTGCCGCTCCACCCACTGCCGGAATTTATCCTTGGGCACCACGAACCGACTGCCGATGCGCACAGACGGAAATACTTCTTCGTGCATCAGCTCGTAGGCACTGGAGATGGACACGCCCAGCACCTTTGCCACCAGTTCCGCGTTGAGGAACAGCGGCAATTCATCGTAGCTGTGATAGGTTGATATTTTCAAAATCGTTACCTCCAATAGAATTCAGAGAAAAATTACTTGCGTTTCGGAGGTCCCTCTGTTAGACTGTTTGCAGATGGAGTCTGCGTTTTCCGAAACGCGGCGCGCCGCTGGACTGCTGCAACAGTTCAGCGGTTTTCCTTTTTGTAGGAACGATAGATACCGATTCCCCCTTTCTTAACGATCTTCTGCCACGCACCGTACCCGTTCCTGCCCTGCGGCCTTGTTTGACCTGCACGGCGTTTTCATCTGCCCTGGCACGCTCGACCGCTTTGCCGCGGCGTCCTGGCGTTACTTCTCCGGCGTGTATCATCTCCGGTGATGGGTATTCAGTTGTCGAGGTGCTTTTTCGGATTTGTGACCGTCTTTTTCATTGACAATCCGCAGTCTCCGTGTTAGGCTAACTGTAAATTACTTTTGACAGTCTTTCCGTGTTTGTATGGTAACATACTTTTCACTCCTTGTCAAGACTGTCCTTATTTCTATATTATGATTGTCTATTTCGAGGTGGTCTGTCATGTGGTATGCCAAAATGTTCTTCTCTGAGGGCAGAGAGATTTTTCAGTATGATTCCCTTGGTACGCAAGGCGTTCCGGACGTCCAGAAGGAGTTTCCCTTTCTGGAAAGCCTGCTTGCCTTTCAGGAACTGGACTGTGCGGAAGTGACGCCGATACTGCAAAGCATCACTGATAACTGGAGCCGGTTTATCGCAGAGGATGACAGGGACGCACTTGAGAATTTCAAGAGAAAACTGTGGAGGTTAGCCTCCATACACATTTATTTTCGACTTCTCTATGTTCACTGCCGCTACCGCCAGTCAGCGATGTACATTCAAAATGACCGAGGCAGTGCGGAGGATGCGCAGATACTGGACGAACTGCGCCAGCTCCCTGAACAGCTTCCGCGGTATCAGCAGCAAATCCAACGCTTTTTTGAGTTGGTGCTGGATGTAGACAGCGCGGGACGGGAGCC
>OGJY01004185.1_pt1 | contig 10702 bp, 7 predicted proteins | sample 1572231 | NCBI WGS metagenome assembly OGJY01 (sample SAMEA2582121, study PRJEB24529) | metagenome | biome: Human gut stool | place: China | collected 2011
TGATGCAATTTGCCAATCACAAAACTGCGATATCCCCCTTCGCCGGGGAACTCATAGCCCAACAAACCAGTATTTGTAGGGAAAACTTATTCGTAAAAAACACAGGTACATTTTAAAATCTCACAGCAGAGATTAAAAATGTACCTGTGTTTTTATGTATCATATAAGATAGCAGAACAGCTACAAAAACTGTATGCTGAATTATAAAAGCTGAATCCCGTTTTTCTCACACTCTTTTGCGACTGCATCCGGCCACAGAGAAGACTGTACTTCTCCGATATGTGCTTTACGAAGGAAAAACATACAGATACGGGACTGTCCGATTCCACCACCAATGGTATAAGGAAGTTCTTCGTTGATGATTGCTTTCTGGAAAGGAAGTTTTGCACGATCCTCACAGCCTGCTTTTTTGAGCTGGGAGAGAAGTGCTTTCTTGTCAACACGGATACCCATGGAGGAAATCTCAAGTGCAATGTCAAGTACCGGATAGTAGACAACGATATCTGCATTTAAAGACCAGTCATCATAGTCCGGGGCACGTCCGTCATGAGGCTCTCCGTTTTCTAAGGTATCACCGATCTTCATGATACATACGGCACCCTTGGTTTTGGTGATGTAATATTCACGTTCCTTCGGTGTATTGTCCGGGAACATCTCCTCTAATTCCTGGGTTGTGATAAAGAAGATATCATGTGGAAGGATCTCTTCTATATAATCATACTGGATCGCCATGTATTTTTCCGTCTTGCGCAGGCAGTTGTATACAGTGGTGACGGTTTCTTTTAATGTCTCAATATTACGTTCTTCTTTATGGATGATCTTTTCCCAGTCCCACTGATCTACAAAAATAGAGTGGATGTTGTCGGTATCCTCATCTCTGCGGATAGCATTCATATCGGTATACAGTCCTTCACCGTAATCGAAACCGTATTTTTTTAATGCGTAACGTTTCCATTTAGCGAGAGACTGTACGACTTCTGCCTCTTTTCCATTCTGTTCTTTGATATCAAAAGTAACAGGGCGTTCAATACCGTTTAAGTTGTCGTTGAGACCGGATAACGGATCAACGAAAAGCGGAGCAGAAACGCGGGATAAATTCAGGCGAAGTGCAAGCAGGTTCTGGAAAAAATCTTTTACTGTTTTGATTGCAATCTGCGTATCGTGCAGATTTAGTTCTGAATGATAATCTTTTGGAATAATTAAATGTTCCATCTAAGGTTCTCCTCTCTGGTATAAACCACATATTGCGGCATAATACCAATCCCATGTGCCTTGTATATGTATGAAAATGAAATTGACACACTAAGTTATTATAGCACAGCAGACCTCATTTTCAAGAAAAGATCATGTAATTTCTTGAAAAATACATGTATACAATGTAAAAATTAGCGGAAACGATATATGATACATATTGACGAAAAAAAGCAATGATTTTATAATTTATATTGTAAAATTTATGTAAAAAGAGAGGGCAGTTTATGAAAAAGCAAAAGACGGTGTCGATTAAGGCAAAGTTACTTGGTGTCATTATACCGGTCGTGATTGCAATCGTTGTGGTACTTGTTGTGGTTGCTTATCAGATATCTGCAGGAATTATCAAGAAATATTCACAGAATTTACTGCAGTCTTCGGTAGAGAATCAGGCGTCCCAGATTGAAGCGTGGCTGAATGAGAATCTTGCTTCTTTTCAGATGGCGAAGACTACGATCGAGAATTTAAAACCGGATGATGAGGAACTAAAGACCATATTGGACAGTTACTATGGATATAACAGCAATTATCCGGATGGACTTTATGTGGCAGATTCCGCAGGACAGCTTATAACGGCATCCGAATCGACAAAAAAGGAATCCGATGTAACAAACAGCACATGGTATAAAGAAGGTCTTTCCAGAGTCAATATGGCAGTCGGTTCTGCCTATCAGAATGCAGATGGTGTGGACGTGATCAGTGCTTCTGGCATTTTAAATGACGGATTTGATAAAGTACGTGTCATTTCAGCAGACATGACATTAGACCGGATTGCAATTATTGTAAACTCTTTTATTGAGATGAACGACGCGGAAGCATTTCTGGTTGATAAAACAAGTGGAGTGATTCTGGCAAATCGTGATTCTTCTCTGATTTCCCAGGCGCTTGGCGCAGAGGAACAGAGTCATTTTTACCAGCTTACAGCAGAAAAAGTTGCGGATAAAGATTATAATTTTGCTACACTTGATGGAAATATGACGGTATTTCAGGAAGTAGAAGGAACAAACTGGCTTTTAGTATCTTACATTCCTACAAGCATTGTACTTTCTGATCTGACACAGCTTCGTAATATTATGATCGTAATCAGTGTGATCTGTATTGCATTGCTCTGTGTACTGATCGAACGTGTAACTCATGTTGTAATCAAACCTGTCAAGGAAATGACAAGAGTGATCACAGCGATGACTTCCGGTGATTTTACGGTTTCTATTAAGACAAAAGGCAATGATGAGATCGCAGTCATGAGCCAAAGTGTGGAGAAGTTTATTGCTTCCATGAAACAGATGATCTCCGAGATGGGAAATGTTTCCGGCAAGTTGAAGAATCAGGCTGACTCAAGTAAGGGTGTTTCCGGTGAGATGAGTTCTGCAGCGGGAATCCAGTCACAGTCGATGAGCGAGTTGAACGCGACGGTTGATCAGTTGTCTGTATCTGTAAATGAGATCGCGGAAAATGCAACACAGCTTGCAGGTGTGGCAGCAGATACCAAGAGCGACAGTGATATGGTTGAAAGCAAGATGCAGGAGACAGTTGCTGTTTCTGAAAAAGGACGTAAGGATATGGAGCGCGTTGGTGAGGCACTCTCAAATATCGAAGTTTCCATTCACAATCTGGAAGAGGCTGTTAATAAGGTAGGAACCGCTTCCGGCGAGATCGTGCAGATCATCAAACTGATTGGTGATATTGCTGACGAGACGAACCTGTTATCTTTAAATGCATCGATTGAGGCTGCACGCGCAGGCGAAGCAGGAAGAGGATTTGCAGTTGTTGCAGCTGAGATTGGTACACTTGCAAAGAACAGTGCGGATTCGGTAGCACATATCACAGAGCTGATCACAGAAATCAATACATTAGTAGAAGATGCTGTCAGACAGGCAGGAAACAGTGCACAGGATATTTCAGGCAGTGCAGAATTGATCCACACAGCAGTCGATACATTTGATACGATCTTTAAAAATATTCAGGAAACGAGCACGCTGATCGGCAACGTGGTTGATAAGATCAATCAGGTAGATCAGGTTGCTACGAATGTTGCAGCTATTTCGGAAGAGCAGGCGGCAAGTTCCGATGAGATTCTTGCAACATCAGAATCCATGTTACAGCAGGCAAAGAATATTTCAAAGAACAGTGACCAGGTAGAACAGGAAGCAGATAACCTTGCCGTTTCTGCAGATCAGCTTGCAGATCAGGTAAAACAGTTCCGGATATAGAGAGGAGATCGTGCGATGAAGAAATTAATAAGTACTATCATGTGTCTGGCATTGCTCGTAGGATGCCTTGCCGGATGTGGTGGAAATACACAGACAGGTTCAATAGATGGTAAAGGATTAAAGATTCTTCTGTCATTATCACAGGCAGATACTTTCCGAAATGTACTTGTGGCACAGGCACAGCAGACGGCGGAAGAGTGTGGGGCTCAGCTGGATGTATTTGATGCAGAAAATTCCATTGAAAACCAGGTGGAACATATCAAAAAGGCGGTCAGTGAGAATTATGATGTGATTTTATGCGGACCGGTTGATGCTGATACGGCATTCGAATTAGAAGCGCTTGCAGGTGATATACCAATCGTATTTTTTAACAGCTGCCCGGATGAGTCGAGACTTCAGGCTGGGAAATATATTTATGTTGGATCGGATGAATATGTGGCAGGACAGTATCAGGCAGAGTATATTCTAGATAAATTTGCTTCTGCGGATGAGATCAATGTGGTGTTGTTAGAAGGACCGAAAAAACATTCCGCGACAAAAGGAAGATCTGAGTCATTAAAGGATACTTTAAATGCATCAGGGAAAAAGATCAATTATGTCTTTGAAGATAACGCCGACTGGGAGCAGGACCGTGCGGAAGAGATGTTCAATATATTTTTAAAGACAGGACAGAAGTGTGACGTTGCTGTCTGCAACAACGACTCTATGGCACTTGGTATCATTGATGCCTGTGATGCAGCAGGAATCAGTGATGTGACGGTACTTGGAATCGATGCGACTGCAGACGGATGCAAAGCGATTGAAGATGGAAAGATGGACTTTACCGTATACCAGTCCGCAGTTGGACAGGGTGAGAGTGCTGTTTATGCAGCAATCGCACTTGCAACCGGAAAAGATGTGACGACTTTAGAGGGAGCTACCGCAGATGGCTTATATGTATGGGTACCATTTGAAAAAGTAGACAGTTCTAATGTTAAAAATTATGAATAGAAAGCGGGTATAAAATGGAATATACACATGTAAAACATACGTTTTTACCTGTATACAATGAGGAATCCAGGATATTGATCCTGGGTTCCTTTCCGTCTGTAAAGTCGCGGGAAAACCAGTTCTATTACGGGCATCCGCAAAACCGGTTCTGGAAGGTGATTGCAGGGATTTTCAAGGAACCTCTGCCACAGACGATCGATGAAAAGAAGGATCTTCTGCTAAGACATCGCATAGCAGTGTGGGATGTGATCGATTCCTGTGATATCGTTGGATCTTCCGACAGCTCCATCAGAAATGTGGTGCCAAACGATATGGATCTGATCTTATCAAATGCAAAAATACAGGGAATTTTTGCAAATGGTGGAAAAGCACATCAGCTTTTTGTAAAATACTGTCATAAAGAGGGAATGCCGCCGCTTGGAAAACTGCCGTCCACAAGCCCCGCAAATGCGGCGTGGAATTTAGAGCGGCTGACGGAGGAATGGAAAACGGCATTTGAAACATATTTAGAAATAACAGAACAGGAGAAAACATTTGAAAAAAGAAGAAATGACAACGGTTGATTTCCTGCTTGAAGCAGTGGGAATCGTGGCTGCACTGGTCTATCTTGGACTGCAGATCTACTATGGAATCGTATATGGAGTATCATTTACCGGGATTATTTTAAATGCGGCAATCCTGATCCTTGTATATGTTGGACTGACGCTGCTTGCACGTTATCCGGAAAGGGTAAATAACCTGCCGAAAGAAATATGTAGTGGGAAAATAAGAAAATATACGATTCATATGGTGCGCGCAGTCAAGCTGATCTTCGTGCTCAGTCTTTTATTTACCAGTATCTGTGATGTCGCCGGAGTGCAGATCAATAAAGGGTATAGTCTGGTGACGGTTGCATTGATCGTTATTGTGACAGTGGTGTATGAGGGGAAGATCATTAAGCTGCTGCGTGGGAAAAAATAAGCATATATTATAAAGAAAAGACGATTCTGAGTGGAATCGTCTTTTCTTTATATATAGTGATCAATGTCTGCGGAGTAGGCATTTTGTGTATTATATTACTTCGTATCAACCCGTCCAACCAGATAATCAATTGAGCAGTGATAAATATCTGCTAACTTTATGAGAATGTCAATTGGAAAATCACGAAGCCCTTTTTCATAACGGGAATAAACATCCCGGTGCAGACCAAGCATGGCAGAGATTTCTTTTATAGTAAGATCGTTGTCTATTCTCAAGTCCTGAATTCTTTGAAACTTCACGTGAGTGTCTCCTCTAACTTAATAGACAAATTATAATCAAAATGCTATAATTTAATTCATAATAAGACCGTTTGGTCGTATTGTAAGGAATGAGATATCTGTGAAAGGAGAAAGTTATGAAAAAACGAATGATAGCATGGCTGCTTTGTGCCTGTATGACGTTTACGGCAGCACCGGAAATGCTGCTGGCGGATGTGGCAGGGAATGCACAGCAGACACAGGAAGAAAACAGTTTTAAAGAGAAAGGGACTGTGGAAACACAGACTGTAGAACAGGATGATGAAAAGTCAGCAGTGACAGAGAAAAAAGAAACAGACCAGGCAGATGAAGAAGATCATAATGCCGGACGTCTGGCAGAGGAAGAGTCCGGGGCGGCCGGGACGGAAATTGTCACGGAAGAGACAGAAGAGCCAGAGACGACGATCGTCACGGAAGAGACAGAAGAGCCAGAAACGAAGGTTGTTACAGAAGAAACAGAGGAGACTGAAACAAAGAATGTCACAGAAGAGCCAGAACAGGCTGAAACAGAGAACGTTACGGAAGAAACGGAGAGTACAGAGGAGATTTTAAAAAGGGCATTATCAGGTGATGAGATCAGCCGTATCGACTGGGTACAGGAACTGGTAACATTATTTGATCTTACGGTAGATGAGGATAATTATCCGGATAATTATTACAGTGACATATCAACGGATGATTCGTTTTATCGTGATGTGATGGTGGCATGCGAGTTCGGAATGATCGATCTTGAGGCAGGAGAAGAATTTCGACCGGAAGATGCAGTGACGCGTGAATTTGCAGCGCAGACCATGAATACGATGCTTGGCTTTGTGCCGGAAACAGACAGTTATACTTATCAGGATACAGCAGATGTTACATATAAGGAAGCAGCACAGATCGCAATCGACAGAGGATGGGTTACGGTTGCTGCCGGTAAATTTCTCCCGGAACAGTCACTTACCACGGAAGAGCATGATGCAATGATCGCGGATGCAAAAAAGGTTTTGGCAGATGCGCAGATAGAGACCGGAAAAGAAAATACCTGTACATTTGCGTCCGGAGTAGTTGTTGTACCAAAGGGAACAGCCGTATCTATTGATGTGGATGGAATAGTTATGATCGAAAACTGTCCGGTTACGATCAAACAGGGAACAACATTTGCCGTGTATGTTAACGATATTGTCATGGCATATAAGGCAGAAAGTGTACGGACAGACGGAACTACAACATATATTACAACCTCAGATGCGGATGATGGCGCGGTTTTAAATGTTGACCAGCAGGGCGAACTGGATGTTGATATGACGGAATTTATTCCGGCAGATGAAGAAACATATGTGGCAAATGGTGTTACAGTCACAGAAGGTATGACAAGGGGGATATCCTATAAAAACAATACCCTGCGTGCAGATAAAACGATTTCCGTCTCAGATGATGTCACAGCGACAGTAAGTGTTGTGATTTCAAACATGAAAGTAAATTACAGTCTGAATAATAATGACTATTATTTTTCAGTCAGCGGAGATATGGAATACTCCTGCAATGTAAAAGGGGATGCATTTAAAGATATTAACCACACACTGACGTTAGGGGCAGTGCCGCTCGGCGGTGTTGGTATGTTGACACTGGCAATGGAATATAATCTTTCCGGGGAAGCAACGCTTACCGTGGAAAAGGAATTTGAAGCCGGATTTGCGTATTCGGACGGATTCCGTATAGTTGGAAACAGTCATAAAAAAGGATTTTCCTTTTCAGCAGAAGCAGATTTGACCACAGGTATTGTACTCTCTGCAAAAGCAACGCTCGGAATTGTCAGCGGAGATATTTATGCAAAAACCGGTGCACGTATGAACATCAAATACGTAAGGTACAGTTCCGGAACACCGACATACTGCGCGTCACAGGCTGCATATCTGTATGCATCGGTGGGGGCAAGTGCAAAGATCGGAGTTGGTATTGCATCAAAGACCTTTAGCAAAAGTATAGAGATCTGGGGAAAGAATAACAGTCCGGTGCGCGTGTACTATCATATTGAGGACGGCGTACTTCGGACATCATGCACGCGTGGAAAAGAATTTGCCGCGCAGGGAGGCTGGACAAGTTATTGGACATCTCCAGGTTCGAGATATTTCAATCCGGCGGGCGCAGGAAGCTATTTTGATGCAGGAGCAGGTGCAGGCGGTGCAATCGTACCGATTTATACCTATACACTTGACGATGCAAACAGGGCTACGATCACAGGATATAGTGGAAATGCGACGGCACTTTATATTCCGGGGGAGATTGACGGGCATGAGGTTGTTGCAATCGGAGATAGGGCATTTGAGAACCGGACGGATTTGAGGACGGTGATGATACCGGATAGCGTGGAAAAAATAGAATTTGAAGCATTTTATAACTGCATAAATTTAAAAATTGTCGATTTGTCTTCAAACTTGACAACAATTGGTTACGACGTGTTTGGAAATTGCAAATCAATTAGTAAAATAGAGATACCTAAAAGCTTAAAGAAATTTGATGGTACATGGGGAAGAGGCACAAATTTGTCATATGGGGCATTTGGTGGTTGTAGTAATTTAAAAACTGTTAATTTCGAAGCAGGAAGCACCATAGTATGTGCAGCGTTGTTTATGGGATGTGATGGCATTGAAGAAATAGAACTGTCAGATACTATTACGGAAATAGGAGATAGTGCGTTTAAAAATTGTAAAAATCTTGATAGGATTACAATGAATAACGGGATAGAAATACTGGAAAGTTCTGCATTTGAGGATTGTTTCTCATTAACAACGATAAATATTCCGAATACTGTTAAAGCAATTAGTAATTCAACTTTTCAAGATTGCACCAGTCTGACAGAGGTGCATTTGTCAAATATCCTTAAAGAAATACCAGCAAGCACGTTTTCCGGCTGCAAAAAGTTAACCACCATCAACTTCCCATCCACCCTGACCACGATCGGGAACTCCGCGTTTTCCGGCTGTGAATCTTTGCCGGAAGCAATACTTCCATCCGGGGTGGAAAAAATAGAAAGCAACGCATTTAAAAACTGTAAAGCCATGAAAAAGGCAGTGGTACCGGATACCGTTTCGTCCGTTGGAAGTTCTGCATTTTATGGCTGTGAAGCTCTGGCCGACATTACATTAGGCAGCAAATTAAAGAAAATTGAGAGCCAGACATTCTACGGCTGCACAGTTCTGCCATCCATCGTGCTTCCTTACAATGTGACCACGATCGGTGACAGTGCCTTTGTCAACTGCACGAAGCTGACGCAGATCACAGTCCCGCGCAACACAACTTCGATCGCATCAAATGCATTTTCCTATCCAAAGAAAATGACGATGTACGGTCCGTCTGATTGCTATGCCCAGACCTATGCGAGCGGAAAAGGAATCAAGTACGTCACACAGGATATTCATGCAACCTCAGTCAGTCTGGATATTACAGAAAAAACGGCGGAGCGCTATGACGATTTCCAGCTGACAGCGACGATTGCACCTTTGAATTTCACAGATGCAGTGGTATGGACAAGTTCCAATGAAGAGGTTGCTGCTGTTTCGGATACCGGATATGTGGAGATCTGTGGTGTTGGAACAGCAGTCATTACGGTAACGGCTGGAAATGTAAAAGCTGCCTGTAAGATAACCGTACCGCAGCTGATAGACTGGATCGAATTTGATGAGGATGAGATCGAATTAAAAGCTGGTCAAACCTATCAGTTGAAACCATATATTTCACCTTCGGATGCCACAAATAAAAAACTCAAATATACTTCTTCTGATACGAAAGTGGCAGAGGTTTCTGCAAGCGGACTTGTCACTGCAAAATCGGAGGGTGAAGCAAAAATCCGGGCTACGGCAACGGACGGCAGTGATGAATATGCAGTCTGCTATGTGACTGTCACCGGAAAGGCGAAAGTAACAGGAATAACTTTAGATAGGACATCAGCAGAGGTAAAAAGAGGAGAGAAGCTCACCTTAAATGTAACTGTATCACCGTCTTATGCGTCCAACAAAAAGGTAGTCTGGAAATCGGCAAATACAAAGATTGCCACCGTGGATGCCAACGGTAGTGTGACAGCAAAGGCACCGGGCCGAACGAAGATCACGGTGACTTCGTCTGAAAACAGCAGTTATCAGGCATCCTGTACGGTTACAGTACCATATAAAATTACCTACAAACTGAATAAAGGTAAAAACAATGCCTCGAATCCGTCAACTTATTATGGAAAGAAAGTAACACTGAAAAACCCGTCCCGCAAAGGATACGCATTTGCAGGCTGGTATACGGATGCAAAATTTAAAAAGAAGATCACAAGTATCAGCAGCAGCGCAAAATCCGATTACATTTTGTATGCAAAGTGGACAAAAGTAAAAGTGGCGAAGGCTTCTCTTACGTCTGCGAAAAACAGCAAGAGTAAACAGATCTTACTGAAATATAAGAAAGTATCCGGCGCAAAAGGTTACGAGATTTCTTACAGTACGGATAAAAAATTCAAAAAGGCGGTCACAAAGAAAAATACGGCGAAGACATCCTATACCATAAGTAAACTGAAAAAAGGAAAGATATACTATGTGCGCATCCGGGCTTATAAAATGGATTCCACGGGCAAAAAAGTGTATGGAAAATATTCATCCATGAAAAAAGTTAAGGTCAGTAAATAGAAAAATTTAAAGTGTGTAACTGTCAGAAAATGACAGGGAAGACAGTGTCCGGATTGATATTCAGCCGGACACTGTCTTTCTTTAAAAATAGCAGCTTGTTTTGTTACTGTTCACTCGGCACCTGAACACTTTACTGTTCAGGTGCGTATGAACGTGATGTGGGGGTGAGCAGCCCCTTTTGCGAAGCAAAACTATACATGGGGCTGCGAAGTTACAGTCCGCAGGGTAACCTGTGAACAGTAACTTTGTTTTTGTACAACATGCACAAGAAATTTCAAATGAGTTGCATACTAAGGATGACGTATGATAAAATAACTCAAAGCATATT
>OGJY01004199.1_pt1 | contig 10659 bp, 8 predicted proteins | sample 1572231 | NCBI WGS metagenome assembly OGJY01 (sample SAMEA2582121, study PRJEB24529) | metagenome | biome: Human gut stool | place: China | collected 2011
AAATCGTGTAACGTGTCAAAAGCGTTCTGGGGTTCGAATCCCCATCTTTCCGCCAAAATGCCCGGAACCGATGGTTCCGGGTTTTTGTTTTATCGGTCAGCGGGCCTGCCCTCTTCGTCCGCTTCGCAGACAGTTCTCCCAAAGGGAGAGCCCTTGGCAGACCGGGCAATTCCCCGCTTTTTACAAAGGCAGCCGGGCTCCGCGTTCGCGGGCAGCGGCTGCAAACAATGAGGCAGTTGAATATGCGTGTTGTGATCGCCATGCCGCGGATGAGCACCGACCCGGAGCCGACCGTGGCACAATCCAAATACATGGAAAGTCTGGCCCGCGCCGGAGCCGGGATGCGCTGGGTCGAGCTGAGCGACCCCGAACAGGCGGTGCAGGACGCCCTGACCTGCGACGGCCTGCTGCTGCCCGGCGGCGGCGACATGGACCCGAAGTTCTACGGGCAGGCGCGCATCCCCGCCTGCGGCGAGCCGAATCTTCTCCGCGATGCAGCCGAGCCGCTGCTGCTGCGCGCCTTTCTGGCCGCAGACAAACCGGTGCTGGGCATCTGCCGGGGCATCCAGGTCATGAATGCCGTGCTGGGCGGCGACCTGTATCAGGACATCAAGCCCTTCGAACATCTGCCGCACAACGACCACTGGGCCAAAGTCCACACCGTCACCGTCCGCCGGGGCACCCTGCTTTCCCGCATTTTGGGGCAGGACACCGTGCTCGTCAACAGCCAGCACCATCAGGCCGTGGACCGGGTCGCCCCCGGCTTCACCCTCGCTGCGCTGAGCGAGGACGGCATCGTGGAGGCCATCGAAAAGCCGGACGCAAGGTTCTGCCTCGGCGTCCAGTGGCACCCGGAATGGCTCAGCGATGCAGATCCCGCCATGCAGAGCCTGTTCGATGCGTTCGTGAACGCCTGCTCGAAATAAAGGAGGTTTTTCCATGACTGCTCCCAAAAGCAACAAGCGGGGCCGTGCCGCCCTCGTGGTGGTTCTCTGCCTGCTGGCGCTCTGCCTGGCGGCAGGCGGCACGGTGTACGGTCTGCTGTCCCGCAAGGTCAAGGCCATTCAGGCCGGGGCGGACTTCGATTTCCGCTACACCGTCACCTCCACAGCCTCCCGGACGCCTGCGCTGTACGGGGTGCTGGAACAGGTCGGGGCCACGCAGGGCACTGTCTCCGGCCAGTATGCACCCGGCAGATTTCAGTTCACGCTGACCTCCCAGAAGAACAATTCCGCCTTCACGCGGGTGTACATCGACGCGAACGAGACGCTGTACGACGCCGGGCAGCTCTACACCTACCTGCGTGGGGAGATCGTGGCTGCGGCCCCGCTGGCCGGGCTGGTGCTGCCCAACTGGTCCATGGGCAGCTACATCTCCCAGACCCAGCTGGCTTCCCTGCTGGGCGTGGAGCTTTCCGCCGTGGAGATGCAGGACATGACGAACCTGACGCTGGGGCTTGGGGCCCTGCAAAAGGTCACACCCGCCGGGGCGCTGGACGGCTACACCTACTACCAGCTGCCCGCCGGGGAGACCGACCTCACCTGCATCGTCGGCCTGCCGCTGAAGGAATTGTTCTCCGGCACGACGCCGTTCCACATCCTGCTGACCATCCCCGAACACGAAGTGCGCATCTCGCTCAGCGGCACCGTCACCGCCGCTGAGACTGCCGTGGTGGCCCCCACCTCCCGGATGAGCGACACCGATGTGGACAACTTCGTCCAGCTCCGTCAGGCACTGGAGAAATTTGCAGAAGTGCTTCAGAAAGCCGCCTCTTAAACAGCAAGAGCTGCTGCACGCGCCGTGCAGCAGCTCTTGCTTTCTCTTTTTATCGGTCCAGGATGCGGCCGTCGATGGAGAAGGTCACCACCTGCCAGGGAATGAACTTGCCGCTGTTCTTCAGGGCCGTCACGGCAGCTTGTTCGAGACCGCCGCAGCAGGGCACCTCCATGCGCAGCACCGTCACGCTCCGGATCTCGTTCTGGGAGAGGATGGCCGTCAGCTTCTCGCTGTACTCCACGGCGTCCAGCTTGGGGCATCCGATGAGGGTGATCCTGCCCTGCATGAACTCCTGATGGATGTTCGCATAGGCGTAGGCCGTGCAGTCTGCCGCAATGAGCAGCTTTGCCCCGTTGAAGTAGGGCGCGTTCACGGGCACGAGCTTGATCTGGCAGGGCCACTGGCCCAGCTGGGAGGGCATCGCGGCGCCTGCCGCAGGGGCCGGGGCCGCTTTGCGGTCGAACTGGTGCATCTGGTGGCCGGGGCAGCCGGAGTGTGCCGGGGCAGCAGCGGCAGCGGCCTTTTTCTGCTTGTTCTCCAGCACGGCCTGCTCGTCATACGCCGCAGCCTCGCGCTCTTCAAAGGTGATGGCACCGGTGGGGCAGCCGGGCAGGCAGTCGCCAAAGCCGTCGCAGTAATCGTCCCGCATGAGTTTGGCCTTGCCGTTGACCAGGCCGATGGCCCCTTCGTGGCAGGCCGTGACACACGCACCGCAGCCATTGCACTTTTCCTCGTCTATGTGAATGATTTTCCGGATCATAAGAGAATCCTCCTTGCTTTTTCTGTGCACAGTATACTATAATGACAGCAAAGATTCGGTTGTTGTAACCACAAAGAGGGATTTTTATGGACTATCACTCGATTTTTCTGTTTCAGGGCCTGACCGAGGCCGACATCGACCAGATGGAACGCGGCCGCTGCCTGCGGCGGAAAGCCTTTGCCCGCCGCCAGACCATCTTCCACACCGGCGACACCGTGCATGAGATCGGCATCGTGCTGCGGGGTGCCGTCCACATCGAGAGCATCGACCTCTGGGGCAGCAAAAGCATCCTCAGCGAGGTGGGCGAGGGGCAGGCCTTTGCCGAGACCTATGCGTTCTGCGGGGAGCCGCTGATGGTGGATGTCCTCGCGGCGGCAGACTGCGAAGTGCTGTTTCTGGACACGGCTGCCCTTTCCCGCCCCCACGCCGAGCACAGCTGGCAGGACCGCCTGCTGCGGAATCTGCTCCGTGTCTCCATGAAAAAGAACCTCGCCCTCTCCCGCCGCATCCTCTGCACTGCTCCCAAGACCGTGCGGGGGCGGCTGCTGACCTACCTGTCCGGCCAGGCCGTTCAGGCGGGCGGCATGGAGTTCGACCTCCCCTTCAACCGCCAGCAGCTGGCCGACTACCTCAACCTTGACCGCAGCGCCCTCTCCAAGGAGCTGTGCCGGATGCGGGACGAAGGGCTACTCACCTTCCGCAAGAACCACTTCGTGCTCCGGCAGCCGCTAGAGCTGCTGTGAGTGCCAGGTACAGAAAAACGCGCAGAGCCGCTTCCCCCGCTTCGGGAAGCACGCTCTGCGCGTTTGTTTGATGTTCGGTCTTACTGGCCCATGTCCGCGTGTTCCTGAAGCCACTTGCCGCCTTCGCCCTTGCCGGTCACCTGGCTGTAGGTCACGTTCGTCAGCTCTTTGATCATCGCATCTTTTTCTTCTTTGTACTCTTTTTCCGCAGCATCTGCAATGCTCTGGTCGTAACCATTTTCCCGCAGGTATTGGCGCAGCTCCGTGACGATCTCCTGGAACTCCTTGTCGCATTCGCTCTGCAGTTTGGTCAATTCCATCGTTTTCCCCAGCACGATGGAGACCTTCAACGCCAGATTCCGTTCTTCTACGGGGTGCTCCATATATTCACTGTACGCACTGCTTGCGGTCTGATACAGTTTTTTGCTGCTGCGTTTTTGCAGGTTCCGGAGCCGCCGCACATACGCATTGATCTTTGCGTCCGTAGTCTCCGTTGTATGTGAGCTGCCGGACAAGGCCGACGTCGAAGACGAAGACGAAGAGGACGCCGCATGAGACGAAGCGGCCGAATGCGAGGACGATGCCGCGTGGGACGACGCCGCCGAATGTGCAGCGGGCTTCGAAGAAGCGGCGTGGCTCGAAGCGGGCTTCGAGGAAGCGGCTGCTTCGGACGAGGACGCACTTGCGTCCCCGCTCTCTACGCTGCTGTCCGCTTCCTCCGAGGATGCGTCCGGCTCCTCTTCCGGCTGCGGCTCCGGCTCACTGGTGGAGTCTGCGGCACTGGCCGCACTGGAGGACGCCGGCACTTCCGCCTGTTCTTCCGAGCTGCTGGCCGCAGCGCTGGCCACAGTCTTGTCGGTGGAGTCTGCGTTTGCGATGTGCAGTCCGAGCGGCACCGCTGCAATAAGAAGCAGCGCAACGGCTGCGATCAACTGTTTTGTGTGTTTCTGCATCTTCTATCAGACGCTCCCTTCCCCTGAAATTTCCCGCAGGAAGCTGCAAAGTGTCTCAAGCATACCATTTTGCACCCCGGAACACAACCCCTAAATCGTGAAATTTCTGTTTGATTTTCGTTTCGGGCCGGTCCGCGAGGGTTCCCGGACGCAGCGTTCAAAGGCTCTGCCGCCAAAGTGCAGCCAAAAAGAACCGCCGTCTGCCCAAACGAATCCAAAGGCAGACGGCGGTTTTCAAAAGAGAAGAGCGAAGGGCGGTTTTCAGGGGGTCAACGGGCCAGCAGGATGGCTGCGGTCACTTCTTTTGCGTCCGTGCTCAGGTCAAAGTCGCTGCCGTCCTGCAGGGTGAAGCGGATCTCGTACACCTTCTGCGCGCGGAGACGACCGGAGGCATTTTCCAGCGACCAGCTGCCCGTAAAGGCGTGATACTGCCCGTCGGTGCCCTTGGCGTAGAGCTTGTAGTCGGAGGCCTTGCCGGTCAGGCCGTTGACCCGGATGGCGGCAATGGTCTGGGGGTGGAGGTTGTCGAAGGTGACGGTGTGCAGCCAGGTCGCCGGGGTGCCCTGCCCGCCTGCTGCGGCAAATTCTGCCGCCGAAACGACGGTGCGGCGGGTCTTATCCAGGTCCACCTTGCGGTAGGGCATCTCCGGCAGGTAGACAAAGCGGTCCTGCAAACGGAGCAGCTCCTTGTAGCCGGTGGGGCAGTACAGCTTGTTGCCGTCCCGCCCGGCATACATGCCGATGGCCATGTTGTTGTAGCCGTACAGCGACGCGACGTCCACGGTGAGCACGGTCCTGCCCGTCTCAAAATCCAGCACGATGTACTGCCACATGCCGCTGTCCACATCCTGCACGAAGCCGTAAATATAACCGGTGGCCGTGGAGAGCTTCATCATGGAGGTGTCGCTGAGGTCGTCGCGGCACCAGACGCTCTTCATGGCCCAACCGTCATCGGTCCGGATGGTATCCACCCGCTCGATGCCGGGCATGATCATGCTGTTGCCCTTCATCAGCCAGTTGCGGTCGTAGATGTTCTCGTAGCTCTGGATGGAGGAATCGTTGTCGGGTTTGGCGAGGTTCGGGCTGCCGGCGCCGAACCAGTTGCAGACGATGGTGCTGATGGTGCCGGTGCCGTGGTCGTAGACGATGGCGGAGTTTTCCACCGAGACCGGCATATTGGCGGGCAGCTCGTCGATGACGGGCAGACTGGCCACGATGGCACCGGTGTGGATATCCAGCGCCAGCAGGCTCACGGTGTCCAGATTGTCGGTGAAGAAGACCAGGTCCCGGCTGAGGGAGGGCGAGCAACCGCTGCCCCAGGCCAGGCCGCCGCCGGTGGTGGCGTCGCCCTCATGGCTGTCCTTGGCACCCACGCTGTTGTAGCCGGTGTGCCAGACGACCTCCACGCCGTTGTTGGCCCGCAGCAGGTAGCAGGCCAGGTTCGTCAGGATGACCGCGCCTTCCTTACAGGCGGCGATGCCGTTTTCGGCACCTTCCCCGGCGATGGGCGCATAGACGTGGACTTCGTGGTCGAGGTCGGCCGTGCCGCCCGCCAGGATGGCCTCAATGGCGGCATGGGAGACATAGCCCATCGCGCCCTGCTGGCCCCGACTGGGGTAGATGCGGAAACCGCCCGTCACGAACCAGAGGTTGCCCTCGTAGTCAAAGACGACGGAAAGGAGCTTCTGGTCCAGCGTTCTGCCCAGCACCTTTTCGGCTGCGGCCTTGATGTCGATGTCCAGCACCTTTTCGAACACCGGCAGCGGGGTGCCGTTCTCATCGGCGGCGCGGAGCATCAGGACGTGGTTGTGGCTGGTGGGGCAGACGATGAGGTTCCGCCCGTCCACGAACGAATAGGAGCTCTGGATGACATACCCTCCGCCGTCGTGCCTGGTGGGCGAGAAGAAGCCCCGCGTGGTCACCTCTTCCGCATCCAGGTCCCGGATGGCGAGGCCGCCCAGGAACGGGCTGATGGGGTTGTCGAAATTGTCAAAGAAGATGGCCGGAGAGGCATTGGGGTTGACCTTTTCCATCGCCACATTGACTTCCGGGCAGATGCCGATGGGCAGCACGGCATCTGTGGAGTCGGTGTTGTAGCAGTCGTGGTGGATGTTGGACTCGCTGAAGCCCATAAAGGGGTTGGCATCCACGACCTTGGCGGTCAGAGGCTTGGGCGGAAGGGCGGTCTCCGCCTTGCTGCCCAGCAGCCCGGTCAACAGGCTGTTGGTCTCCTCCGCATGAGCGGCAGGTGCAAGGCCGCAGGCCAGCAGGGTGAATGCAGATGCGCTGAGAAAGCTGCGTCGTGTCATTTTCATCGTGTCGATCCTCCAATTTTCCATTGATGTGTTGTCGATTCGTTATAAATTCAGGAGCACATTGGCTCGGAAGACGTTGTTCTTCGTTTCTACGGTCAGATCGCCGTTGTACTTGCGGACGGCGGTCTCGATGGAGACCAGCCCGATGCCGATCCCCTCGTGCTTGGTGGAGTGCAGGATGCCGCTCTGCTTTTTCAGCATACCGTCGTAGCGGTTCTCCACCACGATGCCCAGCATGGCAGGGCTGAGCATCCGGGCCATCACCCGGATCTGCCGCTGGTCCGGCGTCAGCTTCCGGCTGGCGTCGAGCGCATTTTCCAGCAGGTTGCCCAGGATCATGCACAGGTCGGCTTCCGGCATGGGCAGCAGAACGGGCAGCTCCAGCTTCCATTCGATGGGCACCCCCTTCTGCCGGGCCTCGTGGTCGTAGTGACCCGCCAGCGCATCCACTGCGGGGTTAGCGCACAGGGTGGGGCGGGCCTCGCTGAGCTCGCTCTCGTACTGGCTGAGGTAGTGTTTCAGCTCGTCCAGCTGCCCGGCCTCGGTCAGGCCGGAGATGACGTGCAGGTGCTGGCGGAAATCATGCCGCAGGCGGCGGGTCTGCTCCATGTATTCCCGCAGCTCCATATAACGGCGGGATTCCACGCCCAGAAGCTGGTTTTCCCGGTCCAGCTGGGTGTTCCGGGTGTACTCCTGCGCCACCCGGTACATCTCGTACAGCAGCAGGAAGATGCCCAGCAGCGAGATGGACACCGCCAGCACCGCAATGATCATGATCCGGTTGAGCAGGACGACCGACGGGTCCAGCGGGATGCAGAAGATGAGGAAGGCCGCATAGATGGCCGGCAGCGGCCACGCCGACTGCCAGAACGCTTCGCCGTGGTATTCCTGCAAGAGCCATGCGCTCCACCGAACGGCCGTGAAATGGAAGAGGACGCTCAGCACCGCCGAGAGCCCCAGCGCCAGCAGCGCTGTGGAGACCAGATTGGCCTCCTGCTGGTTGCCGGTCTCGGCGCGGGCGTTCAGCACCACGGCCATCAGCGAACAGACGGCCAGCATGACAGCGGCGACCGAAAACAGGAAGGCCGTCTGGCCGACGGTCACCCCCTCCGTCCGCCATCGCAGCAGCCAGAACGAGACGATGAGGATGGGAAGCAGGAAAACATTGCTGGGCAGTTCAAAGATCGTGCACAGCGCTGCACACCCAATGCACAGCGCCGTGAGGGCACCGCCCGCGATCCAGCAGGTCGTTTTTGGGGCCTTCAGGTGGTCTCGCAGCGGGGCCAGGCAGAGGTAGGCCCCCGGAAACAACAATGCAAATTCGAGAAAGTAGCGTCCGAACAACACAGCATCCACGGCGTTTTTCTCCTCTCAGAACTCCCGCTGCATGTGGCGGAATTGATATTGTGTGAATTGCGCAAACAGGCTGTTTTTATCCTTCAGGCGGACGGGCAGCCGGGCACCGTCCAGCATCTCGATGCAGTCGCCCTCGAACCGCAGCACCTTATCCATGTTCAGCAGCAGGCCCCGGTTGCAGACAAGAAAGTTCTCCTGCGTCTTCAGCTGCTGCTCCACCTGCGCAAAGGTGGCAGCGGCCCGACACTCGCCGTCGTCGGTCACGATCCGGACGAAGTGGTTCTGGGATTCCGCATACAGGATCTTATTCAGCGGCAGCTGCACGGTCTGGCGTGCGATACGCACCTCCAGCTCCGGCTCCTGGCGGCAGAGCACCCGCCGCAGTTCGGCGGTCAGCTGCCGGATCTTTTCCTCTTTATACGGCTTGAGCAGATAATCGAACGGATGCACCGGAAAGGCTTCCCACACGTATTCCGGCGACGAGGTCACAAAGACGATGAGGAGATGCGGGTCTTTTTCCCGCAGCTGCCGGGCCGTCCCGATGCCGTTCGTGCCCTCCATGCAGATATCCAGAAACACCACAGCATACGGCCCGGCGGCGGCTCTGTGCAAAAATGCGTCGCCGCTCTCGTACAGGTCGCAGACGACAGGATCCCCCCACGCCTGCCGCAGCAGCCGCTCCAGCTGCTGGGCTTCAAACTTCTGGTCTTCAACGATCGCGATCCGCAGCTCCATCGCTACGCTCCCCCCTTGCAACTTGATTGTACCACATTTTTCCGCCCCCTGCACCTGCCTTTCACGCGCGAAACACCCCCTTTCACGCAGAATTGCCCCATCTGCGCCGCCAAAGCGTGTCGGAACGCATTGAATCCGTCCGGTCTGCCCGTTTCCCGCTGCCTTCTCCAGAATCTGTATTTTTTCATTCCTTTTTTACATTTTTTCAAAAAAGGATTGACAGCGTGAAACCGGCATGATAAGATAACATTTGATTTTGAGAGACAAAGCATGTCGGAGTCTTTTCAAAGCAATTTACCTGGGACCGCCCATCGGGGCTAAGGCCATACGGACAGCCGGGTCCACTGCCGACCGGCGGCATCGCCGCCATTATTGATCGAGTTAAGAGCTCGAATTTTATAAGTTGGTTCCTTTACAGCCATGAAATTGCGCACCCGCTGCGCAGACTTGTGAAACGGTCAATAAGAGTAGTAAAAGTGTAATTGCTATATAGACTCTCGTCATCCCGTCCTTTTGAATCCTGATGAATCATGCTGCGATACGGCTCTGGCGTCTTTGCCCCGGAGACTTTATCCGCGCATTCAAACGGTTTTTTCAAAGCGCAAGCCTGCATTTCTGTGCAGGGCTTGCGCTTTTTTGTTTGCCCGCATGGTTTGCAGCAGGAGTCAGGGACGGAGGAAAAAACATGAGTGAGAACCGTACACGGTTCCGGCTGGATCAGCGCCGCGCACCGATCTACGAGGCTCTGGAGCAGTTCCGACAGATGCGGGTGGTCCCCTTCGATGTGCCGGGCCACAAGCGCGGCCGGGGCAACCCGGAGTTGACGGCCTTTCTGGGCCAGCAGTGCGTGGGCGTGGACGTCAACAGCATGAAACCGCTGGACAATCTCTGCCACCCGGTATCGGTCATCCGGGAGGCCGAGGAGCTGGCCGCCGACGCTTTCGGCGCGGCACACGCTTTTCTGATGGTGGGCGGCACCACCAGCTCGGTGCAGAGCATGGTGCTGACCGTCTGCAAGCGGGGCGACGAGATCATTCTCCCCCGCAACGTCCACCGCAGCGTGCTGAACGCACTGGTGCTCTGCGGCGCAGTGCCGGTCTATGTCAATCCCGAAGTGGACAAGCGCCTCGGCATCTCGCTGGGCATGAAGCGGGAGCAGGTGGCAAAAGCCATCAAGGAGCACCCCAACGCCGTGGCCGTGCTGGTGAACAACCCCACCTACTACGGCATCTGCTCTGATCTGCGCGCCATTGTCAAGATGGCCCACGACGCCGGGATGCTCTGCCTCGCCGACGAGGCCCACGGCACCCACTTCTACTTCGGCGGCGGCAGTCTGCCCGTCTCTGCCATGGCGGCAGGCGCGGACATGGCGTCCGTCTCCATGCATAAGAGCGGCGGCAGCTTAACGCAGTCGAGCCTGCTGCTCATCGGCCCCAACGTCCACCCCGGCTATGTGCGCCAGATCATCAACCTGACCCAGACGACCTCCGGCAGCTACCTGCTCATGTCCAGCCTCGACATCTCCCGGCGGAACCTCGCGCTGCGGGGCCGGCAGGTGTTCCATCAGGTGGCTGACATGGCCGAGTACGCCCGCGAAGAGATCAACGCCGTGGGCGGCTACTACGCCTTTGGCAAGGAGCTGTGCAACGGCAACTCGGTCTTCGACTTCGACACCACAAAGCTCAGCGTCCACACGCTGGACATCGGCCTCGCCGGCATCGAGGTCTACGACATCCTGCGGGATGAGTACGACATCCAGATCGAGTTCGGCGACATCGGCAACATCCTTGCCTACCTCTCCATCGGCGACCGCCCGCAGGAGATCGAGCGTCTGGTGAGCGCACTGGCCGAGATCAAGCGCCGCTACCACACCGACGGCGCCGGCCTGCTGAGCCAGGAATACATCGACCCCGTCGTTGCCGCCAGCCCGCAGGAGGCGTTCTACGCCCCCAAAAAGAGCCTGCCCCTCCGGGAGACCGAGGGCATGGTGTGCAGCGAGTTCGTCATGTGCTACCCGCCGG
>OGJY01004202.1_pt1 | contig 10651 bp, 18 predicted proteins | sample 1572231 | NCBI WGS metagenome assembly OGJY01 (sample SAMEA2582121, study PRJEB24529) | metagenome | biome: Human gut stool | place: China | collected 2011
GAGATCCACTCGTGACTGGAGTTAGACGTGTGCTCTTCCGATCTGGAAAAGCTGGCGGCATAATAACAACTTTTGCCCGTTTTCTGTCCTATAAAGTGAAAGGGAAAAGGTTCCTTCTCGCTTATAGTACCTTGACAAAAAACGGGAGATCCGTTCATATCAGTATTCAAGTTTTTATATGCTGCGGCGAGCGTCACATAGCACAAACGCCAAGACCCCCTGCGGATGGTCAGAGCGTCCGTCAACAAGATAACATCAAAGGGGCTGAGCGGTATTTGGTGGCTGATAGCCAGCCTGTGGTGGGCTGCAAAGCGCCATGACCCGCAGTATAAAAGACCGTGCTTACTCACCGAAAACTACTGCGAATATGGTGTTACCCACCTATCGGCGGTTGCGGCGGTTCCGCAGTTTTACTGGCAACCCGGAACCGGCTTGAATACTCCCGTATCGGGGATAGAGCAAACAGGCAGTCCTGCTGTCTGATAATACGATACATGAAGCAATGAAATAGAGAAGCTGTGCCAGTTCCATCTGGCACAGCCCTTCTCGTTCCTATAAGGATGTGATGATATGGCGGATAAAAAGCCTGCATCGGTCACAAAGAAGAAAGTGAAAGGCACGACTTATGTTGTGTCATCGTTCTTCAATGAGGCCGCCAAAGAAACGCTTTTCGATAAATTACAGCGTGTCGCAGAACGTGATGTTGCTGTGTCAGTGCCTGTAACGAAAAATTAACACATTAAAGTGCTAAAGTGCTTCACAAGACGGACGAGATGCGGTATAATGAAATCCATGAAACCCGTGTCTCTATAGTTCGTCGGAACGGAGGCTTTGATGTTACAGACGACTGTAAAAGACACAACTACAACTGAATATATTGCGATTTATTGCCGCACAGCTACTTATGACTGCGTAAGTATTGAGAACCAGAAGACCAGACTGACCCACAGGATACAAAGGGCATTTCAGAACTTGTCTGCTACCCTTTTCAAAGGGGGTGACAGATAGTGAATGCCATCAATTTTGAGTCCATGTATTCCTGCCGCAATGTCCTTGCCCTGGACGCTATGACTGCTCTGTACTGCCGTTTGTCAGTGGATGACGCCAATGACGGCGACAGCAACAGTATCCAGAACCAGAAGAAAATCCTTCTGAACTATGCCCAAGAGAACGGCTATACGAACTATCAGTTCTTTGTAGACGATGGTTACTCCGGCACGACATTTGAACGCCCTGACTTCAAGCGAATGATTGAGGGAATAAAAGCCGGTATTATCAAGCGGGTAATCATCAAGGATATGTCCCGATTTGGACGTGACTACCTTCAGGTAGGAATGTACACGGAGATCATGTTCGCAGAGTACGATATTCACTTCATAGCCGTAAACGACGGTGTAGACTCCCAGAAGGGCGAAAACGACCTGACCCCGTTCCGCAACCTCTTTAACGAATGGTATGCCCGTGACTGTTCCAAGAAACAGCGGGCAGTCAAGCGGATGAAGGGAATGGCTGGGGAAAGAATTTCTACCCACGCTCCTTACGGATACCTAAATGGTGAGGATGGAAAGCTGGTTGTTGACGAGGAAACTGCTCCGGTAGTCAGACTTATTTTTGACCTATGTGTGCAGGGATTTGGTATTGGTAAGATTGCCAGTGAGTTGACAAGGCGGAATATTCCTACACCGGGAACGGTCGAGTATTACCGTACTGGACACAAACGGAATTATCATGCTGACAGTGAATGTCAATGGGCAAGTAACTCAATCGCCAATATTCTGAACCACAAGGAATATCTGGGGCATACAGTAAATTTCAAGACCTATTCCAAATCTTATAAGTTCAAAAAACGCCATGCTACTCCAGAAAATCAGCAAGTGGTTTTCGAAAATACGCATGAAGCTATCATTACGCAAGAGATTTGGGACACGGTTCAGCGGATAAGACAACACCGGCGTCGAAATCAAAAGCAGGACGAACCTGGACTTTTCTCTGGTATGCTCTACTGTGCGGACTGTGGCTCGCTGATGTACCTTGCAAGAGGTGTATCCATAAGCCGTGAACAGGAGCGATACTGCTGTGGTAATTACAGAAAGCGTACCGATAGCTGCTCCATGCACTACATCAGAGCTATGGTTTTGGAGGAGCTCATACTTGATAATCTAAAGCAGACGGTCAAGTTCGCTACGGAACATGAAAACGAATTTGCTCGGTGCATTATGAAACGGACGCTTACCAAACAGCAAGAAGGTGTCAAAACCCTCCAGAAGATGTTGGCAGCTAAAGAACATCGGATTAAGGAACTGGATGGAATCATCAAGAAGCTGTACGAGGACAACTTCTCCGGGAAGCTGTCAGATGAGCGGTACATGATTTTCTCCAGAGAATATGAAGATGAACAGCACACCTTGAAAGCCGAAGTCGAAGAACTCAAATCACAGATTGAGGAACAGACTTCTAAGGCGGTCAACATCAACAGCTTTCTCACTGTGGCGAAGAAGTACACTTCCTTTGAAACGCTTACGCCGGGTATGCTCCACGAACTTGTCGAAAAAATCGTGGTGCATGAGGGTGACAAGAGCAGCGGCCATCGCATTCAAAAAATTGACATCTATTATTCTTTCGTTGGCGACCTGGAGACCTCTCATGTGGTCGCCCAACGAACTCTTAAAGATAGAAAAGCAGCGTGACATACTCTCGTACATCACACTGCAATTCTTTCACTTCAAAAAGGTTCCCTTAGAGCATTGCCCTTTAGGGCTGCGCCTCTTTTTTTGGTGGAATAGGGGAGAGTGGCTTTATGGAGGTGTTGGCGAGGGTACGCGGTGAGCTTCCGGTCTGGTGTGCTTGGGATGCGGGGATGGTTCCTCTAAGCGCCCGGGAGACTGCTAAGGGCGAAGAACAGGCAGCACAACTCGCTGCGCTCAGACAAGTGCTGCCTGTTCTTCAACGCAGTCACCCGCGCGCTAAGAGGAAGCCAGATCCCCGGATCATGCACACCAGCCCGGAAGCTCACCGCTGGGTAACGCGAGAGATATAGAGGGGATGTTGCTTTGGTGCAGTGATCTGGGGAGGAGGAAAGAAGATTTCTGGGTTCATGTGGATCTGTTCGGAAGTTTACCGCTGGGTAACGCGGGAAACAAAAAAGTTGGAAAAATAATAAAAAAGTACTTGCAGGGAAAATTGACTTATGATATAGTGAAAAAGCTGATATTATGCACGTCTGCGGATTCTGCAAGTGGTGCCTGAGTTTTTCAGGTGGTTGTGGAAGTGAGATGCAGGCGGAAGTAAATAACCAAATGGAGGAAAATAACATGAGCGTAATTTCAATGAAACAGCTTCTGGAAGCCGGCGTACATTTCGGTCACCAGACAAGAAGATGGAACCCGAAAATGGCACCGTACATCTACACAGAGAGAAACGGTATCTACATCATCGACCTTCAGAAATCTGTAGGTAAAGTTGATGAGGCTTACAAGGCAGTTGCTGATATCGCAGCTGAGGGCGGCACAATCCTTTTCGTTGGTACAAAGAAACAGGCTCAGGATGCAATCAAGGCTGAGGCTGAGCGTTGCGGAATGTACTATGTAAACGAGAGATGGCTTGGCGGTATGCTTACAAACTTCAAGACCATCCAGTCCAGAATCGCTAGATTAAAAGCAATCGAGAAGATGTCTGAGGACGGAACTTTCGACGTTCTTCCGAAGAAGGAAGTTATCGAGTTAAAGAAAGAGTGGGAGAAGCTTGAGAAGAACCTTGGCGGTATCAAGGACATGAAGAAGATCCCGGACGCTATCTTTATCGTAGATCCGAAGAAGGAAAGAATCTGTGTACAGGAAGCTCACACACTTGGAATCACTCTGATCGGTATCGCTGATACAAACTGCGATCCGGAAGAACTCGACTATGTAATTCCGGGTAACGACGACGCTATCAGAGCTGTTAAGCTTATCGTTTCCAAGATGGCAGACGCTGTCATCGAGGCTAAACAGGGCGAGGCTGAGGAAGCAGAAGCAGCTGAGGAGAACGCAGAGGCTTAAGTTGTTATAAGGAATCCAAGGAGGTGCTGTCAGTGGCAGCACCTTCTTCCGAAAAGACACGTTTTGATTCTTTAATATGATTCGGAGGAAATGAAACATGGCAGCAGTTACAGCTAAAATGGTAAAAGATTTAAGAGAAATGACAGGCGCTGGAATGATGGACTGTAAGAAAGCCCTTTCTGCTACAGACGGCGACATGGACAAAGCAGTTGAGTTCTTAAGAGAAAAAGGACTTGCAGGCGCTGAGAAGAAAGCTGGACGTATCGCAGCTGAGGGTATCGTTGACACAGCTATGGCAGCAGACGAGAAGAAAGCTGTTATCGTTGAGGTTAACTCTGAGACAGACTTCGTTGCTAAGAACGCTAAGTTCCAGGCATACGTTGCTCAGGTAGCAGCTCAGGCTCTTACAACAACAGCGACAGATATGGACGCATTTATGGACGAGAAGTGGACAGCAGATGAGAGCCTTACTGTTAAGGAAGCTCTTTCTTCTGAAATCTCCATCATCGGTGAGAACATGAGCATCCGTCGTTTCAAACAGGTTACAGAGGAGAACGGTTTCGTTTCTTCCTATATTCATGCAGGCGGCAGAATCGGTGTTCTTCTTGACGTTCAGACAGATGTTGTAAACGACGCTGTAAAAGAGATGGCAAAGAACGTTTGTATGCAGGTCGCAGCTCTTAACCCGAAGTACACAAACCGCAACGAAGTAAGCGCAGATTACATCGAGCATGAGAAATCCATCCTTATGGCTCAGATCCAGAACGATCCGAAGGAAGCTTCCAAGCCGGAGAAGGTTATCCAGGGTATGATCCAGGGACGTATCAACAAAGAGATGAAAGAAATCTGCCTCTTAGACCAGGTTTACGTAAAAGCAGAGGACGGCAAGCAGTCTGTAGCTCAGTACGTAGCACAGGTTGCAAAAGAGAATGGCGCTAACATCGAGCTCAAGAGCTTCGTTCGTTTCGAGACTGGTGAAGGTCTTGAGAAGAAGGAAGAGAACTTCGCTGAGGAAGTTGCAAAGCAGATGGGCAAATAATAAAAGTTTGTATTCCGATACAGACGTTTATAAGCCGCATGGTCCTGAAATACAGGACTGTGCGGCTTATTTTTTTCCCGGACAAACTGATCCTCCCGTTTGTCGGAGGGACCGTGAAGCGTCCACTCCTCCCAGCTCATACTGGTATAGACACTGAATTCCCATTTTTCATTTTCTGTGTTCTCGTTTACATAAAAACTCCGATAGATACCTGGAGCAAAGCAGGCCATACCGAGTTCCTGGCGCCATTGGCCATCTGCGCCGGTATACCAGCCATCTGTGGTGATCCCGTTGATCAGTTTATTTCCTCTGGCATCATAGAAAAACCATGTTCCATTTCCGGAAGATTCCCAACAGGTCATGCGCGGTGCCCGGTAATAATCGCCGGAGGCATCCGGATCATAGCTGCCGGAGGCATCCACATGGAGGAGCCCTTTTTCCGGATTCAGTGTGTAACTAACGGATCCGACGTATCTGTTCTCAGGGGATCCGAGAATCGAATTTAATCTGAAGGAATCGATGGAGACGATCGATAGGTATAAGGATAAATTCGAGAATCTGCAGGAAATCGCTCCTCGTACGGTGGGAGGAATCGAACTGTCAGGGCGTACCTACAAATATGTAGGCATGGAGTGGACCGAGTACTACGGAGAGCTGCCTGGCGGCGGATGGCTGTCACTCCTGATCTCCGAGGTCAGCATTGAACCCGGAAGCGAAGGAGACGCGGTCCTGAACAGTGTGATGATCGAATAGGAAGTTCATTCTAAAAAACGACGGATGCTGAAGAGGTGAGTTTCCAGGTTCTTTCGTTCCCTGCTGTGGGAAACGAACGGTAAATATGAAACAGAGCTATCCGGCGGTCCGGAGAATAAAAGCGGACACAAAAAAGTGCAAAAGTTTTCACGAAATGAACATATTTTCCTGATAAGATAAAAACCAGGTTGAGCAGCGAAATGCGTAAGTCCGAACTTTACGGGGGCATTTTCTGCTCAACTTTTTTGATGTGTCGAGGCATATTCTTTTTATTTGGAATATTTTCGCTCGTATGGTATACTGGACACAGCAGTCTGCACTCTTACTGGGAGTGAGAGAAAGGGATGAATCGACATTATGAATAAACAGCAGCTCGCCCAGAAAATCTGGGCTTCCGCGAACCAGATGCGGTCGAAGATCGAGGCCGGAGAATATAAGGATTTTATCCTCGGTTTTATTTTTTATAAATATCTTTCCGACAAAGAAATCCAGTTCTTAAAGGAAAACGATTGTGATGACGAATATTTAAAAACATTGTCGGAGGATGATCCGGAGACGGTGGAATGGGTACAGGAGAATATTGGATATTTTATCTCGTATGAAAACCTTTTTTCCACATGGCTGAAAATGGGAAAAATTTTGATGTCTCCAATGTGAGAGACGCCCTCTCTGCGTTCAGCCGTCTGATCTCTGCAACGCATAAAAATGTGTTTGACAAGATTTTTGATACACTGCAGACGGGACTCTCAAAGCTCGGAGACAGCTCCGGAACGCAGACAAAAGCGATCAGCGGACTTCTTGGTCTGATCAAGGATATCCCGATGGACGGAAAACAGGTATGTGATCAAAACGGGAAGAGCAGAACTGGAGATCAGGACGAAAGAGAAAATTGAAGCTCTGACAGAGGAAGAAGTTCTGGAACTTCTTGAATTAAAGTGGATCGATCCGCTCACGGAAAAACTTTCCTGTCTGCCGGATTCGATCGTAGATGAACTGCTTAGAAAAATCCAGAAACTGCAGAGTAAGTACGAGACTACCTTCTTCGACCTGGAAAACGAGATCCGGGAGACCGAGAAGGAACTTGCAAAGATGATGGATGATCTGGATGGAAGCGAGTACGATCTCAAGGGACTCCGCGAGTTTAAATCGTTGCTGTTGGGGGAATAATCATGGAAAATAAGAAAAAACCGGCAATTCGATTTAAGGGATTTTGTGATGATTGGGAACAGCGTAAGTTAGGGGAAATCTATGTGGAGCGCAACGAAAAGGGAAGGATAACCTTGAAATATTGTCGGTTTCAATACATCATGGAGTTTCAAATGGAGAATTAGATGCTGATTTATTAGGAAAAAATGTGAGGAGAAGTGAAGATAAATCTCTTTATAAACACGTATATTATGGCGATCTTGTTTTTAACATGATGCGAGCCTGGCAAGGGGCTATCGGAGTAGTGAAAAGTGAGGGAATGGTAAGCCCTGCTTATGTTTCAGCGATTCCAGACAAAAAATTATATCCAGAATTTATGGATTATTGCCTGCGTAGAAAACCAGTAATTACACAGATCAACAACTTATCGTATGGGGTGACAGATTTTCGAAAAAGATTATATTGGGATTCATTTGTGAAAGTTAGTGTAATGTTTCCGTCAGTTGCGGAACAGGAAAAATTAACTAAGGTTTTTCGTAGTCTTGACCACCTTATCACCCTTCATCAGCGTAAGCTCGAAAAACTGCAAAAAATCAAGAAATCGATGTTGGAAAAGATGTTTGTTTAGGGAGGAGCTGTGAAAAATGAAGAAAATTACATTGTACCATGGCACTCCGGACCGGATCGTGACCCCGAAGTTTGGTGGTGGAGATGATAAACATGATTACGGACGGGGATTTTATCTGACAGAGAACATCGAACTGGCAAAAGAATGGGCAGTGTGCAGACCAAATGAGAAAAACGGCTGGGTCCACAAGTACGAACTGGAGTGCGATGGACTGAAAATTCTGGATTTTCAGGAAAAAAATGTTTTCGCATGGCTGGCTGAGCTGATGAAACACAGGGATGCGGCGGATTCCAAACGTTACCGGATGCTGGCATCAAAGTTCATTGATAAATATGGAATCGACACGGAAACGTATGACGTGATCAAAGGCTGGCGAGCGAATGCGTCCTACTTTTACATCGCGAAAGAGTTTGTGCGTGACAATATCGATGTTGATATTCTGGAAGAACTGTTATCCCTCGGCGGCCTCGGAATCCAATACTGTATCAAGACAGAACGGGCATATGGCGGACTGCATGAATTAAAAGACGAGCTGGAAACCGTCGAGTACACAGAGTTTAATGACCGATATAACGCAAGAGATATCATGGCACGAAAAAAGATGCGGGATCTGGTAAATTCGGATGCAAATACGGTAACAAACGTATTTAGTACGCTGCTTGAGAGGTGATGGATATGAGGGCATATTCCGATGCATATCTGGAAGATGTAGTGGAAAATCAGGGAAAACTGTTTGATTTTGTTGCACGGTCGTTTCCAGACAAAGATACAGGAGACTTTATTAAGACGTATATGTCCAGTAAAACACGAAAGAGTATCGACGAGGCGAAGGCATATGTCAATACCATGGATGCCAGAGAACTCTGGGATTATTTTACGGAGACAGAACAGTACCAGATGAAGCCGGGAAAGTCGATCAGTGGATTTATGCCGGACTGGATCGGGGAATTTTATGCGTATTATCAGTGGTATTATAATATCCCGAGTGCGGAGGTAGTGAAAAAGATCCCTCTGGACTTCCTGGAAAAGGCGTACTATGGACTGCATGACCTGGAACTGGAGCTTGCAGTCCGGAAAGTGGGGCAGGTCTGATGCATGTGATAGGATTTCATAATCCGGATGAGGAGTATGGCGCTTTCAGCAACTGGTATCCATCAAAATTTGTTGTGGACGGGATCTGCTTCACATCGATGGAACAGTTTATGATGTACCGGAAGGCTGTGTGGTTTCAGGATCATGAGATTGCGGAGCAGATCCTTGCAACGGAGGACGCTGCGAGGATCAAGGAACTCGGGCGGATGGTAGCCGGATATGAGGATTCAATCTGGAGTGGAATCCGGCAGATGGTGGTATATGAAGGACTGATCAAAAAATTTTCACAAAATTCGGAACTTTGTGAACAATTATTGAATACCGGGGATGCGATTCTAGCAGAATGTGCTGTCAAAGACCGGATCTGGGGAATCGGACTTGCGATGGACGATCCAAAACGGCTTGATCCGTCTATGTGGCGAGGTCAAAATCTGCTTGGGTACGCATTAATGATGGTGCGGGATCAGATCAGACATCATTCCGGGCAGTAAAAGACAGGAAAATGGGCGAAAAAGACGGATGCTTGGGAACAGCGTAAGTTCGGAGAAGTAACAACATCGTACTCAGGTGGCACTCCAACGGTTGGCGTAAAAGAGTATTATGATGGTCAAATACCATTTATCCGTTCCGCTGAAATCAATAGCGAAAGCACCGAACTTTTTATATCCGAAAGAGGGTTGAATGGTTCTTCGGCACGGCTCGTTTCAAAAGGAGATATCCTTTATGCCTTATATGGTGCTACAAGCGGTGAAGTGGGTCGTGCAAGGCTTGAAGGTGCGATAAATCAGGCTATTTTAGCGATTAAGCCAATGGATAATTACGATGTAGAATATTTATCACAATGGCTGCGAAAGAGTAAACGCAACATAGTAGAAACATATTTGCAAGGTGGGCAAGGAAATCTATCAGGTGCAATCGTAAAAGAATTGGTTGTGGATTTTCCCTCTTATAACGAATAACAGATAATTGGTCAGTACTTTGCAAATCTCGACAACCTTATCACCCTTTGCCAGCGTGTGCCGTTGTGAAAATGGAGGAACGCGAGCAATGTTAAGTGAAATGAAAAAAGAAGACTTATTCTGCGAATATTATGCCAGATGGATCATGGTATACAAAAAGGGAGCAATCCGCAAAGTTACCATGGATAAATATCTGATGACGCAGAAATGGCTGGAAAAGCTGATCACGGAACTGAAAATATGTGATATGAACCGCATTGCCTATCAGCAGCAGCTGAATGATTATGCGGAATATCATGAAAGACAGACAACCATGGACTTCCATCATCAGTTGAAGGGCTCCATCCTGGATGCGGTGGATGAAGGTCTGATCGACCGGGACCCGACCAGAAAAGCAATTATAAAGGGAAAGGGGCCCTCAGTAAAAAAGATCAAGTATCTGAATCAGTTTGAAATAGGGCTACCGCAATCCCACTGGCTTTAGACGGTGGGTTAAGGTAGCCGGAAGCGGAGGTTTGTGCTATACTCGCGTTATGGGAACGTGGAAATCAAAAACAGACACAAATATTTGTTACAGTATCATATTATTTTCGTATGCAAGTATAGAAAGAAATTGCTGATGTCAAAACAAATATCAGATGATATAAAGCAGTTTTCTTATGAGATATGTCAAAAGCATAAAGTCATTATCAGATATATGGAGACAGATAAAGATCATATTCATTACATGATAGCAACAGAACCAACAATGTCTATCAGTAAAATAGTAAATCTGATGAAGAGTTATACAACATATCATATTTGGAAAAGATATTCGGATTATCTACGAAAACATTTCTGGAAAGAACATACTTTTTGGACGGACGGATATTTTGTCTGCAGTGCAGGAAATGTATCAGAAGAGATGTTGAGAAAATATATAGAAAATCAAGGGTAGGAAGGTGGCGACAGTGGGTGTTAAAAGCATATAAATACAGGATATATCCTAATAGCGAAC
>OGJY01004212.1_pt1 | contig 10628 bp, 9 predicted proteins | sample 1572231 | NCBI WGS metagenome assembly OGJY01 (sample SAMEA2582121, study PRJEB24529) | metagenome | biome: Human gut stool | place: China | collected 2011
CCGCCGCTGCATCAGATGCGGGAGCGGCCGGTCTTTACAAAGCGCAATCAGAGAGTGCGGCTGCGGAAAAACAGAAAAGCTGCGGAGCCGGAAGAAAAACAGGAAAGGGGAGAGTGACGCATGTTTTCGGAAAATGACAGAATTTCACAGCGCCAGATGGAACGCCAGATCGTGCTCGTTCTGCTCTGCCCGGCGTTCTGGCAGCTCGCAGCGTACGGCGCATCGGACGGCCTGCCCGGTATGGCAGGGATTTTCGTTGGATATGGGCTGCTGGCGGTGTGGTGCATTTATCTCGTGCGCCTTGGCGGGCTTTACTGCAGCCTGGAAAGCGTGATGGGAAAGGCTGGGAAACTCCTTCTGGCAGTGATGTATCTGTGTTATCTGCTTTTCCTCGGCGGAACACTGCTTCGCAGAATGGCAGAGCTTGCCGCCGCGTATCTGACAGCGGGTGTACCGCAGGAGCTCTGCGGACTGTTTCTGCTCGCGGCGGCCGGGTTTGGTGTCGGCAGTGAAGTACAGAAAAGAGGACGGCTGGCGGAAGCACTCTATCCGTGGATTGTGGGCGGGATTTTGATTCTGCTTCTGCTGACGGTTCCGCAGATGCATTTTTCCTCGTTTGAGGATGCCTGGAAGACAGCAAAGTCTGTTGAAATTGTGGATAACGGAATACTTTTTGGGTGGAATGTGTGGAGAACACTGGAAAATGGAACACCGATTGCGCTGCTGCCGTTTTTACTGGGGCATGTGCAGAAAGAGCACAGGAGTGTCATTCTTCCGGTGACGCAGAGTATCTGGAAAACGGGGCTTCTTGTAATTGCAGGAAGCATGGCGCTGCTCGGCGTTTTCGGCCGGCGCGGCACGGCTGCGGCGCAGGACCCGCTCTTACTGTTAATGGCAGGAACGAGCCTGCCAGGTGGATTTCTGGAGCGGTTTGATATTCTGTGGATGGCATTTCTTTTGATGGGACTGCTGTTCACACTGGGAAGTCTGCTGTTTTACGTATCGCTGATCGGAGAGAAGACGGGACTGTGGAAACCGCAGAATCTCTATGTACAGATCGGTACAGTGCTTTTTATATGGCTGCTGTCATGCGCGGAAAGCGGCTGGTCGGTCCGATACGGTTACTTTCCGTTTTTCCTTGCCATCACGGTGCTGCTCGGCTTCTGCCAGAAGCATATGAAAAAACTGCGGCTTGTGTGTCTGGCGCTGGGCAGTATGATTTTCCTGTCATCCTGCGGGGCAGTAGAGCCGGAAAAGCGGCTGTATCCACTGGCGGTTGCCTTTGATTATATGTCGGAAGAGGCGACTGCGCCGGAAAACAGTGAAACTGGGGAAGAAACCGGGACGGCGGTCAGTGAGAGCGGCGGAGAAAAGGAGACGGCTGGCGGTAAATGGCGCGTCTGGTATGCGCCTGCGAATCTTGCGGTGGTGACCGGCCAGGGAAAGGATGAGCAGGAGGAGGGAACCGACGAGGACCCCGCATCGCTGTTCTTTGAAGCGGAGACGTTTGAGGAGATTGCGCAGCAATATGACAGCACAGAGGAATATGATCTCGACACCGGACACGTCCAGGCGATTGTATTTTCCGATGCACTGCTCAGTGACCGGGGACGGATGGAAGAACTGTTGAAGTACCTGGAACAGGACCGTGCGCTTGGGCACAGTGCCTATCTGTTTCACGCAGAAAAACCAGAAGATATCATGGAGCAGAACGGAAAACAGGTGGAGTCCGTCGGTGAGTACCTGTGCGGAATTTATGACAACCGGGTGAAAAGAAAAGAGGCGGTGACACTGGCGGACTTGTGCTATGCGTGGGAAAACGAAAGGAGCATTCTGTGGATTCCGAAAGCGCCGTAAAAGGTTTAAAGTGTATGGAATATCGGAGCGGGTAGTGAGTGTCTGTGTATAAAAGTTTTGAAATCCGGCAAAACTGGAAAAAACAGGAGGCAGCATATGAATGAGAAAAAAGTACAGAGCCGGAAACGGAATCAAAATCAGACACAGAAGAAATCCAGGGACAGGCAGGCGCAGCCCCGAAATACATTTGGGAACCAGCATAGAAGTCAATTCCAGGCGGCATTTCAAATTTTCTGCCGCCGCTGGCTCCCCGTCTGCATTGCGGCGCTGATCCTTTCCGGAACCGCCAATCTTCTCCGCGAGTCCCGTCTGCAGCAGGAAGTCGCTGCAAAGATCGTGCGCTTTCACGTAAGAGCCAACAGCGACTGCGCCTCCGACCAGCAGATCAAGCTTCAGGTACGCGATGCCGTTGCCGAAGAACTGCAGACGATCCTGCACGGAGCCGAAACAAAAGCAGAAACCGAAGAAATCCTGCGTGAAAACGAGCCCTCCATCCGTGCCGCCGCCCTTCAGACGCTGCGCGCAGGAGGCAGTACTGACGATATCACCGTAACGTACGGAAAAGCCAGTTTTGAGGAAAAAGAAACGGGCAATTATATTCTCCCAGCCGGAACGTACGACGCTCTTCAGATCAACATCGGCAGAGCCAAAGGGCATAACTGGTGGTGCATGCTGTATCCGTCCATCTGCTTTTCGGATGCCCTGCGCCCCGTAAACGAGGACGGCGAAAGTGCAGAAAAAGTCGAAAAAAGCCGGATTCCGCTGCAGAATCTGTTGAGTGACGCCGCCTACCGCGAAATCCTGAAAAGTGACCGGATTTCGTTCCGGTTTTTCTGGCGTTAAGCGGATTTTTCGAAAGACTTTCAAGAGAAATGATTGCAATATTCCTCCATTCGGGTTAAAATAATGTATCAGCGACCTATTTTAACCAGGGTCGTGAAATGAAAAAAGAAATGTAAAAATTCAGATATATTAAATATAGAAATGAACCCCATTCGGCATGACAAAAAAGTAATGCCGGATGAAAAATGGAGGAAAGTATGAAAGCAGACAGACAGGCGCCGATCGGCGTCTTTGATTCCGGTGTCGGCGGACTGACCGTAGTGCGTGAGATTATGCGAAACCTGCCCGACGAACGAATCGTATATTTTGGAGATACTGCGCGTGTGCCGTACGGTTCCAAATCGAAGAACACCGTCATCCGTTATTCCCGTCAGATCGTACACTTTCTGGAAACCCAGCAGGTCAAGGCAATCGTCATCGCCTGCAACACCGCAAGTGCGCTGGCACTCGATACGATCGAAAAAGAGATTGATCTCCCGATCATCGGCGTGGTAAAACCGGGTGCACAGATGGCCGTCGAGACGACGCAGAACAAGCGCGTCGGCGTCATCGCAACCGAGAGCACTATTCAGAGCGGCCTCTACCAGCAGCTCATTACCGAGGCAGATCCGGCGATCACCGTTTACGGAAAACCGTGTCCGCTGTTTGTGCCGCTCGTGGAAGAGGGCTGGACAAAAGATCCGATCACCGAGGAAGTGGCGCGCCGCTATCTGGCAGAGATTCTGGATAAAGACATCGACACGCTGATTATGGGATGCACCCACTATCCGCTGCTGCGTTCTCTGCTGCGGAAAGTAGTCGGAGAAAAAGTAACACTCGTCAACCCGGCATACGAAACCTCACAGGCACTGCGCAGACTGCTGCGGGAGCTGGATCTGGAGAATCCGGGAAACGATGAGCTGGGCCGTCAGAAATACCAGTTCTTCGCAAGCGACGGCGTGGAGCGGTTCAATGCCTTCGCACATTCCGTTCTGCCGGAGCAGATCAGCGATACGAAACAGGTACAGATTGAAAACTATTAAAAACGACATACAGAAAAGAGAGAGGAACACCAGAAAAGGATGGAAAAAGACGTACTCATCAGCATCCGCGGACTGCAGTATCTGATGGATGAGGAATCCGGCGAACAAGAACCGGTGGAGGTTATGACGACGGGTTCGTACTACAAGAAAAACGGCCATCACTTTCTGATCTACGACGAGGCAACCGAAGGCTTTGACATGATGACGCACAACATGATCAAATTTACGGAAAACGCCCTCGAGGTGCGCAAGCGCGGCCTCATTGATGTCCATATGATTTTTGAGGAAGATAAAAAGAACATTTCGTTTTATCATACGCCATATGGCATGATCAACATGGGAGTTGCGGCGACGAAGGTCAGAATGAAAGAGACGCCGGATCAGATTTTACTGAAGGCAGAATACGCGCTCGACATCAACGACAGCTACGTGGGGGACTGCGTAATCGATATCGAGGTAAGACCGCGGGAAGGCGGAAAACTGAATTTATAAAAAATACCCGGGAAGAATGAAAATCATTCAACTCGTATTTTCGCGAGCAACGAGCCAAAGTCCGTGCTTGCACGAGACCTTGGCGACTGCCGCGAAAGCAAAAAGAAACACGCAAAGCGTGTTTCTTTTTGTTTCAGATGAAATTTTATTTCTCCTCGCCGCGTGCCTTGCGGAGCATTTTCTGCCAGAAGCCGTTTTTCTTTGCCGGCTGCTCTAAAGAACCGCGGATGCCGCGAACTCCGGTGATATAGATACCGCTTACGGTAGCCTTGACTTCTTTTTTTACCGGGATCTGATCGAAGATAGCAGCGTCGCAGATCAGGGTCATGATTCTCGGACCGACTTTTGCTTTGACGATCGGCAGTTTTGCACGACGCATCATTTTCGGTGTCTGGTCGATGACCATCTGTGGAAGTCCGGAATCTTTCATGCGAAGCTTTTTCTTATCTATGATCAACATGGAGACAGTCTGTTTCATGGCCTCCATTTGTTCCTGCTGTGCGGCCTGTTTTGTCTGTGCTTTTTTACCGAAGTAATACAGCAGACCAAGGATGACAGCGATGACAGCTAATACGATTAATACGATAATCCAGGGTTTCATCCCTCTATTCCTCCTCTGCAAAAAATAATGTGGGCATCGGAACATACAATGCCAGTCTATGAACATTCTAACATTGATTTCGGCAAAACGCAAACACATTTTAGCGCAATCCAGGTGATTTTACGGTCGAAAATCATAAGAATTTCTAAAATCGGAGCCCCAGCCTTTTTTTTACCAGACAAGTATGGTAAAATGAGATTTACAACGCGCCGGGAACGGCGTAGTATGGAGGAAAATTCAAGAATGAAAAGAAAAGCAGCAGTCATGCTTCTGCTCATGACACTGGGAGCAGCCAGTGTGAGCGGATGTGGAAAAAACAATACAACAAGCAGCAGTTCCGTATCAAGCGCAAGCAGCACAAGCGCTTCCTCAGCATCCGATGCGTCGAGCGCAGGCAGCACATCGTCCGACAGCACAGCTTCTGAGGAATACGCTTCCCCGAGTGATGTAGACGGGATTCCGGTTGTCGATGAGGAAGTTGATCCGGCAGAGTGTGTAACGCTTGGAGATTACAAAAAGCTCACACTGGAAAAGAAAGTAGAGCAGGTAACGGATGATGACGTACAGACGGCCATTATGGCAGAGACAGCTGTCACCATGGACGATCCGGATGCCACCGTACAAAAAGGCGACACCGCCGATATTGCCTATGTTGGCAAAGTTGATGGCAAGGAGTTTGACGGCGGAAGCAGCGATTCCTACAATCTGGTGATCGGATCCGGTACCTTCATCGATGGATTTGAGGATGGTGTCATTGGAATGAAAACAGGGGAGACAAAGGATCTGAACCTGAAATTCCCGGACAGCTATCAGAGTACCGATTTGGCAGGAAAAGATGTTGTGTTTACCGTTACGGTAAATGCGTTTACCCGCCCGGCAGAAAACATTGACGGATGGGAGCTCGATGATGCATGGGTAGCAAAAAATACAGATTACAGTACTGTGGAGGAATACCGTGCCGGAAAACGCGCAGAGCTGGAGGCTGCAAATGAGACGACAGCGGAAAATAATCTGCAGAATGACGCGATGCAGCAGATGGCAGACGGCTGTACGTTTCACAAAATTCCGAAATCCTATATCACCCTTGGCGAAGAGGATTACGATAAACGGTATACCACTTATCTTCAGAATTACGGCATTTCCCTGGACGACTATCTGGAGCAGTATGCGGACAGAGCAACCTACAATCAGGAGAAAGCAACGTATGCAGGAACGATGGCAAAAAGTGCCCTTCTTCTGGATGCCGTAAAAGAGGCAGAAGGCTGGACTACAGATGACCAGGATTACCAGCAGATCTTAAACGACGAGGCAGCCAATGCCAATATGTCGCAGGAAGATTTCCTGAAAGCAGCCAATGACTATTACGGGGAAGATACGGTAGTGCGCAATATCATGATGGAGCGCATGATCAATATGGTTCTCGATAATGCAACGGTCAATACTGTGACTGTGGATGCAGACGGAAATACAGTAGAATAAAAAGAGAAATCACCCCGGAAAACAGGATAAAAATTTCTGTTTTCCGGGGTGATTTAACCGAATCAAGTAAGTCCCCTGCTTCCATTGCGAAAAGCAATAAGCAGTGGGTGGGGACTTGCTTGTATCAGGAGGAGTGCAAGCTCCTTCTGATAAACTGCGGAGCAGTTATTCAGTTATGAGCAAGTAGCGAAGCGGATTGCGAATATCCGCTTCGCATGTGGGAAACGAATTGTGTTCGTTACGCCATGATTTTGCGGAACAGATCCTTCAGATCTTCTACGCTTGCATCCTTCGGGTTGCCCGGTGCGCAGGCATCTGCGTGTGCGGAATCTGCAAGGAACTGCAGATCTTCTTCTTTGACTGCCTCGAGAACAGATGGGATTCCAACGTCTGCGGACAGCTTCTTAACAGCATCAATCGCTGCTTTTCTATACTCTTCCTGAGACATTTCGTCTACACCTGTAACGCCCATGGCACGTGCGATTTCGCGGTATTTCTCACCGGTGCACTCCTGGTTGTATTCCATAACGATCGGAAGCATCATGGCACATGCAACACCGTGTGGGGTATCATAAACAGCACCAAGGGTGTGTGCCATGGAGTGAGCGATTCCAAGACCTACGTTGGAGAAGCCCATACCTGCGATGTACTGGCCAAGAGCCATTCCTTCGCGTCCCTCTTTGGTGTTTGCGACAGCACCGCGCAGAGATTTGGAGATGAGTTCGATGGCTTTGAGATGGAACATGTCAGTCATTTCCCATGCAGCTTTTGTGGTGTAACCCTCGATTGCGTGGGTCAGAGCGTCCATACCGGTAGAAGCGGTCAGTCCTTTTGGCATGGAGGACATCATATCCGGGTCAACAACTGCGATGATTGGCATATCGTGCGGGTCAACGCATACGAATTTACGTTTTCTTTCAACGTCTGTGATAACGTAGTTGATGGTAACCTCTGCAGCAGAACCGGCTGTGGTCGGAACAGCGATGATCGGTACACATGGGTTTTTGGTCGGTGCGGTGCCCTCAAGGCTTCTGACGTCCTCAAACTCTGGGTTTGCGATGATGATACCGATGGCTTTGGAGGTATCCATAGAAGAGCCGCCGCCGATGGCGATCAGATAGTCAGCGCCGGATGCCTTGAAAGCTTCTACGCCGTGTTTTACGTTTTCGATGGTCGGGTTTGGCTTAATATCGCTGTAAAGCTCATAGTCGAGTCCGTTTGCGGTCAGAATATCGGTTACTTTGGAAGTAACGTTGAATTTAATCAGATCCGGGTCAGAGCATACGAATGCTTTTTTGAAGCCGTGTGCCTTTGCTTCATTTGCGATCTCGGCAATAGCGCCTGCTCCGTGATAAGAGGTTGCGTTTAAATTAATACGATTTGCCATGATTGAAAAACTCCCTTCTAAAATGAATAAATGGTTTTACTGAACTTGTTATTATATTAACAAATCCGGAAGGGAAAAAGAAAGTGACAGAAGAAGCGAAGTGTAACACTTTAAAAAAAATCGCCATTGTGACAAAAACAACAGAACAAAATTTGTGAAAAATAACCAGAGCGTGTCTGAAAAACCATTTCCGCAATCTGCAAGCCCCACTTTGACACGCGCTCTAAGAGAGCAGCTGCAGATTCCGGAACAGTTTTTTTAAGTCTTCCGGCATTGCCCGGACGAGAAGAGCGGCAAACTCGGAAGGTGTCAGATCCATGCCGGTAAGCACCCATTTTACGGTCATGGTGATGGAACCTTGACAGTACATTTCGAGAAGAAAATGCATTTCCGGTGAAACCGGACTGCCGCTTTTTTCGTGAATCAGATTTTCGTAGAACGCGAGAATCAGATCGAAATCGTGCTCACGCAGAGAATTCTGTTTGTCGTAGCGGAAGGCCGCGGCGAAAAAAGCTTTTTCTTTCTGAATATAGGTAAATTTCTTTTCCAGACTGTCAAAAACGGTCGTTCCGCGGCCCATATGTTCGAAGGATTTTGTCAGTGATTTATCAAAGTACCAGTTGATCAGATCGTATTTGTCGAGAAAATTACGATAGAAGGTCTGGCGGGTAACACCACAGATTTCACAGATCTGGCGCACGGTGATCTCTTCGACAGGGGTTGATTTCATGCACTCCTTCATGGATTCGGCAAGACGGTATTTTGTTTTTTCTCCTTTGGGAGCAGATACGGTGGAATGGATCATCCGGGCAGTTTCCTTTCGCTTCGAAAATTGTAACTATGCAGAGTTATGCATATATTATAACGCGAATCCGAAAAAATAAAAAGCCCTGAACATGTTCCGGAGATAAGATACAGGAACATATTCAGGACGATTTTGCTTATTTTCTTTTGTTTACGGCCTGTCCGACACAGTAGCATACAGCGGCAACAACCATACCGTTGATGGAAGCGATGCCCCAGTGTAAGAGGTTCGCAACAATGGCACCGAGAATGACACCGGCAACCGCAAACCAGTCTACGGTTTTAAGCTTTGGCTGATCGGTTTCAAAGTCCTTTTTGTTCATGAAGTAGGCGAGCACCAGAATCATGCCGACCGGCGGCAGAGTACAGTTCAGAATGTTGAGCCAGCCGCAGAAGTTGTAGTACAGCCATACGGAGGCAACCGTTCCGATGATACCGGAAAGGAGAACCATCGGTTTTTTCCTCTGATGGAAGATGTTGGCAAGACCAAGACCTGCGGTGTACAGAGCGTTGTCATTTGTAGTCCAGATATTAAGACCGAGAACGAGAACAGCCAGGTAGAACAGGTTCAGGCGGACCATAACCTCGAAGATATCGTTTCCGCCGACAAAGATGGAAGAAACGGCACCGAAGAAGAACATCAGGGAGTTTCCGATGAAGAAGGCCACAACCGTGGTGATGGCACCCGCTTTTCCGTCCTTTGCAAAACGTGCGAAGTTCGGGGTTGCGGTTCCGCCGGAAACGAAGGAGCCGATGACAAGACCGGCACCGCCGATGATAGTCAGAGATCCGCTGGATTTGGCAAACTGATCGATGATCGTTCCGTCGCCTCTCATTACGGCCATGACCATGGCGATCGTTCCGAGAATGGCAACACTTGGTACAGCGATATAGCTGACGATGGTCAGAGATTCAATACCAAAATAGGCAGAGGCGGTCATGCAGACGCCGGCAAGAATAACAAGTCCCCACTGTGCCGCAGTGCTTCCGCCGAGCAGCTCCTTGGAAACCGGAATTGCAAACATGGCAAGACCGACACCAAACCATCCGATCTGCGTAAAGCTGGTCATGGCTGACGGCAGATAGGAACCTTTTTCGCCAAAGGCTCTCTGGGACAAAAGATCAAGTGACAGACCGGTTTTTGCACCGACGTAGCCGAGCAGACCGGTATAAATACCAAGAATGATTCCACCAAGGATCAGTGATCCCAAAAAGCCCCAGAAATCGAGGCCGTCAGCGAGCTGCTGGCCGACCCACATGCTTGCCGAGAAGAAGGTGAAGCCAAGCATGATCATAAACATGGTCAGGAAACCTTTTCTGCCCTCTTTCGGGACTGCCTGGTCCGCATAGTCAATATCAACAGTTGTATTTTTCGTGTTTTTGCTCATTTTTTACCTCATTCCAGTCTCTGTGATCAACAAGTTCATTCTTTTTATAGCATATATTTCTTCAAAGAATCGGTAAATTCGGTAATTCTCTGATCTGCCAGTTCTTTTAATGTAATATTTTTCATACTCTCGATATATCCCTGTTCCTGACGGTACAGCCACTTGGTGTCTGCCGGACGGATCTTCTCATAGTGGTTCTTCTCGATCCAGTCCTCATAACTGATCGGTGTCGGGTATCCAATCTTTTCATCAAGCAGTTCTTTAAAATCGATCTTATCTGCTCTCTCTTTGATTCCTTCCCAGAATTCCAGAACTTCCTCTACATGCTCATGAATCTCATAACGTCTTGCACCGCCATCATAAATAATACATTTCTCAAACAGCGGATTTCTCATGGACAAAGTCTCTCTTCTGAATTCCGGCGCAATAATACCATCTTTCCAGTAGAAGTCTACGTCAGGAAGATTGATTCCGGATACACCCTTATCCTGATAAGTGCTGAAAATTCCCTCATAATATACTGTGATAAATCCTTCGAATTCCGGCCAGAATTCACGGATTTCTTTCGTCAGACGTTCCAGAATCGTAATTCCTGTAGTACCGCCAATCGTAAAAATGATAATATTGCGAAGTCTTGCACCGTGTTCTCTGTAGAAATCTGTTACATAACGCAGACAGTGAATTAATGTTTCACCAGTTGCAATGATGTCACCAATCAGCAGAGTACTGTCCGGTACCATTGTCAGTTTGCTGTA
>OGJY01004216.1_pt1 | contig 10611 bp, 9 predicted proteins | sample 1572231 | NCBI WGS metagenome assembly OGJY01 (sample SAMEA2582121, study PRJEB24529) | metagenome | biome: Human gut stool | place: China | collected 2011
TCGAACCGGCGTCGGATCGTATCGGTCACACGGTACGGCATCGGATGTTCCTGGATCGCGATCAGTGCCTTCGCGATCATGGTCGTTGCGAAATTCTCACCCGGACGGCTGGAATGACCGCCCTTTGCTGTGTAGGAAAGTTCAAAATCGACGTAACCTTTTTCGCAGAGTCCGATCGTGCAGAGTGCCTTGTCATCGATCCCGTAGTCGCTTCCCGGGCGGACTCCGCCGCCTTCATCGAGAACAGCACCGAAGCGGATCCCGGTCCCTCTGAGGGTCTCCGCAGGGATCTTTCCGCCTGCGACCTCTTCCATATATCCGTAAGAAAGATACAGATCATAATCCGGCTCATAGCCTTTTTCCAGAAGTGCCTCAACAGCCTCCAGCTGCCCAATCAGATTGCTCTTACAGTCGCTGGAACCGCGTCCCCAGATCTTTCCATCTGCAATAGTTCCGGAATATGGCGGATATGTCCACTTTTCAGGGTCACCTTCCGGGACAACGTCCTGATGTGCCATAAGGAGAAGTGGAGCCGCTCCTGATTTCCCGGTTCCTTTCCAATGGAAAAGAAGTCCTGCCTGATCCGTATGTTCCAGTGTCAGGTGTTTATGTACCAGCGGATATGTCTCCTGTAAATACTCATGAAATGCGTCAAATTTTGTATAATCTGTCAGTGAATTGTCTGCGTTGGATACCGTCGCAAAGCGCACCGCTCCTGCGAGATGCTCCGCACTGACCATTGGATCAATCGTGTGTTTTTCCATGCGTCTCTCCTCCTTTTGCTGTCATTCGGGCTGTATGATGTTTCATGCAGCAGCCTGCTGTGTCTGTCAGCATTTATGCTGATCCGGGCTGTTTTCTTCACATCCCGCCGCTTTATTCTGCCTTTTTCTCCGCTTTCTCACTCATCGCTTTCGAATTTACGATCACGCGAAGGTGGGAACCTTCTCCGCATTTGCCCTTTTCATCGTTCACTTCGATGTCAAACCAGAGTTTTCTTCTCTCGATGCTGCGGAGTTTTGCAGTTGCTGTCACTTTCATACCGACCGGTGTCGGTGCAAGGTGGCGGCAGCGGATCTCCGCGCCGACGGTTGTCTGTCCTTCTTCAAGGTAAGACTTTGCGAGTTCCAGAGCCGCATCCTCCATCAGAGCTACCATATTCGGGGTGGAGAGGATTTTCGAACCGGCGCTGCCGATACGCTTTGCAGTCATATCATCAGTGACTGTCCATGTCAGGCTGTAGGTCGGAGCGTATAAATCTTCCTTATCCGCTAAGATCGCTGCAACTGCTGTGCATGCCGGGCAGTCACAGTACTTTGCGCCTTCTGACTTGATCTTTTTCGCGTGATCCTCAATCCCGGCTGCCTTCTCTGCACCGAAGACCTTCTGTCCGTCCTCAGATCCTGCGAATTTGATCAGCCCGTCGATCGGGATGATATCTGCCTCGATCTCAGCGATCAGCTTCTCTGCAGCCTCGTCCCGCTTCTCGGTATTGACTGCCTCCAGCCAGTTATTTCCTGCTTCTTTTGCCTCCGCACAGCAGGACGGCGCATTTACAAGCGCTTTTACTTTTTCGATCATTGCATCTGTCTTGCTCATCATTCTTTCCTCCGTTCGTTTTTAACTGTAAACCAGTCATGCCTTGAAATCAGCAATTCTGTTCCCATTTTATCGCAGACTTTATAGAAATTCAATTATATTTTTTTCATTTTCAGAATTTTCTTCATGACTAAAAAAACTTTCGCAATTATTCAGTGGAATATAAACGAATGTATCCTGACAGATCCATATTATTCATCCGTCTGGCTGCATGCCTGAAGAAGGTGTTCATGCTCGTACTTCTCTTTCGTCGCAAGTCCGCCGCGGATATGGCGCTCCGCCTTGTTGATATCAAGAACGACCCTAGCCCGAGCTGCAAGATCAGGATCGATATGGAGCAGACGATCGGCAACGTCCTTGTGCACCGTACTTTTACTGATTCCAAACCTTTTCGCCGTCTGTCTCACCGTCGCATTCTCATCAATAATATAGTTCGCGATCTGAATCGCCCGCTCTTCAATATATTCCTTCATAGGGGTTGCCCCTCGATGATATTTTTACCATCTTATTACAAGAGATGAAAATTTATACGCGCGGATGTGTATCATTCCCCGGAATTTCCTGTCTCGAAAAAAAAACAAATGTGCAGACCCGAGAACTTTCCGTAAAGAACTCAGATCTGCACATACCTTTTCCGTCTGTATTATTCTTTCTTCGTAACTGTTCAGTCCCTCACAGTTACGAGCAAAAATCCATTCCAAATCGGCTTTGCCGATAGGATTTTTGCTCTTCTTACTTCACAACGATCTGGCAGCTTCTCATAGTCTCCAGAGCCGCCTCATGTTTTTCCCTCGTAACGCCTGCCGCACATGCGGAATCCACAAAGACCGGTGTCTCCGGAAGGAACGCTTTGATCAGGAGCGCGTTTGAAACCACACAGATATCCGTGCAGAGTCCCACAAGCTCGATGGACTCGATCGGTGTCTTCTTATTTCTCTCAAGAAGATCTTCCGCCAGCTCCGGACATCCGAAGGTAATTTTCTCGTAAGTCGCCGCGTCACGCTCTATGGCGATCTTCTCAAGCTCCGGGATCAGGTCCCAGCCGTCGGTTCCTTTAATACAGTGGGGAACCGGAAGGAAATGTCCCTCCTGGGTGTCCATATAATTCTCGAAATGCGTATCCTTCGTAAAGATCAAGTCTCCATCAAACTCTTTTGCCTTCTTTACAACGGCCGGGACGATCGTCTCCGCATCCTTGCTGCCGAGACTTCCGTTCACAAAATCCTTCTGCATATCCACAACGATCAAAATCTTCTCTGCCATAGCTCATCTTCCTTTCTCCTAATCCGGATCTGTCTTAGGTCGAGGATACCCCAGACCACCTGCCCTGTCAAGCGTTTTTCCGGATCAGCGGCAAAATGCCCCTGAGTTTCCACCCAGAAGGCATTTTTCTTCTCCCCGCCCTACATGGCCCGCATTCCATTGATCGCGGTCCTGCGCGATAGCAGCTTATATTTACGGCTCCGCAACCCGTCTCGCCGCCACCACAAACCGTCCATTTTTCGTATGGTAGCTGCATGTGGACAGCATCAGGATCTGGTCCTCGTACTCCGGGACGATCTCCGTGTCGTAGTCGGAATGCCCCCTGAGCCAGGTCACCAGCTCATCGTATTCCTCCTCCGAAATATCCCCGTCGTAGCGGTAATACCGGAATCCATCCTCATCTTCATAGAGCACCTGTGTCTCTACCGCCGCAAAGACCTCATAAGTCCGCGGTTCTCCGCCAACGTAAAACCGGATGATCGGATGTTCTTTCCGGTAATCAGCCTTTTTGTAGGAATCAAGGGTTCCGAATATGGACCCGTTTTTCATGTTGTGCCCATAGATGATCAGGCACTTCGTGTCCACGCCGGACGCCTCGCCGAGAAATGGGGTTCCGCCAAATGACTTGGAGCCATCAAAGGCCCTGTGGAGGTAATACTCCGGATCAGACTCCCGGTCCACCACCGGGTAATCGATCCTTGTATCCGGAATTCTGATCCAGCCGACGTAATCAGGATTCTCATTCTTAAGTGCCGCGTATCCGGCAGCCTCCTTTAAGAGTTCTGCCCACTCCGCCGCTTTCTCCTGATCCGTTGTCTCCCCGGCACTCTCCGTCAGATCTGCCGGAGCTTTTTCCTCCGCGTACTCCGCCGCCAGCTTACTCAGGCTGTCAAACGCGTCCGCTTCCTTTTTTGCCGCCAGGTAATCCCGGACCGCCATAAAGGCGGAGACGCAGAACACCGCGCCGAACACCAGAATCCCTACTTTGTACCACCATGGACTTTTTTTCCGTTTCTTCTTTCCTTCTGTCATCAGCTCTTTCTCCTTCTGCCAGAGTTCTCCTTTCCGAGTATCAGTGCCAGAAGAACAGTGAGAGAAGAGTGTATCTGTGTTCACCTGATTCTTAAACTCCGGTGTTCCACTTACTCTTGTTATTTTTCTCCGGATCTGACGCTGTCGCCTTGCTTACCTTCGCAGGGTCTGACGCGGTTGCCGTCTGCTCCCCTGTCGTACCAAACTGTCAATTAATAATACCGCTTACAATGTCAACGAAACGTTTTTCTAAGTTGTCTTTTCCTTAAGCTCTCTCCCGATCTTTTTTATCACAAAGAGATACGAGACGCCCGTAAATACCGCCGCAGCGATCCATGCCGCCGGATCAGCGAAACAGGCGAGCGGATAGCTCAAAAGCTTCATCGCCGCCATGGAGACGATCAGTCTCGCGATGAGCTCCGATACACCTCCCATCATCGGCAGGAATCCATATCCGCAGCCCTGCATGATATTCCGGAAAATAAAGATCGTGCAGAGAGGCAGGAAGAAGGCTGCTGTCATATGGCAGTACGTTTCCGCCCAGGGCATCATCGCTGAAATGTCTACGTCCCCGGTAAAGAAAAGTCCGAGACATGGTCTGAGCAGTGCACACATGAGCAATGCTACCGCGACAGAATACACAAACTCCGCGAGAAGCGCTGCCTTTACACCCGCCTTGATCCGCTTTACATCCCCACATCCGTAGTTCTGTCCGCCGTAGGTCGCCATCGTCTGACCCATGGCGATCATGCCCTGGATCACAAGACTCTGGAGCTTCGCCGCAGCCGTATAGGCCGCAACCGCCACGGAACCGAAGAGGTTGATAGCGGACTGCATGATCATGGTTCCCGACGCTGTGATCGCGAACTGGAACGCCATGGGAATCCCGGCCGCAAGCTGGTTTCTCGTGTCATTTCCGTGGATCTTCCAGTGTTCCCTCTCCGGCTTTAAGGATGGAACCTTAACCCAGATATATCCCACGCAGAGCACCGCCGAGATCGCCTGGGACAGATTCGTCGCCCAGGCGGCCCCCGCTACGCCCATACCGCCGCGGATGATAAAAAGCAGATCAAGTCCCACGTTCAGACAGGCGGAAAATATCAGGAAAAACAGCGGGACCTGGCTGTTTCCGACCGCCCGCAGATATGCGGAAAACAGGTTGTAAAAGATATTTGCCGTAAGTCCGATACTGATCCCCATGATATACGTGTAAGCGTCCTGGAAGATATCCGACGGCGTATTCATCAGGTGCAGCAGTGGGTTCATGATCGACACACAGACCAGTGTCAGGATGACCGCTGCGATCACCGCCAGGATCATTCCGTTTGCCACGCTGCGCTTCACACCTTTTTCATCCCCTGCCCCATACCGTTGGGCGGTAAGGATCGAAAACCCGGCAGTGATTCCCTGAGCAAAGCCCGTTGCCAGAAACATGATCGTTCCGGTGGAACCGACCGCTGCCAGTGCCCCGGCACCGACGTAGCGACCGACGATGATCGTGTCCGCCATATTATAAAGCTGCTGGAAGATATTTCCGATCACCAATGGGATCGTAAATTGCAAAATCACCGGCAGCGGTTTTCCTTTTGTCATATCGAGCTGCATGCTGTTGATCCTTTCTTTTTACATAAAAATGCCTGACTGATATCAGCCAGGCATCAAAATCATAATTTGTCGTGTCCGGCAAACAGGCCGGCAGCACATTTTATTTGGAGATCATTCCGATTTTTTCTTATCCTTATCACGCCCGATCATTCTCAGAATAAAATCGACAGTACCGTCAATTCCATAGCTTGCGCTGTTGATACAGAGATCGTAGTTATTCGCGTTTCCCCAGCTTCTTCCGGTATAGAAATTGTAATAATGCGCATGTTTTTTGTCAAGCTTTTTCAGGAAATGACGCGCTTTTTTCCGGTCGAGACTGGCATTTACCTCGATCGCGCGGTGGATCCTCTGCTCGATCGGTGCAGTGATATAGATACTGATATGCGGAATGCCGTTATTCGTTAAGATCGCATCAGCACAGCGGCCCATGATAATGAAGTCTTCCTTCTTCGCCATATCGCAGATCAGGTCGCTCTGGTTGAAGAAGACGGCATCCTGACGGCTCAGGCCGTGATAACGGCTGAAATATTTGATATGATCCTTCAGGGACATATGAGTCACTGCCTCAAACTCGCTCGCCGGGCTCTGCTGCAGTTCCTCCGAGACGTGGGCATATCCCGCCGCGTCACGGATCGTCTTATCTTTCTCCGCATCGAGACGTTTTAATACTGCCTCGAAAATATCGGCATCGTAATAGTTGATATGAAGCTTATCTGCAAGCTTGAAGCCGACATCGATTCCGCCGCTTCCGTATGTCCAGCTGATGCAGATGATCAGGTGGTCGTCGTTGGAAAAACGGTTCGCTACGTTGAAGCTGTTTAACTTCGCGAGAATCGGGTCGATCACATCGCCGCTGGCGAAGCTTGTCGGAAGACTCATAACCTCATTGAGGATGCGGTTGTACTCGGTCATACACATCGCACGTTCTTCTTTATCCTCGATGGTGCGAGCCATGTTCGCGATCAGTCCAAGCTCGCTGCGGACCAAATGTCCCTGCGGTCTTGTTGTAAGAAGCTCGGTGAGTTCGTTTACACAGCGCTCTCTGTCACGGTTGAAAACACGTCCCAGGGAGGAACCCAGGTGGACATAGACCTCCGCGTCCAGATCATAGATATGTTCTGCCAGTTCTTTGATTTCTTCTTTCGTTGCAGCCATATTTCCTCCCCCTTCCTATAAAAAGAATACCAGAGTATCCACAATGAATACCGGAACAAGAATTCCAAAGGACCAGATCAGATATCCGAAGAACGAAGGCATCCGGATACCGTTCTCATCCGCAATGGATTTGACCATAAAGTTCGGAGCGTTGCCGATATAAGTATTCGCGCCCATGAATACGGCGCCGCAGGAGATCGCCTCCAGCATCTTGATCGGAACGATACCGAGCGCTGTCACCATACCCTGTGTAAGTCCCAGAGCACCGGCTGTCGTGAGGAATACCAGGTAAGTCGGTGTATTGTCGAGGAAGCTCGATAACAGACCGGTTGCCCAGAACATTTCAAACGGTTTCGTGATTCCGAGCTCCGCACCGTTTGCTTTTAAGATCATAAGAGCCGGCTGCATCGTGATAAAGATACCAACGAACAGAACAGCAACCTCATGGATCGCTCCCCAGGTAAAGTGGTTCTCACGGCGGATGGAAACATTCGTCGTCTTAAAGGACAGGAATGCGGATACAAGGATGATCACACACTCGATGATCGCCGGATAGGATAATGTAACTTCTCCGAATACATGAATCCCGAGGACATTTCCTGCGGCATCCTGAAACATCGGCATGGACGGCAGGGTACCGCTTAAGATAACGGCGATCACGATCATAATGATAAAGATCAGGTTGTGGCCGCCGCGGATCTTCACCTCAGTACCAGGTTTGCTGATATCCGGCTTTAAGCCTGCCGCGATATCTTTTCTATATGCCTTCATATCAAAATGATAGAAGATGAACAGCAGGATGATCATATTGAAGATCAGGATCGGTAAAAGCTTTAAGCTCCAGAAGAACGGAACACCCCGCATGAAGCCCATGAGCAGAGGCGGATCTCCGATCGGAGTCAGGCAGCCGCCCATGTTGGACACCATAAAGATAAAGAAGATCACGATGTGGCGTCTTCTCTTTCTCCACGCGTTCATCTTGATGATCGGACGGATCATCAGCATACTGGCACCGGTGGTTCCGATCCAGCTGGATAACAGGGTTCCGAGTGCCAGAAGTCCCACATTGATCCTCGGGGAACCAGCGAGATCACCTGACAGGGTGATATTACCGGACACACAGAACAATCCGAAAAGAAGGACGATGAATGTCAGGTAGTCGTTTATGATACATTCCAGTGTCGTCTCCGCCGCCTTCGGCACACCGTACTTCACGGCGAACGGGATCAGGAAAAGCAGGGACCAGAACACAACTGCGTGCGGCTGGTGCGCCTCCCACCACTCTGCTTTGACAAGCGGAAGGACCGCGATACAGAGCAGGAGTCCCGCAAATGGAATACAAAGCCATAGCGGCGTCTGTGCTGCCGTCCCGGCAGCCTCTGTTTCTGCCGCAAGCGCTGTAACTGCAGTCTGGTTTAAGACCGCCAGAAGTCCTGCGCAGAATGCAAATAATTTCTTCATGGGTAAACCTCCATGTAATCAGCTTTTATGAGCCATTACTTTTTTTTCGCTCAACACGGCTACTGATTATAACAACTTTCCCGCACAAATACAAGTACGATTCTTCCAAATAATTGCCAAATTTTCGCTCAGAAAATCAGCACTTTTGCCAAAATGGAATATATTTCGTATTATGAAATTTCAGATAATAAGATTTTATCTCATTTATTTTACGACGGTAAAGCATTGGTCTGGCAGACCGCCACATTCCGTTTTTCTGCGCCATGTACTGCTCTTTTCGCAGTTTTTTCACGCCCGGTGAGAACGCCGTAATCGGTCTTCTATAAAGTGAAAAAAGCAGCACGGTCATTTGATCGATGGATGATCAGATACCGAAACTGCTTTTGTTTTATTAAATATATGTGTTTTATGTATTTTTGCTACACTAAGAAAATTTCCGTGACGAATACCATCGCACAGCAGATCACCGCAACAGACAGGAGACTTCTTCCGCACCACGCCGCGATGATTCCGATGACCAGCGCCAGCGCCGCCGACACCGTACTGTTTGTGGCGGAGAGGATCGCCGGGAACGTCATAACAGCTAACGTCACATATGGGACGTAATATAAGAATGACTGGATAAACTGATTTTTGATCGGTTTCCGGATCAATGTGAGCGGCAGGACACGGATCAGGTAAGAGACACCCGCCATCACCGCAATATAGAGATAAATATTCTTTTCCATGTTTTTTCTGTATTCCTTCTTAATTTAACAAGACAGTTTTCAAAAACTTCTTTTTCTTTTAAGCGCCCTGTTTTGCCGCGTCTGCAGAATGGACATGAGTTTCTTCCGCTGTTTCCTTGGAAGTATCAGCCGCGCTGTCCTCTGCCGGATGCGGGAAGAGAATCGCTGCTGCGGATGAGAGCACAACAGTCAGAATGATCGTTCTCGTGCCGCTGGAGATCGATGAGATACCAGGCAGATGCTCCGCAAGGTAGCTCGCCGCAAAACTGATGGCGATAAGCCCCGCAAGGATCCGGCTCTTTCGCGCCGGCGGAATGATGATCGCGAGGAACATTCCGTAGAGTGCAACGCTGAAGGCGCTCACAAGACGCCACGGCATCAGATTTCCCGCAAGTGCGCCGAGTGCCGTTCCGACTGCCCAGCCCGGAAGTGCGACTGTGATCGCCCCGTACATGTACCACGGACTCAGATAACCGGGTCTTGCGATCGTAATACCAAACAACTCATCCGTGATATCAAACGCCATCAGAAGTCTGTGGAAAAACGGCATCTCCGGGTCCATCCGCTGGCTCATCGCACAGCTCATCAGAAGATACCGCGCATTCGCGATCAGCGTCACGATCGCCATCTCCAGATAAGCAGCCCCGGCCGCGATCATCGTAAATCCGGCATATTCTCCGGCTGACGCATTGCACAGTGCACTCGTGATCATCCCCTGAAAAGGCGTCATTCCGATATTTCTCGCCACAATGCCTAGGGAGAATGAGACGGCAAAATAACCTAACGCGATCGGAATGCCGTCCCGGATCCCGTCAAGAAATGCCCGGCGGTTCCCCGCAGAGGCAATTGAAAACTTTTGTTTCCCCATAATGTTCCTCCCGTTAATTTAACGGCAATCCAGGACTTCTGCCTGTTCTGCCGCTATTTCATCGATTTTTGCTTTTTCATAATTCCCGTAAAGCTGTCTTTTGGATCACAGATAACCTCTCCCTCCAAAGTCAGCATTTACAGTATACTCTTCTCCTTTACATTAGTAAACCCACTGTTTATAATATTGTTGCAATCTATGGGTTACAGTACACGGGCAGTCCATGCCTATCCTACCATACGAAAGGAAAAAATCATGCTCTTTTTTATTAAGAAGGAACCTGTCCTCTCCGCAGCCGCGCTGCTGGCGGTCGTCTCCATGTTCTTTGTCCATCCTTCCTCGGAATATCTCTCCTACATTGATTTCCGCACGCTGGCTCTTTTATTCTCCCTGATGACCGTTGTCGCAGGATTAAAAGAGATCGGTCTCTTCCGTTATCTCGGCTCCAGCCTGCTCGCCGGACTGAAAAGTACACGTCAGTTGGCTCTGACCTTGACGGCACTCTGCTTTTTCTCCAGCATGCTGATCACGAACGACGTGTCCCTGATCACATTTGTCCCGTTTTCCATCCTGATCCTCAATATGGCTGGACTTCCGGAACTCATGATCCCCGTGATCGTCCTTCAGACCATCGCCGCGAACCTCGGCAGTATGGCAACACCCATCGGGAATCCACAGAACCTGTATCTCTACTCTTCCTTTGGCCTCTCTGCCGGTGAGCTTGTGGGATACATGCTGCCATTAACGGTACTCTCAGCCCTGCTGCTTGTAGCTGCCGTTTTTCTGCTGAAAAATAAAGCCATCACCCTCAGCCGGACCTCCCTTCACCAGGACGGCTGTCCCACGAAGACTTCTCTGATCTTCTATCTGGCGCTTTTTCTCGTCTGTCTGGGCTGCGTC
>OGJY01004220.1_pt1 | contig 10607 bp, 9 predicted proteins | sample 1572231 | NCBI WGS metagenome assembly OGJY01 (sample SAMEA2582121, study PRJEB24529) | metagenome | biome: Human gut stool | place: China | collected 2011
TGGGAAACGCGCTTCAATACGGATCGCTTTCGGACTGGTTACTGCTGGAATACGAATTGAAGCAGAACGGTTACTTGCAGAGTAAGCTAATAAAACTGGCGCTTCAAAACCAGGCACTAAACGTTTGTATGAGTTAGTACTTGGGTTAGTGAAAGCATTTAATGCTTTTGCATGCTTAATGATACCGCCGATGTAATAAAGTGCGGTTTCAGAAAGGCCTGCATATTTATCACCTTGGAAAATGTTTTTACCATCTTTGCTTAATGACATATTACAGTGCATGCCTGAACCATTATCACCCGTGATTGGTTTTGGCATAAAGCAAGCGGTTTTGCCGTGTTCTAATGCAACGTTTTGCACCACATATTTATAGATTTGTGTTTCATCCGCTTTTAAGGTTAAGCTGTTGAATTTCGTTGCAATTTCGTTTTGACCTGCTGTTGCCACTTCATGGTGGTGAGCTTCGATGACTAAGCCCATTTCTTCTAAAATCAAACACATTTCAGACCGAATATCATGCGCCGTATCAATTGGTGCCACTGCACAATAACCACCTTTCTTCAATGGACGATAAGCATTGTTACCACCTTCATATTTTTTATTGGTGTTCCAAGCGGCTTCAATATCATCAATAGCGAAAGAAGCACGGTTCATTGATACATCAAAACGTACATCATCAAATAAGAAGAACTCTGGCTCAGGACCAAAGAATGCTTGATCAGCAATACCGGTTGAACGCATATAGTTTTCAGCACGAATAGCAATTGAACGCGGGTCACGATCATAGCTTTGCATGGTTGTTGGCTCATAAACGCTACAACGAATTGAAAGTGTTGGGATCTGCGCAAATGGATCGACTACTGCAGTCTCAGCGATTGGCATTAAAAGCATATCGGCTTTGTTAATGGTTTTCCAACCTTCAACAGAAGAGCCATCGAACATTTTGCCATCTTCAAACATATCTTCATCGACAAGGCTAACCGGGATGGAAACACCGTGTTCTTTACCTTTAATGTCGGTGAAACGAAGTAGCACGAACTTGATGTCGTTCTCTTCGATCAGTTTGAATACGTTGGCAATGGCATTTGCATTTGGCATAAGGAGTCCTCTATTTTGCTATGTGTATAATCTTTATAAAATTAAAAGAGCATTATAACGCAATCGCTTGCCTTTTTCATAAGATTTATTTTATCCCATGGCATAGCAGAGCAACGAAATATCGTGTATAATTTTTGCCCTTTCGAGATTCTCGTAGGGTGAGTTTGACTCACCAATTTAAACTACTTGGACTATTCGGTGGCATAAAAATTCCACCCTACAAAACTTAAACTTTAAGAACGTAATAAATGAAAAACGACATTGATATTAATAAATTGCGCAATATCGCAATTATCGCTCACGTTGACCATGGTAAAACCACCCTCGTTGACAAACTTCTTCAACAATCCGGTACATTTGAATCAACTCGTGGTGATGTTGATGAACGCGTAATGGACTCAAACGATCTTGAAAAAGAACGTGGCATTACCATTCTTGCAAAAAATACCGCAATTAACTGGAATGGCTATCGCATTAACATCGTAGATACCCCAGGACACGCCGACTTCGGTGGTGAAGTAGAACGTGTACTTTCTATGGTGGATTCTGTACTTTTAGTCGTGGATGCCTTTGACGGCCCAATGCCGCAAACACGTTTCGTAACCCAAAAAGCCTTTGCTCACGGTTTAAAACCAATTGTTGTTATCAACAAAGTTGACCGTCCAGGCGCACGTCCTGATTGGGTTGTGGATCAAGTATTCGATTTATTCGTTAACCTTGGTGCAACCGATGAGCAATTAGACTTCCCGATTATCTATGCATCTGCATTAAATGGTGTAGCTGGTCTTGAACACGAAGATTTAGCGGAAGACATGACCCCATTATTTGAAGCGATTGTTCAACACGTTGAACCGCCAAAAGTGGAATTAGATGCACCATTCCAAATGCAAATCTCACAATTAGACTATAACAGCTATGTGGGTGTTATCGGTATCGGTCGTATCAAACGTGGTGCAATCAAACCAAATCAACCTGTAACGATTATTGATGGCGAAGGTAAAACTCGCCAAGGTCGTGTGGGTCAAGTATTAGGTCATCTTGGTTTACAACGTTATGAAGAAGATGTTGCTTACGCAGGCGATATTATCGCGATTACCGGTTTAGGTGAATTAAATATCTCGGATACTATTTGCGATATCAACGCCGTTGAAGCCTTACCTTCATTAACCGTTGATGAACCAACCGTAACCATGTTCTTCTGTGTAAACACCTCTCCGTTTGCGGGTCAAGAAGGTAAATATGTGACTTCTCGTCAAATTCTTGAACGTTTAAACAAAGAGTTAGTTCACAACGTGGCATTACGCGTAGAAGAAACACCAAACCCAGATGAATTCCGTGTTTCTGGTCGTGGCGAATTACACCTTTCTGTATTAATTGAAAATATGCGTCGTGAAGGTTATGAACTTGCGGTTTCTCGTCCTAAAGTAATTTACCGTGAAATCAACGGTAAAAAACAAGAGCCTTACGAGCAAGTGACTATCGATGTGGAAGAACAACACCAAGGTTCTGTCATGGAAGCATTAGGTATCCGTAAAGGTGAAGTTCGCGACATGATGCCAGATGGTAAAGGTCGTGTACGTTTAGAATACATCATCCCAAGCCGTGGTTTAATCGGTTTCCGTGGTGAATTCATGACCATGACTTCAGGTACCGGTTTACTTTACTCTAGTTTCGATCACTATGATGACATCAAACCAGGTGAAATCGGTCAACGTAAAAACGGTGTATTAATTTCTAACGCGACAGGTAAAGCATTAGCTTATGCACTATTTGGTTTACAAGAGCGTGGTAAATTACTGATCGAAGCTAACGTAGAAGTTTACGAAGGTCAAATCATCGGTATTCACAGCCGTACAAACGACTTAACCGTAAACTGTTTACAAGGTAAAAAACTCACCAATATGCGTGCATCGGGTAAAGATGATGCCATCGTCTTAACTACGCCGGTGAAATTTACACTTGAACAAGCCATCGAGTTTATCGATGATGACGAGTTAGTGGAAGTGACACCTGAATCGATCCGTATCCGTAAAAAACTCTTAACGGAAAACGATCGTAAACGTGCAAACCGTACGACAACCAGTACGAGCACTCACTAATTAAAAACGTGCGGAAATTTGACCGCACTTTTAGATAAACAAAAGGCGAACATCATATTCGCCTTTTTTATTTCTTCGTTCAAACTAACCTAATCGAACTTTCTCGCCACCGAATTCATCGAGTAAGTTTTCTGTTAGTTTAGATAAAATGCCCGTCATTAATACAAAATCAGCATCAAAGCGTTGCGCATAATCTTCTTTTAAAATATCCGCATTTTTCTCACGCACTGCATCGGCAAATTTTAAGCGTTTGAGCGTGCAATCTTCATTAAACACAAAAGTCAGCGTATCTTCCCACTCTAATGCGAGCTTGCTCACCACTTTTTTGCCATCTTGTAAAAGCGCGAGAATCTCTTCATTTTCTAAAGGCTGTTTCTTACAACGGATCACACTGTCTTCTTGGCTTCCACGCAATTCAGCCTCTTCTAATGCCACCAACCAATGAGGGATTTTTTCCTGCACAATCCAATCCGTTAAAATGGTCGACGGTTCATTGGCAAAAGCTAACGGCACAACGGGTAATGAACCAAGTGATTTACGCAATAATGCTAAGGCATCTTCTGCGCGTTTACTGGATGCTGCATCGACATGAACAAGATTATTTTCGGTATCAATCCACACGGCAGTTTGCTGATTTTTACTGAACGCACGAGGCAATAGATTCATCACCACATCATCTTTTAACGTTTGTTTTTCCGTTTTTTTCAATTTGCGGTTTTCTTTTTGCTCAAGGCTTTCAATGCGTTCATCTAATTCACGTTTCACCACATTCGCCGGCAACATTTTTTCTTCTTTTTTCGCAACTAATAAAATGTGTTTACCCACTGAAAAATGCAATAGTTCACTGCCTTTCAATGGATTCGCCCAACCGAATTTACTTTGATCTTGCGAACCACAAGGATGAAATTCACAATCTGACAACTGGCGTTGTAATTCATTAAGATCCCAATCTAAGGGCTTAGTCAGCCTATATGACATTAAATTTTTAAACCACATCGTAACACTTCCTTCATAATAGGGTAAAATACGCAACATTGTAGCCCATAAACTCACGGGAAAAAATGATGCAACAGAAATTAATTGCCTTTATCGGCGGTGGCAATATGGCACAAGCGATTGTGCTAGGCCTGTTAAAACAAGGTTATCCTGCCGACAAAATTATCGTTAATGATCCTAATGAAGAAAAACGTGCTTTTTTTGCTCAATATGGCGTCGCGATTTCTACGGATAACGAACAATCCATCACACAAGCTCAAGTTGTGTTATTTGCCGTTAAGCCGCAAGTCCTCGCTGATGTTTGCAAGCCATTAAGTGCACTTGATTTTTCTGATAAATTAATCATTTCTATTGCTGCGGGTATTTCGACTGCTCGATTAGCCGAACTCATCCCAACAGCAAAATCCATTGTTCGCGTCATGCCAAATACGCCAGCATTAGTGGGTGAAGGTATGGCAGGCTTATTTGCGGACAAAAACACACCTGAAATTGACCGCACTTTTGCGGAAGATTTACTTTCTGCAGTAGGGAAAACCACTTGGGTGACGAATGAAGAGCAAATGCATGCAGTAACCGCTGCATCTGGCAGCAGCCCCGCTTACTTCTTCCAATTTTTAGAGGCTATACAACAAGGCTTAATAGAAATGGGCTTAGATGAAAAGCAATCTCGTGAGTTGGTACAACAAGCTATGTTAGGCTCAGCGAAGCTGGTGATTGAAAATCCTCAAACTGCCCTTTCCACTTTACGAGAAAATGTCACCTCAAAAGGCGGTACCACCGCAGCCGCATTAAATGTGTTCAATCAACACCAATTTAACGACACCATTAAACAAGCAATGCAGGCCTGTGTGGCACGCTCACAAGAAATGGAAAAATTATTCTAATGCAAGTTCGTCCTTTTACTTGGCTCGCCTTGAGCTTTTTTGGCTACTATTGTGCCTATGGTGTGTTTCTTCCGCTTTTCCCTGCTTGGTTGAAAACGCAATCTTATAGCGAAGAAAGCATCGGTTTATTGCTTGCCTGTGGTTATATTTTCCGTTTCAGTGGCAGTATTTTATTTTCAGGCTTAATAAAACGCGTTTCCCTTTTAGTAAACGGCTTACGTTACTTAGCTGTTGCCAGTGCTGTCACCATGGCGTTAATCGGGCTCATGTCGCATAACTTCTGGTTATTATTTATTGGACTTGCCTTGTATTCCATGGTGAATGCGGCGGGGATGCCAATTGGCGATAGCCTCGCCAGTACGTGGCAACAACAAATTCATTTAGATTACGGCAAAGTACGCTTGATTGGCTCCTTTGCATTTGTTGTCGGGGTAATGGTGTTTGGGTATTTAGCGGGGATGGTTGGTGAGCAATACATCACATGGATGATTACGGGCATCCTTATTTTCTATAGCATTGTGCAATTACTTCATCCTAATCCCATGCCACAAGATGAGCCACAAAGTGCGGTTGAAAATTCTGTTGGATTTTTAGGCTTACTCAAAAATAAAACGACACTTCGTTTATTTATTGCTATTGCACTGATTCAAGGATCGCACGCGGCCTATTACTCATACAGCACTATCTTCTGGACAAGCCACGGTCATTCTGTTTCCGATGCGGGCTTATTTTGGGGAATCAGCGTATTAGTAGAAATTATCGTTTTTTTCTTCTCCACCCGATTATTCAAAAATTGGAGTATTACTGCCCTTTTCTATCTCACTGGCATCGCGGCTATCGTGCGTTGGCTCGCTTTTGGTTATGCAGACACCTTTGTTGAAATCGTTCTATTACAATGTTTTCACAGCCTCACTTATGTGGCGGGGCATTACGCGACCGTGCGTTATATCACGACTCAACCACAAAACCATATTGCGAAATTACAAGGTTTATACAATGCTTTAGCGGGATGTGCAGCCATTGCCATTTTTACCGCGCTTTCTGGTGTACTTTATCCAATTTCACCGGTTTATGCCTTTAGCTTAATGGCCGCCTTTGCCTTCATTGGTTTATTTATCACCCCGCGTGGCGTGAAAGCCTTTTTGGTACATAGAGTGTAAACATGAATAATCTCACGCTAGTCGATTTGTTCTTGAATGAATATTGGATCGAAAAAGGATTGTCTGAAAACACCGTGCAGTCTTATCGTCTCGATTTGACCGCACTGTGTGATTGGTTGGATAAACAAAATTTATCCCTCGAAACCCTCGAACCATTAGATCTGCAACAATTTTTAGGCAGCCGTTTAGAGCAAGGTTACAAAGCCACCAGCACCGCGCGAATGCTGAGTGCGATGCGGAAATTATTCCAATATTTATACCGTGAAAAGTATCGTACGGATGACCCAAGTGCCGTACTGAGCTCGCCTAAATTACCAAGCCGTTTGCCTAAGTATTTAACCGAGCAACAAGTCACCGATTTATTAAATACGCCAGATGTCGAAATTCCGCTCGAGTTACGCGATAAAGCCATGTTGGAATTGCTGTACGCCACAGGATTACGTGTCACGGAATTGGTCACGCTCACCATTGAGAATATGAATTTACAACAAGGTGTCGTGCGTGTGATTGGTAAAGGTAACAAAGAGCGCATCGTACCAATGGGGGAAGAAGCCGCGTTTTGGGTGCGACAATTTGTGCTTTACGGTCGTCCTATTTTGCTTAACGGGCAAAGTTCCGATGTGGTCTTTCCAAGCCAACGAGCTCAGCAAATGACTCGCCAAACCTTTTGGCATCGTATAAAACATTATGCGGTGTTAGCAGGAATTGATACGGATGCCCTTTCACCACACGTTCTCCGTCATGCCTTTGCGACGCATTTAGTGAACCACGGTGCGGATCTCCGTGTTGTGCAAATGCTCCTCGGACACAGCGATCTCTCCACCACGCAAATCTATACTCATGTGGCTAAAGAACGCTTGAAACACCTTCATGAAAGATTTCATCCAAGGGGATAAATAAAACGCAAGTTATTATTTAAAAGGAATTTATATTAACTCTATATAAACTAAGGAAAAAATATGAAAATTAATAGCATTAAAGATCTTATTGATGCATTAGAACAATTAGGAGAACCTGAAGATGGGTATACCCGATTCTTTAGAGGACATTCTAATGCTGCAAAATATAAATTAGAACCAAGCATATATTGAGAAGATAACAAATATTATCATAATGAAGATAACATAATTAGAGATGCTATTATAAATAATCCCGATGAATTTTCAGATGAAGATACTCTATTTGATACATTGGTTAAATTACAGCACTATGGTTACCCAACACGATTACTAGACTTAACAAGCAATCCTCTCATCGCAGCTTATTTTACTGTGTGCAATCTTGACAACCATGGTGAAATTATCATCTTTGATATTCCTAATAACGATATCAAATATTTTGATAGTGATACGGTTTCAGTTTTATCTGCAATATCTTTAAGAAAAAGTGATTTTTCTATAAATATTGATGAAACCATTTTAAAGACGCAAAGTTTATGCGCACAAGCCGATTTCCTACTTAGCGTGATTCCAACATCTAAATTAGATGAATACACTTTATTTTTTAAAAATGCTGTGAAAAAAAATATAAAGTATCAATCTAGTATTTTATTTAACGAAGAATATATTTATAAACTCGAAAAAGAAATTGAAGAAATAATATCTAAATTCGAAAACAAAAACGACAAAGAGATTTATGAAAAGTCATTAGCTACAATTAAAAAAGAATCAAATACTGAATGTTTTAATAGGTCAACTGAAATATCTAAACTATTACATGACATTCGAAAAGATAAACCTGAATTTAGACCAATTATAAATAAAGAAGATCTAGAAAGAGTAATCTGTGTAAAACCGAAATTAAATAATAAAAGAATAATTAGACAACAAGGTTGCTTCTTGCTTTTTGGCATTAATGAAGCAAAAACATCACAAGCTAAATTAAATGAAGACTGGATAAGAAAAGACCTGAGTAATAGAAAATTCATTATTCCAAAGAAGAGAAAAAAACATATCCTAAATGATTTGAAAAATTTTGGAATTAGTCACAATACTCTATTCCCTGAATTGGAATCTCAAGCTAAAGAAATATTAGAAAAATACAAAAAATAGAATCAAAAGAGTGGTCATAATTCATTACGTTTTACGACCGCTCTTTAAAATTTATATACACTCTCCTGACATCAATAAAACACACCGAAAATGAGCGTAGAAACGACCGTCATAATTAAACCGATCGCACTTTCATAAGGAATCAGTTTTAAGCGTTCTTTCATATTCATATTCACACTGCCGCCAGTCGCATGGAAGAAAGAACCGTGTGGCATATTGTCGAATACGATCGCTCCCGCATGGATCATGGCAGCCGCCGCAAGACTGCTTACACCCAGTTCTAATAATGTTGAGCTGAATACATTAGATGCGACTGCCGTGCCTGCCGTCGTTGATGCCGTTGCTAGAGACATCAAGACACCAGAAATTGGCGCGAGAATATAGGGAGGCAAACCAGAATGTTTTAAGCCTTCAATTAACACATCTTTCATGCCCGAGTTACCAATAATACCCGCTAAAGCCCCCGTACCGAGCAACATAATCGCCACCGGTGCCATTTTTCCTAAGCCGCTAATCGCATAACTATTCGCATGGCGAAGTTTTCCCATACATAACGCACCAATTAAACCACCTAGAGGTAATGCAATGAGAGGATCGACTTTAATGTCCGCCAATGGACGCAGCGCCAGTAATAAGATGGCCACTAATGGTGCAGCAAGTGCAGTCAAAAATGAGGGTAAATGTTGAGTATCAACGACAACGCTCTCTTGTTCGGATACAAAAGAGCCTTTATTTTTTAAACGTTTCGCTAAGAAATAGGTTAAGGCTAATCCAAAGATTCCAGGAATAATCCCCGCTACCATTACCGACGTTAAAGGCAGATGAAAGGTATCTGCTGCTGCAATGGCATTGGGGTTAGGTGACATCAAGTTTCCAGCTTTCCCCCCACCAATCATCGCTAATAAAACGGCTGATTTTGATAAATTGGTACGACGAGCTAACGCCAATGCAATCGGGGAAACGGTAATAACGGCCACATCAATAAACACGCCCACTGCGGTTAAAATTAACGTAGCTAAGGCTAAGGCCAATAACGCTCTTGCTTCACCGAGTTTATGTGTAATAGTTTCAGCAATCGTGCTAGCTGCCCCCGATTCAATGAGTACACCTGCCAGTACCCCCGCCGCTAAAATTCGCATGACGGCTGTCGTAATACCCTGGGCCCCACCGATCATTAAGTTCACCGTTTCGGATAAATCAGCGCCTCCAACTAGTCCGCCTACCAAGGCCCCCATCAACATACCATAGACTGGTGAGACTTTTTTCAAAATGAGAAAAATGGCCACAATAAGCGCAACTAATGCACCGAAAGACGAAACTGTTGTCATAAATACCTACTTATATCCAATACCGCTGAGGTATATAAATGTTTGTGTACATTATACAAAAACGGCTTATGTAAAACACATAAGCCGACATTTTTACTTAAAATTGACCGCACTTTAAAAAAATAAAATACTGCCCCAAACAACGGCAACGATGCAAAGCGCAATGAATACCGCTGCTGAGCCTTGGTCTTTGGCTCTCCCTGAAAGCTCGTGGCGTTCTGTACCGATACGGTCCACCACCGCTTCAACTGCACTATTTAACAGCTCTACTGCCATCACGAGTAAAACCGATGAAATCATCAAGGCAATTTCAATTTTAGTGTCACCTAGCCAAAATGCGAGCGGAATCAGAATGCACGCAAGAAAACATTCGTGGCGGAATGCAGTTTCATTTTTGAATGCACTCTTTAAACCTTGTAAGGAATATTTTGTGGAGTTAATTAAATGGGTTAATCCCGTGGTTTTATACATAAAAGTTCCTATGTTGTAATCTATAAACGTTTTGCTTCGATAACGTCGTCTAACTTCGCTAATCTGGCCAGTATTTTACTTAAACTTTCGACATTTTTCAGTTCAATCTCCATATCCATCGTTGCTACTTGTTTTTTGGTGTCCGTACGGCTTGAAACACCTAGTACGCTGACTTTTTCATTCGCCAGAACAGTCGTAATATCGCGTAATAAACCATTACGATCGCTTGCCACGATGCGAATATTAATATGGAAACCAGCCGAGTAACTATCCCCCCAAAGGGCTTCCACCACGCGTTCAGGATGTGCAGCTTGTAATTCAATAAATTGCTCACAATCGCAGCGATGAATTGAGATGCCACGTCCCATCGTAATGTAGCCCGCAATGGCATCACCTGGAATCGGTTGGCAACAACGCGCCATATGATGCAGTAAATTACCGACACCTTCAACAATCACATAGCCTTTTTTCTGCTGCTGGTCTGCTTTTTGTTGTGCCTTTTGCTGTGCAGTATTTGCAC
>OGJY01004223.1_pt1 | contig 10601 bp, 9 predicted proteins | sample 1572231 | NCBI WGS metagenome assembly OGJY01 (sample SAMEA2582121, study PRJEB24529) | metagenome | biome: Human gut stool | place: China | collected 2011
GCATCGTTGGGGTTGCGGATGGCGACCTCCTTGCCGTTTTTGAGGATCTTACCCTGTTCCGGCTGGTACAGGCCAAACAGAACGCTCATCAGCGTACTCTTGCCCGCGCCGTTCTCGCCCAACAGAGCGTGTACCTCGCCTTTGCGCAGTTGCAGGGTGATGTCGTCGTTTGCCTTGATACCGGGGAATTCCTTGGTAATGTGGAGCATCTCGATCACAAAATCCTCTGCCAATCTGCTCACTCTCCTTTCGTGCCGGTTCGACACCTATACTATTCTGTCTCTCATTATACCGTATTTTTGCCGGTTTGCACACTTCTTTTTGAATTTTTAAGGATTTGTCCTGACAAAAGTATGACTTTTGTGCAACCTGAACAGTTTTCTGCGAGACGTTTTTTCTCCAGAAATTGCAAAAAAAGGCTGCTGCACCCACTCCCTCCGTCACAGCTCCGCCGCGTCTGCTCCCTCTGGGAGGGAGCCTGAACGTGACGGCCCGCAATCAAAGCCTCCCTCATTGAGGGAGGTGGCATTGCACAAGCAATGCCGGAAGGAGTGATGCAGCAGCCTCGCAGACTACAGAAAAATTACTGGATGTAGGTGACGGTGGTGAACTCGCTGACGGTGGGCTTGGTTGCGTCGTCGGAGCTGTTGTCCACGGTGATCTCGCCGGAAGCGATCTTGGCCTTGACTGCCTCGTACTCATCCTTGGTGAAGGACTCGAAGTTCCAGCTGTCGTCATCGGTGGGCAGGCCGATGTAATCGCCATCTTCCAGACCGAAGTTGCCGTTGGTGGCAGCGATCTCGCTCCACTCGCCGCCCTCGATGTCGGTCAGAGCAGTCTCGACCGCAGCGGACAGGCCCTTCATGGCAGAGGTGATGAACGGGTTGTAGGCATAGGTGCCATCTGCCACGCCGTTTGCGCCGATGTAGTTCTGGTCAACGTCAACGCCGATGACATAGCCGTTGTTCTTCAGAGCAGCCTCAACTGCAGAGGTGTAGATGCCGCCGCCGCAGGCGAAGACGACCTGCGTACCGTTGGAGTACCAGCCCTCCATACGGGAGGTGATGTTGGCATCGCCGTAGAACTGGCCGCCGTAGAAGTAGTTGATCTCGATATTCTGGCCCAGCTCCTGTGCAGCAGCGTCAGCGCCCTGCACGAAGCCATAGCCGTAACGGATGACAGCGGGAACTGCCATGCCGCCCAGGAAGCCCAGCTTGTTCTTGCCGTCCTTGGTGATGGCATAGCCTGACAGATAGCCTGCCTGCTCCTCCTTGAAGGTGATGCAGTAGCAGTTTGCGGGGATGGCATCGGTGCCAATGTCGCCCTGGGTGACATCAATAGCGATGAACTTGACATCGGGATACTGCTCAGCAGCCCATGCCAGAGAAGCACCGTACAGATAGCCGACGCAGACGATGACCTCAGCGCCGTCGTTGACAGCCTGGCGGATCATGGTCTCGCGGTCCTCATCGGAAGCGTCTGCTTCGGGGATGTAGTACTGGCAGTCATCGCCCATGTAACCGGAAACAGCGGTCCAGCAAGCCTGGTTGAAGCTCTCGTCATCGATCGTGCCGGTATCGCAGGTCAGAGCGACCTTCGTGATCTTGCCAGCAGCCTCAGAGCCAGCAGATGCTGCAGAAGAAGCAGCAGCGGAAGAAGCGGTGCTGGTGGAAGAGGAAGAACCACCACAGGCAGTCAAAGCGGCAGCAGCGGCAGCGGCGCCAGCCACAGCCAGGAAGTTACGACGAGAAATCATCATAGTGAAAACTCTCCTTTTATGTGATTTGAAAACTTGCGTTTTACATTCCAAATGTGCACACCTGCACATTTACTGAACCAAGTATAGCCGGGATCTGTGACGAAAGCAAGGAATTTCCGATTACAAAATATTTACAGATTTTTTGTAAAATTCGCGTAAAAGTCTTACTTTTTGTCCAATTTTGCGCTTTTCTGCCCGGTCTGCGGCCTCATTCCTCCACCGCTTTGTTGCCCGCCACGTTGGACGGCCCGAAGCCGAAGGGCAGCAACTCGTCCATGCTGCGCTCGATGAAATCATCCGGCGTCCTTGCCATGATGACGTTCAGCTCCGGCCCGCCGAACTCGAACAGCGCCTGACGGCAGACCCCGCAGGGCGACGTGATCTGTTTGTTCACCTCGCCCCGGCGGGCCCCCACGACGGCAATGTCGGTGAACCGGGTCACGCCCTCGCTCACCGCCTTGAACAGCGCCGTGCGCTCGGCGCAGCTGGTCGGGGTAAAGGCGGCGTTCTCCACATTGCAGCCGGTGAAGACGCGGCCGTCCTCCGCCCGCAGCGCCGCGCCGACCAGAAAGTCCGAATAGGGCGCATAAGCCCCCTCGCGGGCCTTCAGCGCCATCCGGATCAGCTCCTTCTTTTCTTCCAGCGTCAGATTCGTCATAGTGTGGTCCTCCTTTTTATTTCAGCGGATAAACAAACATTTCTGCATCCTTCTGCACAAATCCTATTGAGCGGAACACCGCCTGAGACTGCGCATTGAACGAATAAATCTCCGCAAAACACTCCGGGTAGCCCTTTTCCCGTGCCAGCTCCAAGATCTTTCCTACCACGGCCCGCCCGATGTGCCGGTTTTGGTATTCTTTGCAGACCACAATGGAAATTTCTCCGCTGGCCTGTAAACACACATCTCCGCAGAGGGTTCCTTCGCACTCGATGTAAAACAGGTCGCCATGGGTGTTCAGATACTCATACATGTTTTTCAGAATGGACAAATCATAAATGCGGTTTTGATTGTCCACCTGGTGACATAGCTCTGCATCCCGATACCACGGAAGCGTAGTCTCGTAGGCTGGGTAATAGGGAACGAGGCGGAAATTTTTACCAATCACTTGCATCATCGCCTCCGCTTAATTCACTTGCAATTGTGCTTATACTTTTTTCAATTTCTTATTCGGTTAAATTTTTTGCCAACACCGATATCGCCTCAGAAAACTCTTTTTCCGACTCTCCTTCACTCAACAACAGTGCTTTAACGTTGCTAATATCTATTGGCAATTTTTTCAAATCTTCAAAAGATTTCGTGACAATTGGTATCATTTTTTTCTTTCCACTAACAATCATTTCAAATTCTCTCAAGCACCAATCATTTTCAGAGTATGCTTCCGAAACAACGACAATAATTGTATCCGATTTTTCTATGTTCTCTCTTACGAATGATTTAATATCACTTCCAAGTGGTATTGAATCATCCGTTACAAATTTCACATGATTTCTCGGATATTTTCGCAATTGCCTTTCTAATACCTCCAACAGTCTTTTGACTAGCTTTTCATCTTCATGTGAATAAGAAACATATACATGACATGAACGTTTTTTTAAGCCCTTCATTATTGTTATTAGCGTTTGCCAAATACTGGTAAATACAACGAGAGTTATTGCCAACGACAACGTCATACTATTCTGCTGAACTGTTGAATCGCCATCCATCATTCTCTGCATTGTAATCACAAGCGCCGCCGCAGAAACAATCAGCATAAAAATCTCTGCGCTATTCCTATCTTTCATCTAATAGCACCCCCCACATACGAAGTTGTCATTACCAACAATAAAATGCCGATAAAATCCGAAGCTATTACTCCTATAGCATTTTGACGATGTAGTTGCCTATTCCATCCCAGCCTATTAACTAGTATAGCTGAAATCATTATTAACATAAATGCAATCAACAACAGCCATACACCAGTTTCATCTTTCACTTCAACTAGCAGAGCTACAAGCGCTGATATCGACAAGTCGAATCCAAAGTCCAGATAGTCTAAGTAACTCAATGTCATAAACTCAGGCTTCGCCGCTATCTTTATAAGCATAGTCAAAACAATACTGATGATTGGCGTCATCCATATTGCGTTATTTCTCATAAATTCGCCCATGTCATCAGCCCCTTTTTTCATCTTCTCAAGGGTAGTCTACCACAAAAATCCAGAAAGTGAAAGATAACCACAAAAAGAGGAAAGACAGCTTGCAATCATCAGCCATCTTTCCTCTTATAAGCTCATAAAAATTAGTACTCCGCCCCCAGAGCGACCTTCATCATATTGGTGAAGCTGGTCTGGCGCTGCTCGGCGGTGGTGATCTCCGGCGAAACGAAGCTGTCGGAGATGGTCAGCAGGCAGGCGGCATTCTTGCCCAGGACCTGGGCATTGGCAAACAGAGCGAAGCTCTCCATCTCGACGCAGAGGCAGCCGCGCTCATCCCGCAGCTTTTCCCAGTAGGTAGGCTTTTCCTCGGAGGGCTGGCGGTAGAAGACATCCGAAGAGTGGATGCTGCCCTCGATGAGGGGGATGCCCTGCCTAGTTGCCGAAGCGCGGAGCTTGTCGTTCAGAGTCTGGCTGGGCAGGGTGATGTCCCCCTCGAAGCCGCTCTGAACGCGGGCATAGTTGGACTCGCTGACCGCACCGGTGGCCAGCACGACGTCGAACAGCTTGGCCTTGTCGGTGTAGCTGCCCGCCGAGCCGATGCGGATGATGTTGTCCACATCGTAGAACTTGAACAGCTCGTAGGAGTAGATGCCGATGGAGGGCATTCCCATGCCGCTGCCCATCACGCTGATGGGGCGGCCCTCATAGGTACCGGTAAAACCCAGCATCCCGCGGACGCCGGTCACCTGGCGGACATCCTGCAGGAAGGTGTCTGCAATGAATTTTGCGCGCAGGGGGTCACCGGGCATCAGGACAGTTTTTGCGAAGTCGCCTTTTTCGGCGCTGATGTGGGGAGTTGCCATAGTAATCGTCTCCTTTTCCTTGGTTATAATGAGCCTCTCAGGCATCACGCAACAGAACGAGAGGTCTTTTCCTTATCTTTTGCCGGGGAAGAAGTTCTGCGGTGCCAGATACGAGCCGCTGCGGCGGATCTCGAAGTGGCAGTGGTTGCCGCTGGAACGCCCGGTGCTGCCCACGTAACCGATGAGCTGGCCCTGACGGACGCTCTGGCCCGCACTGACGGTCAGCGACAGGCAGTGGGCATAGACGGTGGTGTAGCCGCCGGAGTGGCTGATGATGACCGAGTAGCCATAGCCCGTGCCGGCACCGGCCTTGTTGTAGCCTGCCTTGGTCACGGTGCCGCCTGCCGACGCATAGATGGGCGTACCGGCCGGTGCGCAGATGTCCACGCCCTTGTGGCCGCTGCCGTACCAGCGCGAGCAGTTACGGTAGTTGGGCACCGGCCAGATAAACTGGCCGCTGCCGGTGATGTAGGCGGTCTTGTTCGTCACCTTCTTGGTGCCGACGACCACCTTCTTGGGCACGGCTTCCTTGAGGGTCTGGGTGGAAACGACGGTCTGTTCCAACAGGGTGCCGTTCGTGTCGTAGACATTTTGCAGCGTCACAAGACGCAAGCCGTTCTCACCCTCCTGCAAGGTTTTGGTCGTGCCCTTGGTATATTCGTTCGACTGGGTGGTCTCGGTGGTGAAGGGGATCTCCTCCTGCCGGGTCTCCATCTTGGTGATGCGCACTTCCAGCGTCGCTTCCTCTTTGGTCACGATGAGGGTGTCGCCCTCCTGGATGTTGGAACTTTCGGTCAGGGCTGCCCCCTTGAAGTTCGTATTCAGCGCACACAGCTCGCGGAAGGTCAGGTCGTTCTTCCGGGCGATGGACCACAGGGTGTCGCCAATCTGGACCGTGTAGGTCTTCTCCTGCTGGCGGACGCCGGAGATCATATCCTCGATGGAATTGTCGTCCTCGAAGCTGTCGTTGAAATAGATGCCGTCTTCGAGCAGAACGGTCTTGCTGAAGCCGACGGTGACGTTTCCGTCGTCCTTGTACTCTTCCTCGTAGGGGGCCAGCAGGTTGTTCAGGTAGCTGCGCAGGGCGTCGCCGTCTGCGCACACGGCCGTCAGCTCACCGTTCAGGTAGAGAGCCGTGCCCTCGCTGATCTCATCGCTGGCGCTCTTCAGGATGGCGTCGGCGGTCTCGCTCTCGTCCATGACCTGATGCGCCACCGAGATGGTATAGCTCGGCTCGATGGTCCAGTCGGTCTTGTCCGTACCGGCGTAATTGATACGCTCCATCACGTCCTCACGGGCAAGGTTGAAGACTCCTTCGTTGGCCACATAGCCGACGGTCTTCCCGTTGACCTGCACCGCCAAGGCATAGGGCTGCTGGATGGTGCGGTCATACACCGTCACGAACACCGCCAGCATACACACCGGCAGGATGTACATGGCCATCCGGGGCAGCAGCCGAAGGTTGCGCCGGATGCCGCTGGTAAGATAATGGACGCTGGCTTTGACGGCCGCGCCGAAGCCTTTCTCCTTCCGGACCGCGCGGGCATGCACCAGCAGTGCCCCCGTGCCCCGGAAAAAGAGGATCACCGGGCCGAACAGGTCCCGGAACATCTGGGCAGCGCCGGGGAACGCCAGCGCGGCCAGCTCATGGAACACATTGCGGATGCCGTGCGCCAGCCACCGCGCGACGGCGGAGATATTCCGGCCCGTGCGCACCACAGCATATTCGGCGGCAAAGCCCAACGCATACAGGGTCTCGCCCACCCGCAGCACCAAAGCGCTCCCCCGCAGCTTCTGCGAAAGGTCGTTCATGCGGCGCTGCGTCTTCCGGCGGAAGCGGTGTTTCCGCAGCAGCCGGCTGCACTGGAGCTGTGCCCAGAGGGACCGCAGCGTCCGCTTGTGCTTCACCGGCGGTGCTGACGGAGCCTCCTGCATCGGCTCCTTTGTCTTTTCATCGATCAAAAGGGGTTGCTCCTTCCTGACTGTAAGGATCAAAAATCACAAATTCATTTCAATTATACACGCCGTCCGCGCTGAAACAAGGTTCCTCACAAAAATTGGGCAGACCTTTCACGGACTTTTCACTTAGTTTTCACATTTCCAGGGGGTCTTCCCCGAAAAGCGCCCGCAGATCGGGCGGGAGCGGGCTTTTCACAGTGACGGCCCGGCTCTGTTCCAGCGGCGGTGCCGTGATGCGGATGCCCTCCGGCGTCATCTCGTATTCCGGCACCCGGAAGCGCTGCTCTGCACAGTGCAGCGCCTGCCGCCCGATCCGCTCCCGGCTCCCACCGTAGAGGTCATCTCCGGCCAGCGGGTGGCCGATGGAGGCAAAGTGGACCCGGATCTGGTGCGTCCGCCCCGTCACCGGGACACAGGCGGCCAGGCTGAGGCCGTGTTCTGCTCTTATTATGGTATACTCCGTCCGGCTGGGCTTGCCGTCCGGCGTCACACACCGGCCGATGATGCTCTCGGCCTGACGGCCGATGGGGGCGTCGATGACGCCCTTGCCGAGGGGCAGTTCGCCCTCCACGACGGCATAGTAGAGCTTTTCGACGTTCCGGGCCAGCAGCGGAGCGGCGTAGCCATTCTTTGCGGCCAGCACAAGGCCGCTGGTGTCCTTGTCGATCCGGTTCACCGGGCGGAAGACCGGGCTCTCGCCCCGCGCCTCCATCCGGGCCGCATAGCCGTTGGCCAGCGTATCCAGCGGATAGTTCAGCGTGGGATGCACAGCCAGGTGCGGCGGCTTGTCCAGCACGATGGCGAACGCATCCTCATAGACGGCCTGCACCGGGATCTCCGGCTGCGGGGCCACACCGGCCCCGTCAGCAGGCAGTTCGAACCAAATGTCCTGCCCGGCTTCGACCCGGCGGTTCGCCAGGATGGGCTGTCCACCAGCCCAGAAGCCGCTGCCGTGGAACTTGACCGCGCGGGCCAGTTCGGTGGAGACGGCACACCGGCGCAGAAAATTGCGCAGCAGCGCGCCGTCGGATTCGGGCGGCACCGGAAAGATCAGTTTCATCCCTGTGCCACCTCCCCGAAAACTTTACGCCATATATGAATTATTATAACAAATTTTGCCTCCACTTGCAATTCTTGTTTTTTTATGGTATCATGAGGAACGGAAAACGAGTGGAACATACGGCGGCGGGGCGGCTTTGACCGCTCTGAGGAAAGTCCGGGCCTCACAGAGCACGGTAACTGCTAACGGCAGCCGAGGGTGACCTCAGGGAAAGTGCAACAGAAAGGAAACCGCCGCAGCAATGCGGTAAGGATGAAAGGGCGAGGTAAGAGCTCACCAGCGCATGGGTGACCATGCGGCTTTGTAAACCCTACCGGAAGCAACACCTATATGGGACGGATAGCGCTGCTCGCGTGTCCCGATGGTGGCATGAGCCTGCCAGCAATGGCAGGTCGAGACAGATCGTCGTTTAATACAGAACCCGGCTTACGGTCCATCTCGTTTTCCATGTTTGGTTTTGTCTGAGCTGCTGCGGAGGCCCCGCAGCGGCTCTTTTTGTTTGTTCCCGCAACTTTTACCACTCTGTGACTTTCCGTTTTGGCCGGAGTGTGGTATACTATGTGCACCACGGTGATTCATCTGTCCGCCGTGGTCAAACACAACAGACAGGATGTGAAATCCTCCGATGAAAGATGGTTTTTTGAAAGCAGCCGCTCTCTCGCCCGCACTGCGGGTGGCGGACTGCGCCTATAACACCGCGCAGATCCTTCAGGAGCTGCGCACCGCCTCCGCACGCGGCGTGAAGCTGGCCGTGTTCCCGGAATTCTGCCTCACCGGCTACACCTGCGGCGACCTGTTTTTGCAGCGCACGCTGCAGCAGGGTGCGCTGACCGGCCTGCAAACGCTTCTGGACGCCAGCCGGGAGTTGGACGTCGTGGCGCTGGTGGGCCTGCCGCTGCTGGTGCGGGGCAAGCTGTACAACTGCGCCGCCGTGCTCTGCCGCGGCCGGCTGCTGGGCCTTGTCCCCAAGACGTACCTGCCCAATTACGGCGAGTTCTACGAAAAGCGCCAGTTTACCCCCGGCTCCACCGAGGTCGAGACCCTCACAGTCTGCGGTCAGCAGGTACCCTTTGGCACCTCGCTGCTCTTCCGCTGCCGCGAAATGCCCAGCTTTGTGCTGGGCGTGGAGCTTTGTGAAGACCTGTGGAGCGCGCTCCCGCCTTCCACCTTCCACGCGCTGGCCGGAGCCACCGTCATTGCGAACCTCTCCGCCAGCGACGAGACGGTCGGCAAGGCGGAGTACCGCCGGGCGCTGGTGGCCAACCAGTCCGCCCGCCTGCTCTGCGGCTACCTGTATGCCTCCGCCGGGCACGGTGAGAGCACTCAGGACATGGTGTTCGCAGGCCACGACCTCATTGCGGAAAACGGCACCCTGCTGGCTGAAACGGCTCCCTTTGCAGGTGGTCACGCCGAGACGGAGCTGGACTGCCAGCGGATGGAGTCCGAGCGGGCCCGCAACACCAGCTTCGAGCCTTCCACGGACGGCTATCAGACCGTGGACTTCAGCCTGACGCTGACCAGCACCGCCCTGACCCGCTTCGTGGACCCGACCCCCTTTGTGCCCGGCGACTCGCAGCGCCGCGCTGAGCGCTGTGAGCTCATCCTGAAGATGCAGGCCGACGGTCTGGCCAAGCGGCTGGAACATGCCCACGCCAAAACGGCCGTCATCGGCATCTCCGGCGGGCTGGACAGCTGCCTTGCTCTGCTGGTGGCCGTCCGCGCCATGAAGCAGCTCCGCCGCCCCACCACCGATGTGCTGGCCGTGACCATGCCCTGCTTCGGCACCACCAGCCGGACCAAGTCCAACGCCCAGGTCCTGGCCGAGCGCATCGGCACGACGTTCGACACCGTGGACATCGGCGACGCGGTGAAGATCCACTTCCGGGACATCGGCCAGTCCATGGATGACCTGTCCGTCACCTTTGAAAACGGCCAGGCCCGGGAGCGGACCCAGGTTTTGATGGACCTTGCCAACCGCACCGGCGGCATGGTCATTGGCACCGGCGACCTGAGCGAGCTGGCCCTGGGCTGGGCCACCTATAACGGGGACCACATGTCCATGTACGCCGTGAACGCCGGCATCCCCAAGACCCTGGTGCGCCACCTGGTGGCCTATGTGGCCGACGAGGCCGAGAGCCGGGACCCCAAGCTGTCCGCCGTCCTGCGGGACATTCTGGACACCCCCGTCTCCCCCGAGCTGCTGCCCCCCAAGGACGGGGAGATCGCCCAGCGCACCGAGGAGCTGGTGGGGCCCTACGAGCTCCACGACTTCTTCCTGTACTACGCCGTGCGCTGGGGCTTTACCCCCGGGAAGATCTATCGCTTGGCCCAATACGCCCTGGGGGATACCTATGACAACGCCACCCTGCTGCGCTGGCTGGACAACTTCTACCGCCGCTTCTTCGCCCAGCAGTTCAAGCGCTCCTGCCTGCCCGACGGCCCCAAGGTGGGCTCCGTCACCCTCTCCCCCCGTGGGGACTGGAGAATGCCCAGCGACGCCTGCAACACCCTATGGCGCGCCCAGCTGGAACAGCTGAAGGCCCGGGAGGGCGTGTAAATCCGCACAGAAACAGCAAGACCCCCGCCCGTCCGGCGCGATTCGGACAGGCGGGGGTCAGTTTTTTGTGGGGGAAGGCTATTTGATCTCGCGTTCCATTACACCATCAGCGACGAGACCATCTGGGCGAAGCCGGCGGGGTCCTCCAGGGGCAGACCGGCCAGCAGCAGGGCCTGGTCATAGAGCAGGGTGGAATACTTGCTCACAGTGTCCTTATCCCCGGCGTCCAGGGCCTTCTTCAGGGCGGCGAAGGGGGCGGCGTCGGCGT
>OGJY01004230.1_pt1 | contig 10587 bp, 9 predicted proteins | sample 1572231 | NCBI WGS metagenome assembly OGJY01 (sample SAMEA2582121, study PRJEB24529) | metagenome | biome: Human gut stool | place: China | collected 2011
TTACTTTGCTACGCAAAGCAGGCTTCGCCTGCCGCCCCTTCTTGGGCGGTAAGTAGTTTCCCAAATGGAATCCGCAGAAGGAATTTACTTCCGACGAGGAAAACAACGGGTTTCAAGGCTTTGCCGATGGAACCCGTTTGTTTATTCATCTATTTTAACTCGTTGAAATCCTGATTTCAACGAAGGGTGTCGACAAAGTCGACACCCTATCTCTTACAGCAGGCTGCCAACTGCCAGGAACAGAGGCGCGAATACCAGAGATACAACTGTCATCAGCTTGATCAGGATGTTGATGGAAGGGCCGGAAGTATCCTTGAAGGGGTCACCAACGGTATCACCGATAACGGCTGCTGCGTGTGCATCAGAGCCTTTACCGCCGTGGTTGCCTTCTTCAATGTACTTCTTCGCATTGTCCCATGCACCGCCGGCATTGGACATGAAGATAGCCATCATAACACCTGTTACCAGAGCACCTGCAAGCAGGCCGCCCAGTGCATCAACGCCCAGCAACAGACCAACTACCAGAGGAGCTGCAACTGCCATGATACCGGGAACCAGCATTTCCTTCAGTGCTGCTGTTGTGGAAATTTCTACGCATTTCTTGTAGTCGGGCTTGCCTGTACCCTCCATGATGCCGGGGATGGTACGGAACTGTCTTCTTACTTCTTCAATCATTTCAAATGCAGCTTTCCCTACGGACTGCATTGTGAATGCAGAGAACAGGAAGGGCAGCATACCACCGATCAGCAGACCGATGATAACACGAGGATTCAGCATGTCGATTGTGGACAGGCCAACAGCCTCTGCATAGGATACGAACAGAGCCAGTGCTGTCAGTGCTGCGGAACCGATTGCGAAGCCTTTACCCATAGCTGCTGTTGTGTTACCAACTGCGTCCAGCTTATCCGTGATGTTTCTTACGGAATGATCCAGACCTGCCATTTCTGCGATACCACCTGCGTTATCGGCGATAGGGCCGTAAGCGTCAACCGCTACAGTGATACCTGTTGTTGCCAGCATACCTACTGCGGACAGAGCGATACCATACAGACCACATACGGTGTATGCAATGTAGATACCTACGCAGATCAGGATAATGGGGATAGCTGTGGATTCCATACCTACAGCCAGACCGGAAATGATTGTGGTTGCAGGGCCTGTTTCGGACTGGTCTGCAATCTTCTTAACGGATTTGTAATCACCGGAGGTGTAGATTTCTGTGATGATACCGATAATCTGACCAACAATCAGACCTGCGATAACTGCGATGGCAGCCTTCATGTTGCCAAAGCAGGTTTTGGACAGAATCACAGATACAATCGCAACCAGAATTGCTGCTGTATAAGAGCCTGTCTTCAGAGCCTTGTGAGGGTTTGCGTTTTCGTCACCCTTAACAAAGAATGTACCGATGATGGAAGCCAGAATACCAACTGCTGCCAGTACCAGAGGATACAGAGCGCCTTCTGCGCTGTAGTATACCAGACCCAGTGTGATTGCAGAGATAACGGAACCAACATAGGATTCAAACAGGTCAGCACCCATACCTGCAACGTCACCTACGTTGTCGCCTACGTTATCGGCGATAACTGCGGGGTTACGAGGGTCATCCTCAGGGATACCTGCTTCAACCTTACCTACCAGGTCAGCACCAACGTCGGCAGCCTTTGTGTAGATACCGCCGCCAACACGGCCGAACAGAGCGATGGAGGAAGCACCCAGAGAGAAACCGAACAGGATGTCTGCATTGCCTGTCAATACATAGATTGCGCCTACGCCCAGAAGACCCAGACCAACTACGCACATACCCATAACTGCGCCGCCGCTGAATGCGATAGACAGGGCTTTGTTCATACCGCCTGTTCTAGCTGCATTTGCAGTTCTTACGTTTGCATTTGTTGCAACTGTCATACCGAAGAAGCCTGCCAGTGTGGAGAAGATTGCACCAACAACGAAGCAGATTGCTGTAGGCCAGCTTACGCCGAAGCCAATCAGAATAAACAGTACAGCTGCGAAGATAACCAGAATTTTGTATTCTGCGGACAGGAACGCTCTTGCACCCTCTCTGATGCTTGCAGCGATTTCCTGCATTCTGTCTGTACCCTCGTCCATTTTGTTAACCTTACCTGCCAGGACGAAAGCAAACAGCAGCGCCACGATACCAAGTACAGGCGCCAGATAGATTAAACTTGCCATAATAATCCCCCTGTTTCTTAAAAAATTTAGAATGTGGATAATAATAAAAATGCGGAATATAACTTCCTTCCCGCCGGGGCGGAAAATCAGTTCCCACAGGAGCACCCTTCGCACCCCTCCGGTCGGTTCTGCCGGAAAAGTGCCGAAAATAACAAATACACAGCCAAATCCTTCTGCACCAGAAAGCCCTGTTTTTGATGGCGCAGGGGGAATCGGCGTGTATCATTTTTCATGCGTTCCCTGCGGGTCAAGTCATATTCTGTCCCACAACTAAGTATAAACGAAAGGGTTTCCAAAAATCAAGTCACATCCTCCACACAGTTGTACTAATTTCGTATACAATTTTTGTTATTTTTGAACAATCTGCACAAGCAGACTGTTTTTTCGTCCGTGCAATCCAAAAAACTCTCCCCAAATACTCGGAGAGAGTTCTTTTTTCCTATTGTTTATTTTCATATCCGTGCAAGCCGAAGCCCTGCTTTCGTCCTACCCCTTATTGACACAGGAACTGCGCCACCAGCGGCAGTGTGATAACAGAAAGAATTGTGGAAACAAAGGCATATTCCGATGCTCTTTTTTCGTCATTGCCATAAAGGTCCGCAAAGGAGGGCAGCGCCGCCGCCGCAGGTGTCCCCATCAGCACCACCAAAACGCTCAGTGCCATGCCGCTCATGAAGGTTCCGCAGATGAGCTTTGTAATGATAGGTATAACAATCAGCGTAAGGAAGCTGAAAATATAAACCTTTTTATCCTGGAAGATTTCGCGCACATTCGCCGCCGCCAGCAAAGACCCAATGTAAATCATGGAAAGGCAGACAGTTGTGTTTGCGGAATACTGCAGCACATCAAAAATAGGCTGCGGCAGAGAAATCGAGTTCACGAAGCAGAATACGCCGATAATCGCGGAAAGGCAGATTAGGTTGATAAACGCATCCTTGAGCATCTGTCCTGCGGATTTTTTCAGATCACTGCCCATTGCAAACAGCACAGAGCAGACGGTAAACAGGAATACGTTGCAGGTAAACATGACAGCTACGCAGAAAATCAGTCCCTCTGCGCCGTACATTGCCATAATCAACGGCTGCCCCATAAAAATAACGTTGCTGTAAACGCCGCCGCCACTGAATAGCCCCAGCTCCTTCGGCTGCATTTTCATCGCCTTGCCGATAATAAAGAACAGCAGCGCACCAATGCAGCACATCAGATACGTCGCACCGCAGGTCACCAGAAAGCCCTTGAAAATCTCAGGAGAATATTCCCTCTGCAGCAGAACTATCATGTTACAGGGAACCGCCACGCGCGTCAGCACGATAGAAAGCCCCTTCGCATTCGTCAGTGACAGAAAATTCTTCTTGTGCAGCACCACGCCGACAATCATCAAAATGACCATCGTAATGAGCTGATAAAATACAGGTATCGCCATTGCTCTAAACTTCCTTCCTCTTATCTTCTATCTCTCATGTTTTTATAGCGACTTCCATTTTATCTTAAAATAAGCCGGTTTGCAATATTTTTTCCGTTTTTTCGCAATATTTTCAATCTTTTATCAGAAAATAACCAGTTTGAATTTAAAAAATAAGATATCTTATTTATCAAAATGCAATTTTTTCTCCAGAAGCCACTGCGCCGCCTTTGCCGCCAGAATCCCGACAACCGCTCCTACCAGAACGTCCGTCGGAAAGTGTACCCCCAAATACAGACGAGAAAATCCAATCAGCGCCGCCAGCACATACGCCGCCGCTCCCCATCTGCGGTCAATGGCATAAATCGCCGTTGCCGCCGCAAAGGATGCCGAGGTGTGTCCGGAAGGAAAGGAATAATCTCCCAGCCTGCGTACCAGAATCTCGTACCCCAGCAGGTCATACGGTCGCGTGCGCGCCACCAAGGGCTTCAGCAGAAGATTACAGATAACCATATTGAATGCCAGAGAAAGCAGCACCAGCAATCCGCGATTGCTCCATTTTCGTCCCTTTACGCCAAGCAGCAGAAGCACCACGCCAATCCCAATCCAAAGCATCCCCTTGTTCGCCAGAGAGGAAATAAAAATCATAATTTTATCCATAACAGGGCCTGCAAAAGCCTCCCGTATCCAAAGCAAAAGCTGCCCGTCCATCTCAAAAAGCCGTTCCATCTCAAAACCTCCTTTCCCGTCATCGTATCACATCGTTGCGCTCTCGGTCAACGGGTGCAAAAGAAAAACCGAAGGAGGAGTTCCTTCGGTTTTTCTAAGTACGCATCAAATATTCATTTTATATTTTCCTTTATTGTTGTTCTGAAACTATCTTATAAATGTTCGCCTTGTGGAACGCTGCGCCTACCACAAAGAAAATCACTGCACCTGCTACACCCTGTACAATGTTTTCGGGAATAGAGGTTGCCGCTACCGCAAAGCTGCTCTTCAAAATACCGCCGCCGATAAAGTAGCCGAATACCATCCATGCAATGCCAACAACAGCCGCCAACAGATTACGCCCTGTGTAGAATTTTGCTCTGCTGCCTGCGCCGGATGCAATCTTGCCAATCAGCCAGCCCATCAGACCCTTGATAATCAGCGTAAAGGGTGCCCAATGGCTGTAGCCGCTCAGAACATCCGCCAGTGCGGAGCCAATGCCGCCGGCAACCATGCCGTATCTTGCCCCGAAGAATACCCCGACCAGAAGAATCATGCTGTCCCCCAGGTGTACATAGCCCTGTGTTGCGGAAACAGGAATCTGGAATACCATCGTGCAGACTGTCACCAAAGCAATCAGCAAGCCGTGAATACAAAGCTCTTTCGTTTTCATTTTTGCATCTCCCACCTTACTTGTTTTTTCGTTATCGTAAGGATATCATATCCATCGTCTGTCCGCCAGTAGCAGCACAGTAAAACAAATAATTGTATCGGTGCAATCTAGCGTTTTGTACCCATACGCTTACTGCAATTCCTCTTTTAGCCGCTCCAGCACCCGCTCCAGTGTAAACGAAGCCATCAGCCGCCGATTCTCTCTATCCAGCAAGCGAAAATGCCCCGAAACCACATTCTGCTGTATCTGATACCCCTTCTCCTTCCATATCTCTCTCCACCAGACCCTTCCGCCCATTGTCTTCGGGTACTGCGGCTCTGCCTCCGTAAAGGCAAGCGCCTCCACCAAATCATCCAAATCTCCGCCGAACTGCGCCTGCAAAATGCCGCTTTCGTGGAAAATTGCCGCAAATGCCGCCGCACCCGTCCATCCCAGAGAGCTGCGCCCCTTCTCAATCTCCACAAGGGTCTTTTTGGAAATCCCAAGCACCACCGCCATTTTTTCCTGCGTAAATCCATATTCCTTCCGCACCGCCTTCAATGCACTGTCCAGTGCCGCGGCAAATTCCTTTTTCGTCATGCTCCTTCTTCCCTTCTTATAGCGGCGACAGATACATCAGGTACGGTGCCGTCAGTATCGCCATCCCCAGCGCGATTTTCTTTTTCTTTCCTTCCTCTAATAAAATTCCCTTCCGGTAAAGCTCCTTTTTCTCCGGCACCTTGAACAGGAAAAACAGAAGCAGCAGCATTACCGTATCCACAATAAAATTTGCCGGCAGCAAAAGCACAAAAAAATACGGAAACAAAATGGCATAGAAATATATTCCCCACATCGGGAAAATCAGGTTGTATAGCTTGATGTCTCGTTTCATGAAAGATCTCCTCCTCGGCATAATCGGTGTAAATTTACACTTTTTATTTAGTGTAATTTTACACTTTTACCATCCCCCTGTCAATCCCCCACAGAAAAAGGAGAGCGGTCATTCGCTCTCCTTCTCTTTTTTATTGAATCAATGCTTATCCAAGTCGAAAGCCTGCTTTCGATTTCTTTTTTAACCCGTAATGCTGCTGATAACGCCTGCATCTGTAAGGACAACCTTTACTGTATAGCCCTTATTATCTGCATTGCCATCCTCCAGATCCTCCTGCTTCAGACCCTTTACGTTACAGGTTTTCACCTTGCCGGGCAGATCCAGAGAGAACTTGTTGCCGCTTGCCGTCCGGATGCGGATGTAATCGCTGTCGCAGGAGGTCAGCTCGCCTGCCGCCTCTCTGATGTAAACATTCAGCGTTTCCACTCTTTCCTGATCATCCAGTCCTGCTTCTACATAAACCTTCACATTCGGGTCAGCAATCATTTTCTTCACCGTATCCAGAGATTCTGTGGGAGAACCGTAAACGCGCAGCGTCATTTTTCTTTCGCTCAGGAAGCTGTACGCCTTGCTCTTGCCGTCCACCTGCAAGCCGTTTGCCGCAGAGGTTGCAATGCCGCTTACCTTCGTCAGCCCACTGCCCACATTCGGGCCATTTACTAATGTAAACTGATTTACCGCGCCGCTGCTGTTGAAGCCCAGCTTGATTTCCTCCCCAACATATTTGGAGGTTGCAATGTCGTCCAGTGTAAATTTCTTGTCGTCCTCGCCCGTCAGCTTCGGCTTGGAGGTTGTCGACAGGTCATATTCCCCGCCGCTTGTCGCAATCGTAATCTTCTTATCATCCGGATCGTATTCCACCAGCTTGCCGGTTGCCGCCGTCAGTCTTGCGTCAATCTCCGTCACCTTGTTGTTTCCGTCCGCAACAATTTCCGCATACAGCTCAAACGCGGAATCGTTCGCCAGTCTCGTCAGCATCTTCTTGGATGCTGTCTTTGTGCTGCCAATCTTGAGGGGATTCTTGACTTTATTTTCGGAATCCTTCGCGTTGTATTTATCCATCAGCGTGTAGCTTACGGAAGATGTCTTAAATTTCAGCACATCATTCTGAATCGAAGCCACTGTGCCCTTGCGCTCCCGCTTCTCGTCGCTTGTCTTGTTCCACGCCTGCTTGTCTGTGGAAAGATAAATCTCTGTCACCTTGTTGCTCTTGTTCATCACAACCTTGCAGTACATCGTAAAATCTTCGTCCTTGGATAACCCGCCATATTTATAAGGGTTATCTGCGAACTTCTCCGCATCATCCACGTTGCCCAGATTCTCCCAGTCATTACCTTTATAGCCATAGAATGTAATGTTATCCAGAGGGTTCGTGGAACCAAAGGTAAAGGTTGTGGTTTCCTTGTTTTCCTCTACCACCAGCTTCTTGTCATTCAGGCTCTTTACCTTATAGGTTCTGCTGGTGTCCTTTTTCCCCTCGTCAAAGGTATCCTCGGACATAATTACCTTGGAAACCTTTTCATCCGCATTGACCGTAACCTTCACATAAACCGTACCGCTGTCTGCCAGCTTCTTCAGTGCCGCCGCTGTGCTCTTGGTGTCACCGATGTAGTATTCGCAGTTTGCCGCAAAGTAATAGGTGCCTTCGCTGCTGCTGCCGATGAATTTCATATTCACGCTGTTTGTGGAGAAGCTCTTTACCTCGCCCACTCTCGTGTATTCATTCGTAAAGGTGATATACAGCTCTTCAATATAGGTTACATCCTTATAATTTCCATTCTTCTTTTCCCTTTCAATGGTTGTTTTGATGCCTGCATAGGCGTGCTCCTTATAATGGTCATCCAGCAGGGTTTTCAGCTGTGTTCTTGTCACCGTCTGTCCGCCGACAACGATTTTCGCGCCGGATTTGATGGGATATTTTACGGTTTCGCCCGTGTTTTCGTTCTCAAAGCTGAGGCTGTCATTCTTATAGGAATCCACATAGCCCGTCATATCATATTTGGACTGCGCCGTAGAGCCCTTTGTCACGCGCATTGCAATCACGCTGTTGCCGCTGCGGATTAAGGAAACCTGATCGCCCTTGTTCAGGCTGCTCAGTGCAACGGTCTGTGTGGTATTCCCGGAATAAACAGGCATCTGCCCCAGTGTTGCCATCACGTTTTCCGTACCGCCCTGCGTCATCCGCACCGTAAAGTTGTAATATTTATTTTCGTTTACCGTAATGTTGGTAATCGTGCCGCTTTCCTCAACGCCCTCTGTCAGGATGCTGTTTGTCTTGTTCAGCATAACAGCCATTTCCGCACGGTTGATGTTCTTCTTGGGGTTGAAGTTGTTGTAATTGTCCCCACTCACAACGCCCAGTCTTTTCAGAAGGTCAATCTGCACCAGTCTCTCGCCGGAAATGCTCCAGTAGTCCGCAAACTTCTTTGCCTCTGCCGCATCCTTTTCCTTGTCGTAATACATCCCAAGCGCATTGCCGAACAGCAGCGCAACATCCTCTCTCGTTGCCGCTGTGTTGCCGCCTGCAAATTTTGTTGCCACCAGCTGCATGTCAATGATGCCGTTCTTCAGCCCATAGGCAACTGCCATCTGCGCCCACTTCGGCACCTGATATGTATCCAGCGTACCCATGTAGGCATACGCCTCCACCGCATCCATGGATTTTGCAACCCCTGTTTTCACCAGCACATTGTAAACCATCTGCATTGCCTCACAGTAGGTCACGTTGTTTTTCGCACGGAAGGTACCGTCCTCATAGCCGCTTAAAAGGCCCTTGTCCGCCACACTGTTGATAACTGTTTCTGCCCCTGCCCAAGGCACATTGTTGATGTCCTTGAAATTTGCCGCATAGGCTGTCAAGGGCAGGCTGGAAGCTGCCATCACCGCAGACAGGATTAACGCGAACTTGCGCTTCATAACTTTTACCCCCTTTGATTTTCGTTTTCTATTTATTGTTCTTATAAATTCCTCTTTCTACTGTTCCATCAGGCATATCTGCCGAAATGTTACTATAAATTATATCATAACTGCGCCCCTCTGCCTAGTCCCAAGGTCTTAAGGTTTCTTTAATCTCTCAGGCAAAACCGCCGCTGCGCCCCTCTTTTTCCTCCCTAACGCCTTCCTTCTCCCTTCGCCCCCATTTTATATTCTTTTTTTATCAAAACAGGATTTTTCATCCCATCTTTCCAAAAAAGGTGTATACTAAAGAAAAACAGAAAACTTTATTTTTTATAAAGGAGGTCTTTCTTATGCAGGAAAAAAGAACCCACACGCGCGTTCCGGCAAAAGCAATCCATGAAACTCCGGCAAACGGCGTTTTCATCACAAAGAACGATCTGAGAAATTATGGTGCCTTTGCAGGTCTTTTCTTTCTCCTTCTGTCCGCCTTCGCCGTTCTGGGCAGAAAATGCAAAAAGAGCAGAAAAGACAAAAAAGACGGGAAATGCTGAGGTTTCGCCTTGCCAAGCCGTTTCCTTTTCGCTATACTATTAGGATAGTATAGGAGGGTTATCCTCCTTTTCAAATGCAGAAAAACCGAAAGGAAGAAAAAAACTATGAAATTAGGTATCGTAGGTCTGCCCAACGTGGGCAAAAGCACCTTATTTAATTCTATGACACTGGGCAAGGCAGAGGCAGCCAATTACCCCTTCTGCACCATCGACCCCAACGTGGGTGTGGTTCCCGTCCCCGATGAACGTCTGGCAAGGCTGACAGAAATGTATGATTCCGCAAAAACAACACCCGCGGTAATCGAATTTGTCGATATCGCAGGTCTGGTGCGCGGTGCGTCCAAGGGCGAGGGTCTTGGCAATAAATTCCTCAGCCATATCCGCGAGGTGGATGCCATCTGTCATGTTGTCCGCTGCTTTGAGGACACAAACGTTGTCCATGTGGACGGCTCTATCGACCCCATCCGTGATATTGAAACCATCAATCTGGAGTTGATTTTCTCCGATATCGAAATTCTGGAGCGCCGCATTTCCAAAACCGTCAAGCTGGCAAAGCAGGATAAATCCCTGCAAAGAGAACTGAATATTCTCTTAAAGCTGAAGGAAGCGTTGGAGGCAGGCAAGTCCGCAAGAAGCGTGGAATTTGATGCCCCCGAAGATTATGAATTCGTGCAGACCCTGACGCTTCTGACCGCAAAGCCCGTGCTTTATGCCGCAAATGTCACAGAGGAGGATCTGGCGGATGACGGTGCATCCAACGAATTTGTCGGCAGAGTCAGAGAATATGCCGCCGCAGAGCATAACGAGGTATTCGTGCTGTGCGCAAAAATCGAGGAGGAAATCTCCGATTTGGACGAAGCGGACAAAAAGGAATTCCTTGCCGAGCTGGGCGTGGAAACCAGTGGTCTGGATCGCCTGATTGCCGCAAGCTATAAGCTTCTGGGCTTAATCAGCTATCTGACCGCAGGGCCGCAGGAATCCCGCGCGTGGACCATCACCAAGGGCACAAAGGCACCGCAGGCGGCAGGCAAAATCCACTCCGATTTTGAGCGCGGCTTCATCCGTGCAGAGGTTGTGCATTATGATGACCTTATGCGTCTGGGCTCCTATAATGCCGCAAAGGAGCAGGGCTTAGTCCGCTCCGAGGGCAAGGAATATGTGATGAAGGACGGCGACGTAGTGCTGTTCCGCTTCAATGTATAAAGAGCATGATGCCCTAAGTCGAAATCAGACATACAAAAAAGGGGCTGTGAAAAAACATAGCTCTAAAATAAAGAAGGACCTAAGGTTC
>OGJY01004233.1_pt1 | contig 10574 bp, 11 predicted proteins | sample 1572231 | NCBI WGS metagenome assembly OGJY01 (sample SAMEA2582121, study PRJEB24529) | metagenome | biome: Human gut stool | place: China | collected 2011
TTTATCATAGAAGGACCTTATGATGGTTATTTTACAGAAAAAGTTTCACAGGCTCCAAATATTAGTTCATGTTTTCCGCAAAAAATAAGAGCGGGCCATATAACCTGCTCTTATTTTTTGTTACCATGTTTTCAGCTACGCATTTCCAAATCCACATTGGTTGAATATACTGTCAATTTATAGATATCACTTCGAATAAGCTGACGGCTCTTATGTATGCAGTTACCTTCCTGGTCATTGACAAAATCGGTACACAAGAACAGAGCCTTTTTGGGCTTTATATCCAACAGTTTTGCCTCCTCCGCTGTTGCATAACAGATATCGATCTTTTTCTTAGCCATAGTAGGATAAATACCATGTTTATGCAGGATACCGTACAGAGACTGGGTCAGATCTTCCTGAAGAATAAAACTGAAACTTACAGGAAAATATATCGTCTCCAAAATTGTCCGAATTTCTTTTATCAGCAAAATTCTTCTTACTTCTATTACATTGTCATTAGGCTGTATTTTAAAATCCTGGACACAGGAAACAGGCGCCGGAATAACCATAACAGAGAGTATCTCTTTTTTTAGATCATACCCATGTTTTGAAAATATATCTGTAAATCCCTGGAGTTTCTGCGCATTGCTTTCTAAAGCAGGTACTGTGACAAACGTACCCTTTCCCTGTTTTCTTATAAGAATATTCTTTTCTACCAGGCTGTCGATCGCCGTTCTTACTGTCACCCTGCTTAACCCATACATTTTCCTCAGTTCTTCTTCTGAAGGAATTTTATCTCCACTTTTAAATTCACCAGCTTTAATTGCATTAAGAATCGCATCCGCTAATTGTAAGTAAAGAGGAGATTGGGAATTAACCTCTAAACTTTCTCTCATGATATTCCTCCTCATATTCTCCACTTATACAATACCATATTATAGAAAATATCGCTAGATATTTTATAATTAACCTTCAATATATCATAAGGGGCAGTCACAAATTTCTTGCGACTGCCTCTTCTAAAATATTAATACTCTAATTTCCACATATATCTTCTTTGTGTCAGGGGATGTTTTCTTGCTTCTGCAATTGCTTCCGCATATACCCTTAAGATACCATCAATCAAAATAGGGTTGAAATAATCTTTTACCTTGGCCGGAATCACATTTGCCAGACCATAATCTTTCGCATCCACAACCGTTACCTTGGCCCCCATACGTTTTAAAAACGCCAGTGCCCGGGTGTCCATAGGCCTTGTATTTCCGTCATTCATAAAGAGCATAAAGGGAACATCTTTATCCGTCATCTCAAACGGCCCATGGAAATATTCACCGGCATTAAATGATGCCGAACTGAGCCATTGCATCTCCATTAAGAAGAAGCTGGAAAAACTGTATGCTATCTGCTGAGTAGGACCCGAACTCATAATATAAATAATCTTCTCGTCTTTATGTTCCTCGGCAAATTTCTTGGCAAGAGGTTTTGCATACGGAATCGAATCCTCAATGAGGCCGTATATTTTTTTCGTTCCTTCCATCATATCCCCATAATCCTCATAGCCTTCATACTGGTTTAATATCTCTGCTGCCAGTTCCAGGCATTTAGTTAGTTTTTCCATCTTAGCAGAGTAACTTTCGTAAAATCCATGGACAATAGCATAATCAGAATTCTTAACCAACGGGGAATCCGCCTCATTAGAAAGACATATTACAGGCGCCCCCATCTTCCTGGCCTTCTTTGCCGCCTCTACGGTTTCAGGAGTCGTCCCTCCCAATGAACAGGTGATAACGATACTCTCCTTTCCCGCGGTCACTGGAGGATCATAATTGAATTCATTTGCTACAATTAATTCCGTTCTAAGTCTTTTTGCATTTCTTGCAAGAAAATATTTCGCGGGATACAAGTCGGACTGAGAAGCACCGCATCCTACAAAAAACACGCTGTTTATATCCGGGTAATCCTTTCTGATCCGTGTCACAATCTCTTGAATAGTCATTTTCCTTATCCTCCAATCTCCCTGTCTATCCTTTTACGCCGCCTGATGTCATATCTCTTATTAATTGTTTCTGGAACAGAAGATATACGATAACAACAGGCACACAGGACAATGCCAATCCGGCGATTAAAACCGGCCACTCCGTCTCCATGGAACTTTTCAAAGATAAAAGTCCTACCGGCACTGTCTTTAATTTCGCACTTTGAGTAAAACAAAGGGCGAACATTAATTCATTCCAAAAAGTCCTTACCGCCAGCATTCCGGCCGCTGATATAATAGGCTTTGACAGCGGTACGAAAATCTTCCACAATACCCCTGCTGGAGAGCACCCGTCAATAATAGCCGATTCTTCTATATCCTTTGGTATTCCGATAAAAAACGACCAGATAAGAAAGATCGTAAAAGGCAGACGAAATGCCACATAAGGGATGATCATAGCCCAATACGTATCGTAAAGATGGGTTCCGATCAAAATCTTATAAAGCGGAATCATTGCAACCATAGGCGCCAGCATCAAACCGCTCATCACAAAGATAAGAGCCGCTTTTGAATACTTAAATTTGATCCTTGCCATGGGGTAAGCTGCTAAAATACTGAATACCAGAGTCAAAACCGTTGAAACCGCAGTTACCCAAATACTGTTCAGCAGATACTTTCCGATCCCGTTAACCCAGGCCCTCTGGTAAAGTGAACGGATCCAGCAAAAGTTCTGAGTTTGACTTAAATCCGCTCATGAACATCCACAAAAAGGGAACCAGTTCAATCGCCGCGATCAGCAGCAATATGAACATTACAATACTGAAGGCTGCTTTCTCGGAATTCTTTTTTATCTTTTTCATAGCAACCCCCTATTCCGTGTCAATGTTAGATAGTTTCAACTGTATTATAGATAACAGAAATGTAATGATAAATACCAAAGTCGCGATAGCAGACGCATATCCCATCTCATCTGTAGAAAATGCAGCTTTATAAAGATAGCTTCCCAAAACCTGGCTTGCCACTCCGGGGCCGCCGCTGGTCATTACATAAATTTCATCAAAAACCTTAAAAGAGCCGATAATGGTAATTACCATATTTACAATAATCATCCCTTTTGCCTGAGGAATTGTAATGTAAAAAAATCTTTTTAATCTGCCTGCACCATCAATAGTCGCTGCCTCATAAAGGTCTTCAGGAATCTTCTGTAAAGCAACGATAAATAGTACCATCGTGTAACCTGTGTACTGCCACTGGGAAACCATAGTAACTGCATAAATCGCCAGACTTTGGCTTCCCAGCCAATCTTTAGCCCAAAAGGAAAGACCTGCTGCTTTCAGCATAGGATTTAAAAATCCGAAGACAGGACTGTAAATCATCTGCCATAGCAATCCTACTACAGTCACAGAGATCAAGGACGGGAGGAAATAAACGGTCCTGAAAAACGGCTGACTCCCCCTGAACAGTTTATCCTCCAAAACAGCTGCTAAAACCAGGGCCAAACCCACCTGAAACGTTATGGAAAACACCGCATAGATCAGGTTATTTTTAATGCAAATCCTTATGGTAGGATCTGCAAACAAACGAATCAGGTTTTTGGTCCCCACAAACTGTTTTGTTGCCGAAAATGCGCTCCACTGAAACAAAGCATAATAAAAATTCATCAGGATCGGCACATACACAAATAATATGATCAATGTAAATGCAGGCAAAAGGAATAGTATGATCGTTCGTTTTCTCTGTTTTACCATATAACTCCTTTCCCTCAAGAGAACTTTTAATTTGCAAGTTCTCCGCGAACCTGCGCAGCTACATCCTGAATCTCTTTCATAATCTCACTGGCATCTTTTCCATCAATGATCAACTGAAGGTTTTCCAGGAATTTCTCTTTTACTCTTGACTCCGGAGCCGTATCCAGCCAAGTAGTAATTCCATCACTTTCCTCAAATGTATAATCATTAAATTCTACTATCGTCTTGTGTGCAGTTTCATTTGTAATCGTGTCTTTGGCAACAGGCTGAAGTCCTGTCTGTTTTGCCAGTTCCATCTGATTCTGCTTATTCGTGATGTATTTCAGAAAATCCACAGCCTCATCTGGATGTTTCGTTTCTGCTGATACCAAGAACAAATCACAGCCGCCGCATACGGTATTAAGAGTACCCTTCCCATTATCTGCTACAGGGAATTTCATCCATCCAAGATTATCGTCGCCTAATTCCACAGCCGCTTTTTCCATGGCCATAGAACCGCCGTACAACATGGCCGCCTTCTTCTCATAGAATAATAATGTTGCCTGGTCATAGGACAAAGAATTAATATTGTCATTAAAACATCCTGATTGTACCAGATCCTGCAAAGCCTGAATCGCTTCTACATAACCCGGATCCGTCCACTCTCCTGTAGCCGGATTGCAGTCATTGGCATATACCTCTGATCCTACATACTGCGGAAACATCTGGGTCAGATAATGTGCTGTCGGCCAGTTCGGGTTATCGCCAAAGGCAATGGGGATATATCCATGGTCCTTCAATACCTGACATACCTCTTTCAATTCAGAGAAAGTCTCCGGCACTTCTATCCCACACTCTTCAAAGATAGCCTTATTATACTCCATAACAGACAGGCTGAAACGGAAGGGTACGCCTACATGCATATCATACATGTCCACATAATCCCAGAAAACAGAAGAAATACTGTCTTTCCATTCTGTATCCGCTTCAATATAAGGTGTCAGATCCAGCACTTTTCCGTTCCTGGCAAACTGTCCGGCAAACTCTCCCGGCCAGGAATAAAAGATATCAGGAATCTCCCCGCCGCCTACCATGACCTTCAGCTTATCTTTCATGGCAATATCTCCTACCACTTCCACATTGATCTGAACGTTGGGGTGTTCTGCCATATATCCGTCTGCAAGACTTTGGAAATAATTCACATACCTCTCTTCCGGATAACGGTGAAGCCAGTTCAGCACAACCTTCTCTTTGCTGTCTGAATTTTCAGCTGATTTGCTTTCTCCTGCTGAAGTTGTTGATGCCGCAGTGGTTTCTGCCGCTGTTGTCGCCTGTGCACCTCCCTGGCTTCCCGAACAGCCTGCCAACGCCCCCAATACAATACTTGCTGCTAATAAAACCGCTACTTTTTTTCTCATGTTTATCCCCTTTCAATTATAAAAATCCTTCTCATGTTCTAGGAATAAAATCTTTCTGCTGCGTATGTTCTTCCTGAAACGGAATTCCATCTCCGGCCGCTCCATATATGGTACAATTTCTGGCTGCAAACACAGCTCCCTGCCTCATGCAATCCTGCAGCCCTTCTTGTTCTATCTTCTCTCCGTCGGGAAAACGATACAGAAAAGCTATCAAAAAAGCAGTAAAAAAGGAATCCCCAGCCCCCAAAGTATCTACTACCCTCACAGGCATAGACGGCTGATAATAAAATTTATCTCCGTCATAAAGAGCTGCCGGCTTCTCCCCCCGGCTGGCAAGAACATATTGTGCTCCCATCCGATGCCGCTCTTTCATCAGGCTCTCCGTTTCCCCATCTTCCATTGAACCTGCAGACAAAAACGCGAACTTACATAACGGGGTAATCTTCTCTATATTTTCCTGTGGAGAGTTATTGGAAAAATCATAGGCTATAGGTATTCCCGCATCATATAACTTCTGAAACTCCTCCGGTTTCATCTTGGACCCTTTACTGGAAATCACCAAATCCACGTCGTTCAAATAGGCAATATCTTCTTTTTCTAATACAACGGGATGTTTTCCGTTTACACCGCCGTGATTATGTCCGAAAAACACTCTGTCACCATCAACGATTTTAATTAAGGCGTTCGGTGTCTCCCCTTCGTAATAGCGGCTCCTGGAATAATCGATTTCATAGAAATCCATCACTTTCTGGTTATGTCTTGCATAAGCGTCATTTCCAAATACTGTAATCATAACCGCTTCCGCCCCCAGCATTCTCGCAAACCGGCAGTCATTAAAATCACAGCCTCCCGGATAACCTATCTGGTGATCCAAATACAGATCCACGTTATTCTGTCCAAGACATGCGATCTTTACCAAGCTTTATCCCTCCTAAATCAATATTCCACGTGATTCCACATATATCTTCTTACTGTCTTGTCATGCTGACGAATAATAGCCAATTCTGCCACAATTTGACTGAGCGCCGGATAAATGGCAATAGGATTGAAGAATTCACTTACAGAGTCAGGAAACAGATTCACTCCCATATCTTTTGCATCAATGATTGAGTACCTCTCCGCATATTTTTGGATGAAATTTTTTACACGTTCATCCACAGGTCTTGTTCTTCCGTCATTCATAAGAAGTACAATGGCAAGATTTTTGTCTGTAGTTTCAAAAGGTCCATGGAAATATTCGCCCGTATTGATCTTCACTGCATGCATCCATTGAGTTTCAATCAAGCTGCATATCTCAAAGGCATATGCCATTCCATCAGTCGGTCCGCCGCCCATAACATAGATGACCGGTTCGTCCTTATATTCCATGGCAAACTTTTTCGCCCGAGGTGCAAAGTATTCCCTCCCTCTCGCATTGACACTTTCGATTTTTTCATAGGCGGCTACCGCATCCTCATATTTATCATAATCCTCAATTTGGTACAGCAGTTCAAAAGCCATCATCAGTACAAGAGCAAGATTATTCTTAGACATCTGTGCTGTCCCGCCAAATACAATATATTCATCAGCTTCTTTTACCATAGGATTCTCTTCAGAACCTACAACAGCAACTGTGGCAGCTCCAAGTTCTCTCGCCTTCTGGCAGGCCTTAATGGTCTCTGCTGTTCCACCCTTCGTACAGCAGATAACCAGAGAATTCTTTCCGCATGCCTTTGGTGTAGCATGTACAAACTCGTTACTGGTATAGTAACCTACTTTTAGTGTTTTACTCTCGCTTTCCAAAAGGTATTTGGCTGGATACATGGCAGCCAAGGAACCACCACATGCAACAAAATACACACCGGTGATTCCGCCTTCTCCCTCTTTCCGGGCCAGAATATTGCTGATGATCGTTTTTGTCTTCATTCTTCTCCTCCTTAAAAAATACGTTACGAGTCGTATTTAATACGTCTTGATACGTCTATTATAGTCACATGTCCTGCATTTGTCAACAAAAACCTGTTATAAAAATAAGTTTTGTAAGATCAGCAATGACGCTTAAAAATTTTTTCGCAGAATTTGTAAAAAAACCTCCCATTTTACCGTGAAATGCGAGATAATAGAATTAGCCACAAAACTATTTTTTCGCACCAGATAAGAGAGAGGAGGTTTTACCATGAAGGAAGAATAAAAACTACAAGGAAAGAGCAACTGATTAAAGCAGGCAAAATCAAGCGTGACAAGCACAAATCCATCATTTTCAGAAGGGATAATTCTCATTATGAGAAGTTGGACGGAATCGAGCGTTGTATTGACGATGAAATACCGTTTGAGATTCCGGATACATGGGCATGGATTAGGATGGGTTCCTTGTTTGCAGTCAATCCAAGAAATGTTATTTCTGATGACACCGTTGTTGGTTTTATGCCAATGCTGCTCATAACACTATTACGATCTATTCCCGGAATAACACCCTGCCCCTTAGATTTAATCTGATCAAGGTTCGCTTGTAGGAATAAACGGAGATAGTGCATATCCAGTGTTATAAACTTTTTTATCGCCATAATTTGCCTCGCAATATGAGCTTCTTCAATATCGCAAATATGTTGCTGAAGGTGTATGACGGCAAACAGAGGTCATGTGATTTGAAGTAGAAATGTGGCTGATCAGGATGTCAATCTTAATTACAATCTGTTGCAGATGTATAAATGCTATAGATCGTCATATTCAGTGTGCAGCAGTTCTCCCATTTGTCACGATGTTACCAAAGCAATAATAATAAGATGAATCCATTTTTGCTGTCTACAACGATAGAGTTGAAAAAACAATAATCAAAGAATATAGAAAAACTCTACCAGCCAGGCAATAAAAACAGGCGCCCAGTTCGACTACAGTAATTACAGAGTTACAGCAAAAGCAACAGATAAAATTGCCGCAATGCTCAGTAAAAGCATAAGTGTAATGCAATCATTTTTTGTTGAAATAGAAGCTAACATCTATGGTGATAAAAAATCAGAGAAAAGCTGTTGCGCTTATTGCTGAAAAGCGAAAAACTGCCCAATTAGGGCGGGCAATCCGTACTGGTAGTCCATAAAAAGACAAAGTGAATTATGCTAAAATAACGGCACAATCACTTCTTAGAGAAATAGATTGTGTACTCTCTGAGATCATAAAAACAAACAGAAGGAGCCGATAAAATTAAAACTGACATGAGATATCCGTCTTTTGACACGATGTATCGCAATAATTTGAAGTCGGAAGAATTAAGCCAGTGTCGAAAAACAAGAAATTTCCCTTAGGAACTAAGGGCGCATTTCTATACTGGTTATTCCATTCCGGTATGTGCGTTCTCCGAAGGTAAATGCTCCTGTGTCTGAACACATTCACATATTGCGGAATTGCATTCCGGTCAAGAGACAACTCTTGCGGCTACCGCCTATCTCTTTTTACATACCTTGCTTCGGACAAGGATGAATAAAAGACAAGTGCTTCAGTTCCATTGGCTTGGTCTTAGAGAAGTTCTTGTAACCATCCGGCATATCCAAGCGATAGAACCAAGTTTCCTCTGTCGGCTTTGTATGGTCAAAGAATAGGATATTCGTGGTGATGGATGTGTACGGCGCAAATACGCTGTGCGGCATACGAATCACGGTGTGCAGATTGAACTCGGAGAAAAGCTTTTTCTTAATAGCGACCTTTGCATTATCCGTACCAAACAGAAAACCATCGGGGAGAATAACAGCCGCACGACCATTCTTTTTCAGTCGATACATAATAACAGACATAAAAAGATCTGCTGTCTCGCTGCTTGCCAAGTCTGCCGGAAAGTGATTCTTTACTTCTGTTTTCTCGTTACCGCCGTAAGGTGGATTCATCAGAATAACATCAAACTGATCATCCTGTGTGTAGTCCAGAACATCTTTCAGCAGGGAGTTGTCATGATAGATTTTCGGCACATCAATCCCATGCAACAACATATTTGTAATACACAGCATATAAGGAAATTGCTTCTTCTCAATGCCGTAGATAGATGCATCATAAGCTTCCTGATCTTCTGTCGTTATTACCTTTTTAGAGAGTTCTTTCAACCAGCTTGTAAGAAAACCGCCCGTGCCGCAGGCGAAGTCTGCAACTTGCTCGCCAATCTGCAGATTGATCATATTTGCCATAAAATCGGTCACAGCACGAGGTGTGTAGAACTCACCGGAAGAACCGGCACTTTGCAGTTCTTTCAAAATGGTTTCATAAATTTCACCGAAAGCATGGCTTTCCTCATAATCTCCAAGGTCGAGATCATCAATAACATTAATAATCTGACGGAGCAAAACGCCATCCTTCATATACTGGTTGGCATCGGCAAAAGTGGTCTGCACGATAGCCTTTTTAATTGGGGTAGAGGAATCAACCTTAACACCAGGGATAATCACCTCTCCGTTGGAATTCTTGATGGGAAGTAATGGTACTCTTATCATCCTTGGCAACATTGATTTTATGAATAACTTTTTCCAGTGGAGCAAAGTCCTGCTGAATAGATTGATCCACAAGAATATTGCGATCTGCAAGGTAAAGAATCTTTCGCTTCAACCCACTTTGCAGCATACGATAGACAATTTGGAACGCAGTATAAGTCTTGCCAGTGCCGGTAGCCATAACGAGCAGCAAGCGGTTCTGGCCCCTTGCAATGGCATCTACGGTTCGGTTAATAGCAATTCTCTGATAGTAGCGAGGTGGATATGTATTTTGACTGCTGTAATAAGGCTGTTCAATTACCGCTTCCTGTGTTGGTGTCATTCCGGATTCCTCTTTAAAGCGGGAAATCAATTCCATCTCTGTCGGGAATTCATCCATTTTCAACTGACGTTCTTTGCCCGTAAGGAAATCATGCTCTGCAAATCCCTCTCCATTTGAACTATATGCAAACGGAAGATCGAGCATCCTGGCATAAGTCATAGCCTGCTGCAAGCCATGCGAAATACTGTGCTTATTATCTTTTGCTTCAATAATGGCAATCGGATTGTTTGCGTTCAGATATAAAATATAATCTGCACGCTTCGGCTTTTCACGGAATACAAAATTTCCTTTCAGGTTGATTTTACCATCTGTAACCTGCGTTTCCATGGTAATCTTACCTCTGTCCCATTTAGAGGTGATTGCAGGGGTGATATACTGTAATTTCACATCTTCTTCTGACATTTCATTTTTAGGTAGAACCGTGCTCATTTGTTCATCCTCCTTCCATATCATTGTCTTACATGAAAGCTTCTCATAATCCGAACTTATCGGAAGTTGTATCTAAAAAAATATACTACTCTGATATAAAATCAACAAAATCCCGGCATTCTTAGATTTATTTAATCCGTTTCTGAATATCTTCAACAGATGGCAGTTGCTTTTCCAGAGCATCCGGCAGACTACTGGTTATTTTATATTCGCTTACCCCAATCGGCTTTGAAATATCCTTGAGCGAATATTCTGCAACCACATTATTCTTGC
>OGJY01004244.1_pt1 | contig 10550 bp, 9 predicted proteins | sample 1572231 | NCBI WGS metagenome assembly OGJY01 (sample SAMEA2582121, study PRJEB24529) | metagenome | biome: Human gut stool | place: China | collected 2011
CAAAATTTTTTACACTTCTACTACTTCTTTATCACACATCAGCAAAATCACAGGGCATTAAGCAGCTCATGGCGGGCGGCGGCGTTGCCCTCATCGGTATCACTCTGGTACCGCTGCTTTCCGGTCTCTTCGGTTAAGAAAGGAGTGTAAGTCTTGAACAGCGTACTCGACCAGATTGGGGAATGGTTAAAGGAATTGCTTGTTTCCGGAATCATGAGCATTCTGTCGGGACTGTTTGATTCGGTAAACACTCAGGTTGGCGATATTGCAGCGCAGGTGGGGACGAGTCCGGCGAGTTTTTCGCTGGGCGTCTTCTCCATGATCCGAAATGTTTCCGAGTCAGTTATTATCCCGATTGCAGGCCTGATATTGACATTCATAGCCTGTTATGAGCTGATTCAGATGATCATTGACCACAATAATCTTGCCAACTTTGAAACCTGGATCTTCTTCAAATGGGTCTTTAAGACCTTTGTAGCTGTGATGCTCATTACGAATACCTTTAATATCGTAATGGCCGTCTTTGATGTTGCACAGCATGTGATCAACAGCGCGGGAGGAGTCATCTCCGGAAGTACCGCAGTAGATGCTTCTGCACTGGAGTCCATGCAGGATACCTTGGAGGCCATGGAAATCGGACCGCTCTTCGGATTGTTTATCCAGTCTCTGATCGTACAGTTTACAATCAAGGCTTTGAGTGTCGTAATCTTTGTTATCGTCTACGGACGAATGATTGAGATTTACTTGATGACCAGTATGGCACCGATCCCGTTTTCTACTTTTGGAAACCGGGAACAAAGCATGGTCGGCCAGAACTATTTAAGATCTCTGTTTGCTCTGGGCTTTCAGGGCTTTTTGATCATGATCTGCGTTGGCATCTATGCTGTGCTGGTTCAGAGTGTGGCGATTTCCGATGACCTGATTGCATCCATCTGGGGCATTCTCGGTTATACGGTGCTGCTGTGCTTCACATTATTCAAGACAGGAACGCTTGCCAAGAGCGTATTCTCGGCACACTAAGGAAGGAGGTTTGATTTCATGGCAGCTTATATCCCTGTCCCTCGGGATCTTACGAGGGTTAAATCCAAAATTCTATTCAATCTGACAAAACGTCAGCTTTTCTGCTTTGGGGCGGGTGCACTTATCGGGGTCCCGTCTTTCTTTTTGATCAAGGAGACAGGCAATGTCAGTATGGCGGCCCTTTGCATGATTGTCATCATGCTGCCGTTCTTCTTCCTCGGAATGTATGAACGTGACGGACAGCCGCTTGAGAAAATCGCAAAGCAATTCATTCAGGCCAAATTTGTAAGGCCGAAGGTCCGTCTATATCAGACGAACAATTATTATGCTGTCCTGATCCGTCAGGCACTGGCAGAAACGGAGGTAAATCGCATTGTTTACGGTGAAAAGTCTGTTTCGAAAAACAGAAAAAAGAGATCTGAACATGCCGAAAAATCTGAGTAGATCTCAGGAAAAGCAAGTTCAGGAAATCATCGACCGCGCAAAGCGTGATGACGGTATTCCCTGCAGCGCACAGCAGTCGATTCCGTTCCAGCGTATGTTCCCGGATGGGATCTGTCGTGTAACGGATCACTATTACACCATGACCATTCAGTATCAGGACATCAATTACCAGCTGGCACAGCAGGAAGACAAAACCGCGATCTTCGAGGAGTGGTGTTCTTTCCTGAATTTTTTCGACAGCTCCATTCACTTTGAGCTGTCCTTTATGAACATGGCGACGGATGCGGAAAGCTTCGAAAAAAAGATCCGCATCCCTTACCGAAACGATCATTTCAACAATGTTCGAAATGAGTACAGCCAGATGCTGAAAACGCAGCTTGCCCAGGGTAATAACGGTCTGACCAAGACCAAATACATTACCTTCGGTATTGAAGCAGAATCCATGCGTGAGGTAAAGCCGCGCCTCATTCATGTTCAGACCAATCTGATGAATAACTTTAAGCGTCTCGGTGTGACTGCAAAGGTTATGGATGGCAGAGAGCGTCTGCAGCTGATGCATTCTCTGTTCCACATGAGTGATAATGATCACTTCTACTTTGACTGGAACTGGCTGGTAAGCTCTGGTCTGTCGGTAAAGGACTTCATTGCTCCTACATCCTTTTCGTTTCCGAGCGGCAGAACCTTTACTATGGGCAGCCTTTATGGAGCCATGAGTTATCTGCAGATTACGGCATCGGATCTGTCGGATCAGCTTCTGAAGGACTTTCTGGACATGGAATCCAGCGAGGTGGTAACGATGCATATTCAGTCGGTAGATCAGACAGCGGCGATTAAGCAGATCAAACATACAATTACAGAACTTGATCGAAGCAAGATCGAGGAGCAGAAAAAGGCTGTGCGATCCGGTTATGACATGGACATTATCCCTTCAGATCTGGCAACCTACGGTAAAGATGCCAAGGCACTTCTGAAGGAACTTCAGTCCCAGAATGAGCGTATGTTTCTGGTTACTTTTTTGATCATGAATACCGGCAACACGGAGCAGGAACTGGAGAATAATGTCTTCCAGGCTTCCTCCATCGCGCAGAAGCATAACTGCAACCTGAGAAGACTTGATTTTCAGCAGGAGCAGGGTTTAATGAGCAGCCTTCCTCTGGCCAATAACCTGATTGAGATACAGCGTGTACTGACCACCAGCTCCACCGCAATCTTTGTTCCGTTTACTACGCAGGAATTGTTCCAGACCGGAAATGAGGCTCTGTACTATGGGCTGAATGCACTTTCCAACAACCTGATAATGGTGGATCGAAAGAAACTGAAAAACCCGAATGGTCTGATTCTTGGTACTCCCGGTTCCGGCAAATCCTTCTCAGCTAAAAGAGAGATTGCCAATGCCTTTCTGGTAACGGATGACGATGTGATCATCTGTGATCCGGAGGCAGAGTACACGGCTCTGGTCAACCGTTTTGAAGGTCAGGTCATCAAGATCAGTCCTTCCAGTTCACAGTTCATTAATCCTATGGATATCAATGAATCCTATTCGGAGGATGACAATCCTCTGGCATTGAAGGCTGATTTCATTCTGTCGCTCTGTGAATTGATTGTTGGCGGTAAGGAGGGTCTTCAGCCTATCGAAAAGACAGTTATCGACCGTTGTGTGCATCAGATCTATCAGCATTATTTTGAGGATCCGAAACCGGAGAATATGCCTCTTCTGGAGGATCTTTATGAGACATTGCTTGCGCAGGAGGAAAAGGAAGCGCGTCGAGTAGCAACGGCACTGGAAATTTACGTCAAAGGTTCGCTGAATCTGTTTAATCACAGAACCAATGTCGATATCCAGAACCGCCTTGTCTGCTATGACATCAAGGAACTTGGTAAGCAGCTGAAGAAGCTGGGAATGCTGATTGTTCAGGATCAGGTCTGGGGGCGTGTGACCGCCAACCATTCTGCAGGTAAAACCACTCGTTACTACATGGATGAGTTTCATCTGCTTCTGAAAGAGGAACAGACGGCAGCCTATTCGGTTGAGATCTGGAAGAGATTCCGTAAATGGGGAGGAATTCCCACCGGTATTACGCAGAACGTAAAGGATCTGCTTTCCAGCCGTGAGGTCGAGAATATTTTTGAGAACTCGGATTTTGTGTATATGCTGAACCAGGCAGCCGGTGATCGGCAGATTCTGGCACAGCAGCTTAACATTTCTCCCCATCAGCTTTCCTATGTAACTCACTCTGGCGAAGGTGAAGGTCTGCTCTTTTATGGCAATGTCATCCTTCCTTTTGTAGACCGATTCCCGACGGATCTGGAACTCTACAAGATTATGACCACAAAGCTGTCCGAGGTGCAGGAAGCAAAGGAGGCATGATATGGCGAAGAAGGCAACACGTCTGAAATTCACAGAGGATGAACTTTCCAATCCGAAGGTACGAAAGGCTGCGGAAAAAGCCGTGAAGGCTGCCGACAAGGCCGATCAGGCTGTAGCCAAGACTCCGAAGAAGCGAAAATTGAAGTTGGAAGCGGATAAGACTGCGCACAGGAAGGTGCATCTGATGTTTGAAAAGCAGGAAATCCCTGTCGGTGAACTGACCGGCAGGGGTAATCGCTTCACTAGATCGGCTACACATGGAGCTGTCGCAACGGTTTCCGGAACGATCCATGGTCAGGTGGTATCCGGTAATCAGGATGACAATGCTGCGGTGCAGGCGGCAGATACCTCTACCGGTGCTGCCGAAGTCAGTGCTCATACCATCGACCATGCAGTTTACAGTAAGAAACTGAAAAGCTATGAGAAGGCAGAAAAACTGCAGGGAAAATCGGATGCCGCCAATGTGGAGGCCATTTACCAGCAGCGCATGGCAGAACACCCGGAGGATTTCTCCAACCCGATCTCCCGTATGCAGCAAAAGAAGGCAATCCGAAAGGAATATGCCGCTGCAAGACGCACGGAGCAGACGGCAGCAGAGGCAGGAGAAACTGCCGAGGAAGGAGTAATAACCGGTATCAAATCTATTGGTCAGAAGCTCTCTGAACTAAAAGACAAGGCGTTTGCCTACATTGCCGAGAATCCTCATGTGATTCTGATTATTGGTGCGCTGGCAGCTCTACTGATGATTATCTCCGCTTCCTCTTCGTCCTGTTCGGCATTTCTGCCGGGTGGAACCGGCGCAGTGGTTGCAACAACCTACACTGCCGAGGATGAAGATATCATTGGAGCCAATGAGGATTACAAGGCGTTGGAGGCGAGCTTGCAGCGACAGATCGACAATATCGAGTCCACACATTCCGGCTATGACGAATATAACTACAACTTGGATGAGATCGGACACGATCCCTATCAGCTGGCTTCTTATCTGACGGTCCTGTATGAGGACTATTCGAGGTCTGAAGTTCAGTCCACCCTGCGGTCACTGTTTGACCGGCAGTATGAGCTGATACTGGAGGAAGAGGTTGAGATCCGATATCGGACAGAAACACATACCAGCACCTATACAGATCCGGAGACCGGAGAGACAGAGGAAGAAGAATATGAGGTTGAGGTACCGTATGAGTATTACATCCTTAATGTCACTTTGAAAAACAAGAATCTGGGACATGTGATTACGGAGTCCGGTGGAATGAGTGACGATCAGGCAGAACGATATGCCATTCTTCTTCAGACAAAAGGAAATAAAAAATATCTCTTTGCGGATGAGGTCTATGTCGCAGGTGGCGATGATTATCTTCAATATGACATTCCGGGTGAAGCCCTGACAGATGAACGGTTCGCCAATATGATCCGTGAAGCAGAAAAATATCTGGGCTATCCCTATGTGTGGGGCGGTGCATCGCCTTCCACCAGCTTTGACTGTTCCGGATTCGTCAGCTATGTTATTAACCACTGCGGCAACGGCTGGAATGTGGGACGACTGACGGCTGATGGTTTGAAGAACCATTGTTCCATCATCCGGCCAAGTGAAGCAAAGCCGGGCGATCTGATCTTCTTTCAGGGAACATATAACACATCGGGGGCAAGCCACGTTGGCATCTATGTCGGAGACGGCATGATGATTCACTGTGGCAACCCGATTTCTTATGCATCCATCAACACGTCCTACTGGCAGCAGCATTTCTACTGCTTTGGACGAATTCCAGACTAAAGGAGGGAATGCAAGTGACCAAGCTTGAGAAAATCGGTGCTGATCTGAAACGTGCCCGCACGAAGCAGGCCGAATGGAATCAGCGAGTAAAAGATCTGGAGGCCCGTTATCGTGAGGAGGAAAACAGTGTGATCCATACGATGGTTCACGCGGCAAACCTTTCTCCGGAGAGGCTGGCAGAGATTATTACGCTGGCAGAAAAAGGAATTGTCGGCGTATATCCGGCGCAGAAAACCAATGAAAATACTGTGCATGAAAATAGCACAGAACAGGAGGATTCTGAAAATGTTTATTAAGAGAGTAATGGTAGGGATCATGGCCGGAATGCTAATGGCCGGAACCTTTTCTACTATCTGTTTTGCGGCATCTGATGTACCAGCAAAGGCAGAGACAAAGGATGCGGTAATGGAGTCTGCAGAAACATCTGCAGCTTCGGAAACTGCAGCAGATGCAGGAAAAACCGAGGACGAACAGCTTCCTTACAATGTCGAAGTTGATGAGGACGGGAATTACACTTTCTCCTTCGGTGACTGGGAATGGAGCAGCGAATCCGATGAAACAGACGGAACGGATGCAGAGGTCAACGATAAGGTGAGAAGCTATCTGAACCTTCGATCTGGTTCGGGCATCGAATACGAAATCATCGGGCATCTGCTTCCCGGTGAAAAGGTCCAGGTGGTCAGTGAGGATGGAGACTGGTATCAGGTTACAGTGCCTGAGAGAACCGGCTATGTTTACAAGGATTATGTGGACAAGTTGAAGGCCGAGGAAGAAAGTGGCAAGATCGACGAGGAATTCCTGGCAATGATGCTGTATCTCATGATGAGCAGCATGAACCAGACCGATAACACAACATCGCTTACTCCGGATGGTAACCTGACTCTGGTAGATGACATCGGCTCTACTTCTGGAGCGGGTCAGCAGTTTATCACGATGGTAACCAAATCCGGCAACTACTTCTATCTGATCATTGATCGCAACGACAAGGGTGAGGAAAACGTGCACTTCCTGAATATGGTGGATGAAGCGGATCTCTTTGCGCTTATGGATGAGGACCAGGTGGCATCCTATCAGGCTGCACAGGATGCCGCAAAGGCTGCAGAGGAAACACCTGTAGTGACTACGCCTACTCCTTCTGAACAAGAGACTGAAACGGAAGCGGAACCTCAGGTGCAGGAAAAGAAGCGTGTGAATATGCTTCCTTTTATGGGGATAATTGTGATTCTTGTAGCCTGTGGCGGTGGATATGTCTTCATGCAGATCAAGAAGAAAAAGGCTACGGAGCGGAAACCGGATCCGGATGCAGACTACACCGAGGAGGATGGCGAAGAGGAATTCGAGATTTTGATGGACGAGGATCCTACTGAGTCAGAGAATTCTCTGGAATAATAACCTAGGCAGGGGAACTTCCTCTGCCTAAATAGATGTATGGCTTTTACTGATTATCAGCAGGGACATTATTAGTCTCTGCTGATACTACCATTTGTACAGGTGTACTGTCTGACTTAAAGCATATATCTCCATTCTGATACTGGTACTTCTCGTCCAAAGCTTTCCATCCTAAGACTAGTATTCCGATTGTGGCGATCCCCATATACAAAGGACCATTTTTACTTTTAAGTGTATCTGCCAAAACCAGACCAATCTTGCTGACCGATGAGCTATTTTCCATGATGACCTCCTTATTATGTGATGTTTCGAAGTAACTCTTTGCTACCACGATAGATGCCGTAGATCAGTCCAAGGCTAGAGACGCTGACAAGACCTGATAACCAATCAAATTTCCATGTATTACGAACCGAGGTAGCCTCTTTTGTCTGAGATACTTCTTTCGCAGGCGGTTCGTTATATGAAGGGGTGTCAGATATAGGCTCACATATAGTTCTTACAGTTGATGGCCTCGCACATTCACAGCACTGTAATTCTCCGTACCAATTGACATAGCATACGAGAACCTTACATCCCTTACAGGATTGCTGTTGATTTAAATCGAAAGCATCGCAGCTGAGTTTTCGATCATTTGTTATTAACAGCTGATTGCAATCTGTTCGATGAAGGGTCAGTTCTGAGAGTAATTGTGCATCGGCAAAGACAAGGGCAATTTCTTCTTCGGTTAACTGAGCGCTCTCTACTTGAAAGATATCTTTATTCAGTGCCATTAGTTCGACAGCTGCCATTGCAAGCTCGCTTTTTTCTGGATCAGCTGATTCCATGTGTTTTGCAAGCTCAGTGTATACTGCCTTCGGAACGATAATTGTCTTGTCTCCCGAAAGAAGTAACTCTTTGTTATTAGAGATAAACTGCTGGAATCCACGAGTCATAAGCGTGGATGTATCTATTAAGATTCGATCTACCGAGAAGATGGTTTTTTCAATATATTGAGTATTAGTCATTTCGATGTATCCTTTCGAATAGAGTATTGAGTTGATCTGTCAGCCTCCGGAATGCTAACGTAGATCAAAGATTTACGTTTCTCTTGACACTTTAAATTATAAGGATTATACTCTAAAAAAGCAATGTGTTTTAAGCTATCTAAAACCTATAAAAAGGGCGATTTAAGAGGAGATATTATATGCTTGAAGCAATCATAAAGACAAAAGCTCAGATTTGGAATGAACGCTTTGAGAAGCGCATGAAAGATATGCAACTATCTCAACGGAAGTTTAGTTCTTTGTATAAACAACGCTTTGGAAAAGGAAGCCAAGCAGATGTAAGTAAATGGATGCATGTCGGTGAAGTTGATAGTAGAACAAATAAGGGAAGAAAATTTCCTGAATTCGAAACAATGCGGAATATTGCCGAAATATTGGAGGTCTCCGTAGGCTATCTAATAGGAGAAACAGATTACGAAACATTTGACTTAGAACGTGCATCAAAGTACACGGGACTTTCCTCTCATGCAATAGAGGGAATTTGTGCATTGACATCTGGAAAAGCTATTTCTCCATTTCGTAAGTCCCCAGATCTACAGAGAACAGCAGCACTTGAATTTATCCTTACAAGTCCAATTCTTGAAGAGTATCTAAGAGATATATGCGAGTTAGCGGAAGCAAAAAACGAAGAACAGAATCCAAAGAGGATGTTTAGAAAAGCTGTTGAAAAGATTCCTGAAGAATATCGTGATTCTGCTATTTCACTTTGGGACGATCCAGAGAAAGCTGTTAATAATGGCATTAATCCAACAGAGGAATTATGGGATTTCGTCCGTACCTTGAATGATGCAGCTTGGGATGATATATGTCAACCAGATATGATTGCCAGAGCAATTAAATCTGCGAAGTATGCATTACAAGAAACTCACATCAAAATGGTAGAAGATATTATCTCGGTAGAACATTTGCCGAAACTTTTGCCACATTATGCGACAAGAAGAGAGCTTGAGCAGATTATCAGAGCTCAATTTGCAGAAAAAAACTGATTATATTTTCTTTACATACCCCTCCCTTCCTCACCGGATCGGAGGGGTAATTTTATGTAAGGAGGAACGCTACAATGAAACTCGTACTTGCCGAGAAACCCTCGGTTGCCCAGTCTCTGGCAAAGGTTCTGGGAGCAAACAAACGCTGCGACGGATATCTGGAAGGTAATGGCTATATCGTCAGCTGGTGCGTAGGGCATCTGGTGGAGCTGTCACCGCCGGAGACCTACAATGAAACCTTTTCCAAATGGAGACTGGAGGATCTGCCGATACTTCCGGAACATTGGCGGTATCAGGTATCTGCCTCTACCAGAAAACAGTATGGAATTTTGAAGAACCTGATGAAACGTGAGGATGTGAAAAGCCTTGTCTGTGCAACAGATGCCGGTCGTGAAGGAGAACTGATCTTCCGCCTGGTCTATCATCAGGCCGGATGCAGGAAGCCTTTTGAACGTCTTTGGATCTCCAGCATGGAGGATCAGGCTATCCGGGATGGATTCAGTTATCTGGAGCCTTCAACAAAATATGATGCTTTGTATGAAGCAGCCCTTTGCCGGGAGCGTGCCGACTGGATTGTCGGAATCAACGCTACCCGGCTTTTTTCATGCCTGTATCGTCAGACTCTGAACATCGGGCGTGTGATGACACCGACATTGGCCATGGTTGTTATGCGTGATGCAGAGATTGCATCCTTTAAGCCGAAGCCTTTTTATACCGTGCAGATCGGAATGGATGCCGGTTCTGCAACAAGCAAGCGGTTTGATCAGAAGGCAGATGCCGAAACACTGCTTACCAAATGTAAGGAGGCGATGAAGGCCATGATTCAGACCATGGACCGAAAAGAAAAGACGGAACGTGCTCCTCTTCTCTATGATCTGACAAGTCTGCAGCGCGATGCCAACCGTATTCTGGGTTTCACTGCCCAGCAGACGATGGACTACACGCAGGCTCTTTATGAGAAGAAGCTTGTTACCTATCCTCGTACCGACAGCAGGTTTTTGACGGAGGACATGAAGGTCATGCTCCCTACGCTGATCCGAAGTGCGGCAGGAAAAGTCGGAGCAAAACTGACAGACGATATCTTGGTTGACGTTCTATGTGACAGCAGCAAGGTCAGTGATCATCATGCCATTATCCCGACTAAGACCATGTGCACCGCAGATCTTGCAGAGCTTCCGTCCGGCGAAAAGGCAATCCTTCAGCTGATCGTTGTCCGTCTTCTTTGCGCGTCAGCACCGGATCATCGCTATGCGGAGGATTTTGTTGTTCTGATCTGTGGGGACGAAGAATTTTCCAAGAAGAATAAGACAGTGCTCTTTAACGGTTGGAAAGAAATTTGGCAACAGTTTTATCCGGCGAAGGACAAAGAAAAAGAGGTCTACAGTGGGCTTGCTCTTGCACCGAATGCTTATGTTTCCCTAACTCAGGTAGAGCTGAAAGAAGGAAAAACGACAGCACCCAAACGATTCACAGATGTGATATTTTGTGAGCGTAAGGAGTGGATAGGAATTGAAGAAAGGAGTTCAGCA
>OGJY01004246.1_pt1 | contig 10548 bp, 8 predicted proteins | sample 1572231 | NCBI WGS metagenome assembly OGJY01 (sample SAMEA2582121, study PRJEB24529) | metagenome | biome: Human gut stool | place: China | collected 2011
TATCGGTTTTAGAAATGCTTGTCGGCGAGAATTTTATCCAATCCTCTGAGCTCCTCAGGTACATGCTTCATGTGCTTGGCAAGGTTGTTGATCTCGTGGCACACGCTCCAGTACATCGCCTCAATCTCGGCACGGGTCTTCAGATCTACGATGCCGTGAGAGAAGAGCTGCAATGCCTCGTCGCGAATCTGCTCAGCATCGTGCCAGTCTTCCAACATGTTGCGAGGATTCAGGTTGTCCCATATCTCATAAAGGTCCTTCACCAGCTGGTGGTCAGTCTCCTTTGCTTCAAACTCCTCTGGCATTTCCGGCAGGGAAGCAGTCTCCAAGACATCAATCACCAATACGGAGTGGTGGGCAGAGAGCGAGCGGCCACTCTCGGTGATGAGGTTAGGATGGTTGATATTGTTCTTATTGGCTGCATCAACGAAGGTATAGACACAATCGTTTACATACTCCTGGATAGAGTAGTTTACGGAACTCTCGCTGCTTGAAGAGCGGGTGCCGTCGTAATCTACACCGAGTCCGCCACCGCAATCTACGAAATCTACATTGTAGCCCATCTTGTGGAGGTTGATGTAGAACTGTGCAGCCTCACGGAGAGCCGTCTGGATACGGCGGATTTTGGTAATCTGGCTTCCGATGTGGAAGTGGATGAGGCGCAGGCAGTCGTGGAATCCCATCTCCTCAATCTTGTTGAGGGCGGTGAGCAGTTCGGCACTTGTCAAACCGAACTTCGATGCATCTCCACCGCTCTCTGCCCATTTTCCTGAGCCTGAAGAAGCGAGCTTGATGCGGATACCGATGTTTGGCTTCACGTTGAGCTTGTTTGCTACCTTGGCGATGATATCCAGCTCGTTGAGCTTTTCTACCACGATGAAGATGCGCTTACCCATCTTCTGTGCGAGCAAGGCAAGTTCGATGTAGCTCTCGTCCTTGTAGCCATTGCAGATGATGAGCGAGTCGCTCTGTGCCTGTACGGCGATAACGGCATGAAGTTCTGGCTTGGAACCGGCTTCCAGTCCCAGGTTGAACTTCTTTCCATGAGAGATAATCTCCTCAACAACCGGCTGCATCTGGTTCACCTTGATAGGATAGATGACAAAGTTTTCCCCCTTGTAACCATATTCCTCCTTGGCCTTCTGAAAACAGCTGGCTGTCTTCTCGATGCGGTTGTCGAGGATGTCTGGGAAACGGAGCAGTACGGGAGCGTTGATGTCGCGTAATGCCAACTCGTCCATGATGTCGCGCAGATCTATCTGCGTGTTGTCCTTGCATGGAGTTACATAGACATCACCCTTGTCGTTGATGCCAAAGTAAGAAGTGCCCCAACCACCAATGTTGTAGAGCTCCTTCGAGTCTTCAATAGTCCATTTCTTCATTTTCTGTTCTTGGTCTTGCTAAAAAGTTTGTTTTATAATATTTTCTGTTTATGATAAATCGTAGAAAGGTAAGCCGCCTCTTGTCTTGAGTTGGCTTACCTTTTTTCTTTATACGTTCAGCAGGCTACGAACCTCCTGTACCGTTTCGTTTACTTTATCCAAGTTGTCCATCACATTGATGTCTATTATATGTTTTGCCTTCTCGTAGAAAGGCTCGCGCTGCTTCAGCTGCTCGCGGATGAATACCTGTACTTCCTCCGGAGTCTTGTTGAGCAGCAGGGGGCGTACGCCCTTGCCCATCTTGAGGTGAGCATAGAGGGTTTCTGGCGTTGCCTTGAGGTAGATGGTGCAGCCCGACTGGTTCATATACTCCATGTTGTCGTAGAAACAAGGTGTTCCTCCGCCGCAGCTAACCACTACGTTTTCAAACTCCGCCACCTCGTGGAGCATGTTGTGCTCTATGTGGCGGAATCCCTCTTCGCCCATTTCGTCGAAAATCTGCTTCACGGTCTTGCGCATACGGCTTTCGATGTACCAATCGAGGTCGTAGAACATCACGCCAAGCTCTTTGGCGAGGGCTTTGCCGACAGTAGTCTTGCCGGCTCCCATATATCCAATGATGATGATAGACTTCATTTTATTCTTTTTTACTTCTTCTGCCTCTTGCCTTTGGTTCTGGTGCTTCCTTGATGATGGTCATGCACTCCTCGTAGCTGAGTGACTCTACGTTCTCCTGCTTTGCCTTCGGAATGCGGTAGTTCTTGCCATCGAATGCGATGTAAGGACCATAGCGCCCGTTCAGGAGCTCCAGCTTGTTGTCTTCCTCAAAGGTCTTGATGTGGCGTTTCTGCTCGTTAGAGCGTTTTTCGTTGATAAGTTCCACTGCCTGTTCCAGGGTGATGGCCATTGGGTCGATTTCCTTTGGTATGGATACATACTTGCGGTCGTGGAGTACGTATGGACCGAAACGGCCGCTTCCGATGGTTACGGTAGTGCCTTCGAACTCACCAACCTGGCGAGGCAGCTTGAAGAGTTCCAATGCTTCCTCCAGAGTGATGGTCTCAATGCTTTTGTCGGCAGGCAACTGGGCAAACTGTGGCTTGTCCTCGTCTTCGGCGGTACCAATCTGAACCACTGGACCGAATCTTCCGATCTTTACGAATACAGGGCGACCGCTCTTTGGGTCCTTGCCCAGTTCACGCTCACCGGCCTTGTGCTCGCTGCGTGCTTCCATCACGCCCTTCACTTCCGGTTCGAAACGCTTGTCGAAGTCCTTCATCCATTTGGTCCACTCGGTCTTTCCCTCGGCGATATCATCGAACTTCTGCTCTACGTTGGCCGTAAAGTTATAGTCCATGATGTTAGGGAAGTTGGCCATCAGGAAGTCGTTTACCACGATTCCGATATCGGTAGGGAGAAGCTTGCCCTTTTCAGAACCAGCCTGTTCCTTCTTGGTCTTCTGGGTAATCATGATACCCTTCAGCGTATCTACGGTGTAGGTGCGCTCCTCGCCCTGCTTGTCACCCTTCACAACGTATTCACGCTGCTGGATGGTGCTGATGGTAGGAGCATAGGTAGATGGACGGCCAATGCCGAGGTCTTCCAGCTTCTTCACCAGACTTGCTTCTGTGTATCTTGCTGGTGCCAGAGAGAATTTCTCTGTGGCGATGATTTCACGGCGCTGCAACTCATCGCCTTTCTTCATGGCTGGCAGGAGATGGGTTGAATCTTCTACGTTCTCATCCTCATCGGTAGATTCACGATATACCTTGAGGAAACCGTCGAATACTACAACCTCACCATTGGCAACAAACTTCTCGCTGGTGTTGTCGATGCTGATATTGATGGTAGTCTTCTCCAACTGTGCATCCTCCATCTGTGAAGCGATGGTACGTTTCCAGATCAGGTCGTAAAGACGCTTCTCCTGGCTGGTGCCATCGATGCTTGTCTCGCTCATGTAGGTAGGTCGGATGGCCTCGTGAGCCTCCTGTGCACCCTTGGAATTGGTATGATAGGCACGTGGCTTGCTGTATTCCTTGCCGTACTCCTTGATGATCTCATCCTTGCTGGCATTGCTGCAGAGGGTAGAGAGGTTCACACTGTCGGTACGCATGTAGGTGATGCGTCCACCCTCGTACAGACGCTGAGCCACCATCATGGTCTGGCTTACGGTGAAGCCGAGCTTGCGGGCTGCTTCCTGTTGTAGGGTTGATGTGGTGAAAGGAGGCGCTGGTGTACGCTTCAGCGGTTTCTTGGTGACAGCCTCTACGGTGAACTTGGCATCCTTGCACTTCTCCAGGAAGGCTTCCACCTCTTCATGGGTCTTGAAACGGTGATCGAGCTCTGCCTTTACCTCTGTGGCTGCGCCATTCTCGCTGATCAGGGCGAATACGGCGTTGACACGATAGTATGGTTCGCTCTTGAACTTCTGAACTTCACGCTCACGCTCCACGATGAGGCGTACGGCAACACTCTGTACACGACCGGCAGAGAGGGCTGGTTTCACCTTTCTCCACAATACTGGAGAGAGCTTGAAGCCCACGATGCGGTCGAGCACACGACGTGCCTGCTGGGCATTCACCAGGTTCATGTCCAGATGGCGTGGGTTCTTGATTGCGTCAAGAATAGCCTGTTTGGTAATCTCGTGGAAGACAATACGGTTTGTCTTCTCCTCATCCAATCCCAGTACTTCGCAAAGGTGCCAGCTGATGGCTTCTCCCTCGCGGTCCTCATCGGATGCTAACCAAATCTTCTTAGCTTGCTTCGCTGTTGATTTCAATTCTGTGACGAGCTTTTTCTTTTCCTCAGGAATCTCATAACAAGGTTCCATGGTCTTCTCGTCTATACTGAGTTCCTTCTTCTTGAGATCACGGATATGACCGTAAGAAGACATCACCTTGAAGTCTTTACCTAAAAACTCTTCGATTTTCTTAGCCTTTGCAGGGCTCTCGACGATTACTAAATTTTCTTGCATACGCTTCTACACAATTTCTTTTGGTCTGCAAAAGTAAATAAACTTTTTGCTTATACCTTATTATATAGTGATTTTTTTGGTTTTTTAAATGTTTTGGGGCGTATTTTCATTCTTTCGTCTTGTGTTTTGCAAGAAATTTGGCCACTCCCTGTCTTATTGATCCTAATCCGAACTCTTCGGGATGTAGGTTGCTGAGAGGAATCCAGTATGACTCCTCGGCATCGTCCATCGCCTCCACATGAGAGAGGTCTTTCACTTTTACCACATAGAACATATCAAGGGTATGAACCAGGAAGTCGGAATAGAGATAGAGGTTAGGGATGCTGAACTGATAGTTCACTCCGATTACTTCCAGACCCGTTTCTTCCTTTACTTCTCTAGCCACGCCTTCTTCACCGGTTTCATCCATATCTACGAATCCGCCTGGCAAGTCGAGGGTGCCTTTGGCAGGTTCGTTTTTTCTGCGAAGCACCAGAAGTTCTTCTTTCTCGTTGAGAATGAAGGCTACTGTGGCACTGCTGGGATTCAGATAGTAGGTGAATCCGCAGTCCTTGCATTTTTTACTCTTGAAGTTGTTGATCTCGAAATGTTGAGAGCCGCAAACCGGGCAAAACTTGAATTTGTCTAAAACGTGACTCATAATATATATATTAAAGAGCGGTCGGTCTTTGGATTTCACAAAGATCGACCGCTATGTTATTAATTACCAATTGTCTGTTCGGAATGGGAAGAGAGGCAGACCGCCTGCATTCGCCATGTTGCCGAGCTGGAAGTTGCGGAAGCAGTAGCGCAGAGCTACCGGCTTCTTGACTTCAGGGCTGGTTACGACGAAGCACTCGTTCCATCCGTCGTTGCCTTCCTGCCAGAAATGCTTGGCTGTGGCAGGATGGAACACCTTGTCTTCGCCGGCTACTTCGAAGCCCTTGATGCCTTCAAAGCGGTTATAGGCTCCGTAGGTGTTGTCGAAGTGAACCTTCACAGTGTCGCCAACAATCTTCATCTCCTTGAAAGTCATACTCTCGCAGAAGAGTCCCTTCATACCGTAGGTCTTGCTGAGTGCCTGAAGAGCCAGACGCTCACCTACAGGCTGCTTCTGGCATGGGTGAATCTGCTCTACCTCGTGTGGATAAACCAGATCTTCGGTGCAGACGATGCCACTGTTCGGGATGATCTTGGCTGCATTAAACTGCTGCTCGCGAAGTCTTGGACCTGCATCACCATTCACATCGCCATTATGATAAGGTGCAATCTGCACGAAATAGAATGGCAGTTCGCCCTGCTTGAAGTCTCTGCGCCACTGGGCTACGAGGTCGGCAAGACGCTGTGTGTATTGACCTACCGGGTCGCCCACGTTGGAACAGCCTTGATAGAAGAGGATTCCCTTCACGCTATAGTTGAGGATAGGCTGGAAGGTTCCGTTGCCCCAAAGAAGAGGGTAGAGGAAGTCCCACTTGAACTTAGGATTCTTCGTCATCTTGAGGGAGTCGAGGTCTTCTTTCGTGTTCTTTTTCAGATAGTCACGATCGAGCCAGCTTTCTACTCGGCTTCCGCCCTTGTTTGCCATCACCAGTCCCACTGGTACGTCGAGTGCCTTGTTGACTACCTGTGCAAAGAAATATCCGGTGGCAGATGCATCGCCCACAGTTTCCGGATTAATCTCCTTCCATTCGCAGTTGGCGTCATCGAGTGGCTTGCTGCTCATCACGCTAGGAATCTTCACGTAGTGTACACCTTTATATTGGTTGGCTTCCAATACAGCCTTGTTGTAGCCTTCTACAGGGCAGTTGCCGAAACCTTTCACCGGCATCTCCATGTTGCTTTGTCCGGCGCAGACCCATACTTCACCAGCCAATACATTATTGAGGGTAGTCTTTTCGCCATCATCGAAGGTAATGGAGAGTGGAGTGTAGCTAGCCTTGGGAGTCTGTACCTTGACAGCCCACTTGCCATCCTTTCCGGTCTTTGCTGAATACTTCTGCTGCGACCATGAGGTGCTTACTTCTACCAGGGTACCAGGCTTGTCCCAACCCCAGAGGTTGGCTTCTGAATCTTGTTGGATAATCATGTTGTCACCCAGGATGTGTGGCAACTTTACTTTAGCGTTTGCTCCTGCTGTTACGAGAGCCAATGCTGCGAAAGCTAAAAGTTTCTTGTTCATTTTTTAGTGCTTAAAATTTATTGTTGCTGTTAATCTATTGTAGCTCGTATTGGATGATAGGAGCCGGAAGTCTGGAGAAAAGTCCAGACTTCCGACTTGTCTGTTGTATGAAAGCTCGTATTAAAGAAGGTTCTTGATGGCTGCATCAATGTCCTTGATCTGTATGTCGCGGGCTCTCAGAGTATTGCTTCTGTCGATGAGGAAGAAGGTAGGGATGCTCTGCACGTTGTAGAGCTGGAGACTTGTTCCCTGGATGCCGTTCTCCTCACGTACGCAGATCCATGGAAGGGCAGCGGTAGATGTTTTCCAGAAGTGTTCATCTGGATCTACGGAAACCTGATAGATTTCCAGTCCGGCAGCATGATATTTGTTGTAAAGCTCACGGAGCATCATAATGCGCTTGGTGCTCTCGTTGCTGGCGAAGATATGAAAATCGAGCAATACCACCTTGCCGGTGAGATCAGAGAGGCGGCGAACCTGTCCCTTGTTGTCCTGTAGGGCAATTTCAATGCATCCGTTTACGCTCACCTTGCTTGCCTCAATCTGCTGCTGTGCACGCTGCCTGTCAATGATACGGATATCCTTCATGCCCTCGATGGCGATGTTGTGCAGGTTCTTGCCACGCTCTGCGCCTGGATAGTAAGTATCCCAGCTTGTAGCTACGGCAGCGAATACTTTCACGTCATCCTTGTTATTGCGAGGGTTAAAGATGAGTGAGTTGGTGTTGCCCAACTGGATAGTCTGGAAGAGTGCATAGTAAGAGGAAGCCTTCATCGGCTCCTTGAAGATGTAGTTGGTCTTTACATCCTGCTTGTATGCAGCCAGCATGCGGGCTACGATAACATCCATGGAATCTACCCCGATGTTAGGGCTCTTGATGATGCCATTGATGTTGCTCTGCAGAGTCATCTGCTTGAGCGAAAGTTCCTTGATCTTGCTGCAGTTCTCAGAGCCTTCCACCTCGTACTTGTAGCTCATCTGAGGATAAGCTGCCTTCACGTTGACGGTCTCGGTTGAGTCGATACTGAGGTTGATGCTCTGGTTGGCAATGCGGAGACGGTAGAATTCAGGAGTGATGCTGTCCATCGCATTCTCTTCGAAAACGAAGGATCCATCTTCACCCAGTTTCACCGAGTCAATCTTCACCGGACCATTCAGGCTGAGGTTCTCCAGGTAGAGCATAGAGTCCTGAGCCTCGGTAATATTACCGTTGATATGAAATTTCTTGTTGTTACAAGAAGTGAGAGCCAGCGCAGCTACCATAATCACTGCCGCTGAATAGATTCTAGATATCTTCATGAATTTTAGTATTTTGCGAAATTATCGACTGCAAAGGTAGTAATAAAATCGGGAATAATGCACCTTAGATAGATAAAATTATTAAAAAAGTAGAAAATAGTTGCCCAAATATTCGTTTATTAATTATTAAAGAGGTATCTTTGCACCGTTTTAGATATTAGATGTTAGACAAAACAATAAGTTTTAATAATTAGATGAACGTAATTACAAAAAGTGTTCAGTTGCCTGATGGAAGAACCATCACAATTGAGACCGGAAAAGTTGCAAAACAGGCTGATGGTGCTGCGGTTCTCCGCATGGGTAACACAGTGCTTCTCGCAACTGTTTGTGCAGCAAAGGATGCAGTTCCGGGTACAGATTTCATGCCTTTGCAAGTAGATTACCGTGAGCAGTACAGTGCTGCTGGCCGTTTCCCTGGTGGTTTCACCAAGCGCGAAGGCAAGGCTAGCGACGAGGAGATCCTTACCTCTCGCCTTGTGGACCGTGCTTTGCGTCCACTTTTCCCTTCTAACTACCATGCAGAAGTTTACGTACAGGTAATGTTGCTCTCAGCCGATGGTGTTGACCAGCCAGATGCCCTTGCAGGTTTCGCTGCTTCAGCTGCCATGGCTTGTTCAGATATTCCTTTCGAGCACTACATCTCTGAGGTTCGTGTAGCTCGTATCAATGGTGAGTATGTCGTTAACCCTACATTCCAGCAGATGGAAGAGGCTGACATGGATATCATGGTTGGTGCTACCAAGGAGAACATCATGATGGTGGAAGGTGAGATGAAGGAAGTTTCTGAGCAGGATCTGATCGGCGCCCTCAAGGCTGCTGCCGAGGCTATCAAGCCTATGTGCGAGCTCCAGTATGAGTTGGCTAAGGAGAAGGGTACTGACGTGAAGCGTGAGTATGATCATGAGATCAACGACGAGGAACTCCGTGAGCAGATCAAGTCTGAGCTTTACAAGCCTGCTTATGATATCAACCATCAGGCTTTGGAGAAACATGCTCGTCAGGATGCTTTCGACAAGGTTTTGGCTGACTTCCTTGAGAAGTATGACGCAGCTCATACCGATCTTTCTGAGGAAGACTTGGAGGAGAAGCACGCTGAGGCTACCCGCTACTATGATGACGTAATGCGCGATGCTATGCGTCGTTGCATCCTCGATGAGGGCTTGCGCCTTGATGGCCGTGCTACTACAGAAATCCGCCCTATCTGGTGTGAGGTGTCTCCACTCCCAATGCCTCACGGAAGCGCTATCTTCCAGCGTGGTGAGACTATGTCTCTCTCTACATGTACTCTCGGTACAAAGATGGATGAGAAGCTTATCGACGGTGTGCTCGAGAAGAGCTACCAGCGCTTCCTCCTTCACTATAACTTCCCTCCATTCTCTACAGGTGAGGCTAAGGCTCAGCGCGGCGTAGGCCGTCGTGAGATTGGTCACGGTCACTTGGCATGGCGCGGTTTGAAGGGTCAGATTCCTGCAGACTTCCCTTACACCGTACGTTTGGTAAGTCAGATTCTGGAGTCTAACGGCTCTTCTTCTATGGCTACTGTTTGTGCCGGTACTCTCGCCCTGATGGATGCAGGTGTTCCTATGAAGAAGCCAGTTTCTGGTATCGCTATGGGTCTTATCAAGAACCCAGGTGAGGACAAGTACGCTATCCTCAGCGATATCCTCGGTGATGAGGACCACTTGGGTGATATGGACTTCAAGACCACAGGTACCCGCGATGGTTTGACCGCTACACAGATGGATATCAAGTGCGACGGTTTGAGCTTCGAGATTCTCGAGGAGGCTTTGATGCAGGCTAAGGCTGGTCGTGAGCACATCCTCAACTGCATGATGGAGACAATCTCTGAGCCACGTGCTGAGATGAAGCCACAGGTTCCACGTATCGTAGCATTCGATATTCCTAAGGAGTTCATCGGTGCTGTTATCGGCCCTGGCGGTAAGATTATCCAGCAGATGCAGGAGGATACTGGTGCTACTATCACTATCGAGGAGACTGATGGTAAGGGTCACGTACAGGTATCTGCTCCTAACAAGGATTCTATCGATGCTGCTTTGGCTAAGATCAAGGCTATCGTAGCTGTTCCTGAGGTTGGTGAGGTTTACGAGGGTACTGTTCGTTCTATCATGCCTTACGGTTGCTTCGTGGAGATTCTCCCAGGTAAGGATGGTTTGCTCCACATCTCTGAGATTGATTGGAAGCGTCTTGAGACAGTTGAAGAGGCTGGCATCAAGGAAGGCGACAAGATCAAGGTGAAGTTGATGGAGATTGATCCTAAGACTGGCAAGTACAAGCTCTCTCACCGTGTGTTGATGGAGAAGCCTGAGGGTTACGTAGAGCGTGAGCGTCGTCCACGTCCAGAGCGCGGTGAGCGTCGTGGTCGTCGTGATGATCGTCATGAGGGTCGTGGTGAGCGTCCAGCTCGTCAGCCACGTCGTTACGAGCATCGTAACGAGGAGCAGGCTCCTAAGGATTTCAACGATTCTTTGGATCACAACAATGATGTAGAATAATCCTAGTATTATATACATTAATAAATATAGATGGGTGTATTTCGTCAAAAAAGCGGAATGCACCCGTTTTTTTTGTCAGAACCCTATGAAACTGTTTCCTTAAGGAAAAAAATATTTTCCCTTAAGGAAAAAATATATTCTCCTTAAGGATACTTTTAATTGCAGAATTATATGTAAAAGATTTGCGATGAGTGTAACAGGGGGGATAGCCTAAGAACATTG
>OGJY01004247.1_pt1 | contig 10547 bp, 17 predicted proteins | sample 1572231 | NCBI WGS metagenome assembly OGJY01 (sample SAMEA2582121, study PRJEB24529) | metagenome | biome: Human gut stool | place: China | collected 2011
CATATCCCATCTGCTCTGTAGTCGCTGTGTTTAAGATGCTTATCCGCATCTTAAACACGCTCCGAAGCCGCATCTGGGATATGGCCTTATTTCTTTTTTCTGTGTTTTAGCTCCAGAAGGAATGAATGCAATAGTAACTTTATTATGATACAAAGTATCAGCCCAGCAAAGGATATCGCAATTCCTGCTTTTAATCCTGGAGTACCATATTTTAAAATAACACTATGATTACCTTCTGAAAGTGGTAACGCCATATACATTGTATTAGCCTGGAGTAGCTCCTGTTCTTTTCCATCTACAGTAGCTTTCCAGCCTTTCGAATATGGAACAGCTAAACAAAGAATCTTGTCTTTCTTCAAGTTAATATTTCCCTGAATCGTATTTGTGTCCATTTTTATGTTTTTTAGCACATTTTCTTTTAATGCGGAAATTTGTTGGGAATACTGATCCATAGGCTGAGCATACACTTTTAAATCTTCAATTTTATAATTTCCTTTTTGTGGAAACTTTAAAGTTATCGTCTGTTTTCCTTTTTTATAATAAGAAAGATTTATCAGAAAATGATTTCGACCTGCATAATATATATTTCCTGGCTGAAAATAAAAGAATTGTTTTTTGTTCTTCTCTCCTGTCGAATTTTCTACAATAACAGTATATTTTGAACCTATACTATCGTCATCCGCAACTCTATTCGCTTTCGGACCAGATATATCGCCTATGAACAAACTGACTTCACTGTTCGTTATCGCTTTACTGGTTTCTAAAACAATGCTCGCGTCATCACTTTTTACTTTAAAAATATTTGCTTTTTTGTCCACATTATTATGTTGTACAATCTTATAAGGAATTTCTGAATACGTTTGCTTTATATCTGTTTTAGAACATACATTGCCGGAATGCTTTTTTAAACCTGCTTTGGAATAACCTTTTTGCTCTTTTTCTAATAATATTCCCTGTAGCAATGCATTTTGTCTCTCCATTTCGTTCATCTGTTCGTAATCAGTTCTGGTATAATAACTGTCATATGTATATCCCAATGGAAGGGCATATTCATTTTTAAATACTGTACATTTCTTTATTTTATTTGTCATTTTAATGTTATAATTCGCTATTTTTTTGTAGCCAAAAGGAACACTATATTTTCCATTCTTTTCTGTCTTTGTTACATAATATTTTGTAGCAGCCAAAGCATTTAAAGTTGTTCTTCCATCTAAATTCTTATAATTGTAAGCTCCTTTATTGGTTAATCCTGTCTCTTCAAAAAGCTGTGATGGTAACTTACCGGTAAGACTCCAGTAAAAATTAGTAGAATGTAAGCTACTTTGTAATGTAGAATTTCTCTCTATCAATTCTGCTTTTGCATCGTAGCGAAAGAATTCTTTATCATCTGCCGTTGCTTTTTCTATCGCTTTATCCGCAGAACTTTTTAAATCCTTTCTTGCCTTTTCCATTTCCACAAATTCTGTATTTGCTAAATCTGTATTATGAAATACTTTTTTTACATTTAACTGCACAGTTATAATAGCCAGAATAAACATAGAAATCTGCATAATATATGAAAATCCTCTGTATTTTTTTAATCTATTTTTTAATAAAATATTACCTATTGCCAATATAATTAATCCAACACAAAGTAAATAGATATATTCACGCAGTTCTCCTTCAAAATCTGCGCTGAAATTATAAAAATTATATGTACAGATAACTACTGAAACAATACAAGTTCCAATAAAACTTTTCCAGCTCATATGAGACAATTCATCCCACATAACTACAACAATATAGCTTAACAACAAAACATAACTGAACATCCATCGATTTGATGGATAGGCAAATCCATTAAAAATCTTTCCAGCAATTGGTGTGAACAGAAATATTGTTAATATTATAAAATTAATTTTAAGTTCCGCATTTTCCTTTCGCTTCATGAATAATAAACAAACGCTAAACAATACGATACCGCATATGCCTAACATCGTATGATGCATTCCCTGCGTTCCTGTTATAAATACTTCGGGTAACTTTTTGTAAAATTCTTCTTCATATAATAGTTGAAATCTTTGCCCTGAACCATCTCGGCTATTTTCCATAAATAAACTGATTACAGGAAGCAATATGCATGCACCCATCATTACACCGACAATCGCACCAATTATCATGCAGCCAAGCTTTTTTAATAAGATCCTGATATTTTTTACTCCATATATGCTAAATAAACGAATAAAAAGATAAATTGCTGCATTCAACGCAATCATATACATAAAATAAAAATTACTTATTGTGCATATAAATACCATTAAAATAAAAAATATCGGGGATTTTTCTTCCAAAATTCTTTCTATACCAATTAATAATAATGGAAAATAAATCAGTGGATTTATAAAGAAAGGATGATGAAATCCCATAACTAATATATACATTGAAAAAGCATATAATAATGCTCCTGTAATTACCGCTATCCTATTATTTTGTTTTCTGTAAAAGCAATAGACTGAAAAGGATAATCCAGCAAGATACACACGGAACAATATCATGATATCATAAAAATGAACCATATATCTGTCTGGAACAAATATGGATAATAAACAAAGCGGATCTCCTATTACATAATAATGAAGCGTTGTAATAATGTCACTTCCGTATCCAATAGAGAAACTCCATAATGGAATCTCTAACTTATGCTTAAAAAGAATATTTTTTGCTATCTGTTGTAGCCAATCTGAATAAAACTGTAATGCATGAATATGCTGCGTCCGCCCATCTACATTCCATACAAAAGATAACTTTGCCTTCCAAAATCCATAAAAAAACAGTATACTCAACGCCGCAAATAATATCGTATACATTACAAAATATGAGTTATAATGCTTTCTGGTATCACTTTTATTCATCTATTTTCCTCACTTATCTGTGTTATATTCACATAATCCTGTTTATTATATACTAATCTCCAAATTAAAAAAGCTTCGATTGCCAACAAACAGAAGTCTGTTTTTGTTTTCCAAACAAAAAACCTGTGTTGTTTAATCATGGATTAAACAACACAGGTTTTTAAATATAAAAATACAAATATTATTCTGTTAAAAATCCGGTATACTGACGTACTAATGTCTGGGATTCAATCTGTTTCATTGTCTCTAATACTACACCAGCGATAATGATGATAGATGTTCCTCCAAAGGAGACATTTGCACCAAAGAATCCGTTAAAGAAAATCGGAATTACTGCAACGATACAAAGACCGATCGCACCGATAAAAATAATATAAGTTAAAATTGAATTTAAATAATCAACGGTTGCCTTACCAGGACGTACACCTGGAATATAACCACCCTGTTTCTTCATATTATTAGATATTTCTAAAGGATTAAATGTAATCGATGTATAGAAATATGCAAATACTACGTTAAGAAGCAGGTAAACGATTAAACCAATTGACCAGTTCCAGTGATCTGGATTACACCAGTTAGACTGATTTAACGCGTTGAAAATAAATCCAGCAGTTCCCTTTGGATTAGCTCCAACGAGTTGCTTGATTACCAGTGGGAACTGTAACAGGGAAGATGAAAAGATAATTGGCATTACGTTTGCTGTATTTACTTTTACAGGTAATGTTGATCCTAATCCTCCAAGCTGGCTTCCACCCTGGATTTTTCTTGAATACTGCACAGGAATTCTTCTCTCTGCATCATTTAAAACAATTGTAAAAATAATTGTTCCAAGAATAACAAGGAAAATGATTACTCCGGCAATAATTACATTGCTAATCTGTTTACCTTCCATAAATTTCTGGTACAGATTAAATAAATCACTTGGCATACGGGAAACAATGTTACAAAGAAGGATAATGGAAATACCATTTCCCACACCTTTATCTGTAATCTGTTCACCGAGCCACATAACAAAGACGGAACCCGCTGTTAAGCAGACAATCATCTCTATTACGATCAGCGGACCATAGTTTGACAAAAGTCCCTGTTTTCCAAAGCCAATTGCCAGACCAGCACTTTCAAGAACGGAAAGTGCAAGCGTAACAAATCTTGTGATATTGTTAATCTTTTTACGTCCGTCCTCGCCATCACGATACAGCTCTTCCAATGCCGGAATGGCAATGGTAAGAAGCTGAATGATGATGGATGCTGTGATGTATGGTGTTACGTTTAACGCGAACAATGACATAGATTCAAATGATCCGCCAGTAAAGGAATTCAAAAGGTTGAAAGAATCTCCTAACAATGAGTTTAAATACTGGCTGATTGTATCAGTGTCAATTCCCGGTATTGGAAGCTGACTGCCCAATCGGCAGATAACTAAAACTACTAATGTAAATAGGAGTCTCTTTCTAATATCCTTCACTTTCAGAGCATTTCTGAGAGTTTCGAACATTAAATCACCTCAGCTTTTCCGCCAGCAGCTTCAATCTTAGCTACAGCACTCTTAGAGAATGCGTTAACCTGAACTGTAAGCTTCTTGCTTAATTCTCCATTTCCAAGAATTTTAACACCATCAAAGGTATTTTTTACTAAACCACTTTCAATTAAAGTGTCGATTGTTACAACGCTATCTGCTTCGAATCTTTCGAGTTCGGAAACATTGATTGCGATAATTTTCTTTGAGTTGATGCAAGTGAAGCCTCTCTTAGGAAGTCTTCTGTATAAAGGCATCTGTCCACCTTCAAAACCTACACGAACTTTTCCGCCAGAACGAGATTTCTGACCTTTCTGTCCTCTGCCTGCAGTCTTTCCGTTTCCTGAACCATGTCCACGACCTACACGGAAAGCATCGCTGTGTTTGGAACCTGCAGCAGGATGTAAATTAGATAAATTCATTTACGGGTACCTCCTTATCTGCAATTAAATTTCTTCAACTTTTACCAAGTGTCTAACATGCCAAATCATTCCGCGTACAGCATCGTTGTCAGGCATTTCAACTGTTTTGTTGACTTTTTTAAGTCCTAATGCTTCTACAGTTGCTCTCTGTTTAGGAATAGCACCGATAGGAGACTTAACTAATGTGATTTTTAATTTATCTGCCATCTTTCTTTCCTCCTTTTACAGTTCGTCAACTGATTTGCCACGAAGTCTTGCAACTTCTTCTGGAGTCTTAATCTCTTTAAGACCAGCGATTGTAGCAAGTACTACGTTCTGTTTATTGTTAGAACCTAATGCTTTGGAACGGATATTTTTATATCCTGCAAGTTCAAGAACCGCACGAGAAGGACCTCCGGCGATGATACCGGTACCTTCTGGAGATGCTTTTAATAAAACTTCTGCACTTCCAAATTTTCCAATGAAATCATGTGGGATGGAACCTACTTCATTTACAGGAACCTTAACCAGTTTCTTCATAGCGTCTTCTTTTCCCTTACGGATAGCTTCAGGAATTTCAATCGCTTTACCTAAACCAGCTCCAACATGACCGTTTTTATCACCAACTACTACTAAAGCAGCGAAACGCATATTACGTCCACCTTTTACTACCTTAGTAACACGTTTGATTGATACTACTGTTTCTTCTAATTCTAATTGACTAGCATCAATTAATTCGCGCTTCATGTTATATCCTCCTTGTTTAGAAATTAAGACCAGCTTCACGGGCTGCATCTGCCAGTGCCTGAATCTTACCCTGGTAAATGAAACCTCCTCTGTCGAAGACAACTGTTGTGATACCTTTTTCAATTGCTCTCTTAGCAATTACTGTTCCTAAATGAGCTGCTGCTGCAACGTCATTAGTTTTTTCAAGCTCTGCCTTAACTTCTTTCTGTACTGTAGAAGCTGAAACAAGAGTTTTTCCAACGGTATCATCGATAATCTGAGCATACATATGATTGTTGCTTCTGAATACGGCTAAACGTGGAGTAGAAGCAGTTCCGCTGATGCGGTTACGAAGTCTTCTATGTTTTTTAGCACGAACTTCACTTCTTGATTTTTTATTAATCATTCTTACTTCCTCCTAATTATTTCTTACCTGTCTTGCCGACTTTACGTCTGATTACTTCATCAGCATACTTGATACCTTTTCCCTTGTAAGGTTCTGGTTTTCTCTTTTCTCTGATTTCAGCTGCGTACTGTCCAACTTTCTGTTTGTCGATTCCCTTGATAGTAATCTTGTTCTGTCCGTCTAATACAGACTCAAGACCTTCTGGATCTTCCATTTCTACCGGATGAGAATATCCAAGAGAAAGAATAAGTTTCTTGCCCTGTTTCTGAGCTCTGTAACCAACACCGTTGATTTCAAGAACTTTTTCGTATCCCTTTGTAACACCTGTTACCATATTTGCAACCAGAGTTCTTGTAAGACCATGTAAAGATTTCATTTTCTTTAAATCGTTAGGTCTTGTAACAACTACCTGATTATTTTCAACTTTAATGTCCATCTCTACAGGAAGACTCTCTGTGAGTGTTCCTTTAGGACCCTTTACAGTCACAACGTTGTTCTCTGCAACAGTGATTTCAACACCTGCAGGAATTTCAACTGGTAATCTACCAATTCGTGACATATCGCACCTCCTTAAATTGTCGGAAAAGACCACGTCTTTTCTGTTTTCAGTAGTATATATATCTCTCATCGTCTTAGCGATGAGCTTTTCAGAAAAGGCTTTTAATAAAGCCTTTCTTCTTAAGCTAATCCCGTAACCTATACGGTTAATGTAATGCAGTTCTTAAAGAACTACCATACAAATGCTAATACCTCTCCACCTACGTTCATAGAACGAGCTTCTTTGTCTGTAACAACACCTTTATTTGTGGAAATAATTGCTACGCCTAAACCACCAAGTACTTTTGGCATGTTCTCAACGTCTGCATATACTCGAAGTCCTGGTTTAGAGATTCTCTTTAATCCAGAAATAATTCTTTCGTTCTTATCAGCACCGTATTTTAATGCAATACGGATTGTTTTGAATGCACCATCCTCGATGATGTCATAACCTTTGATGTATCCTTCTTTTAAAAGGATATCAGCGATGGAAATTTTCATTTTAGATGCAGGAACATCTACTGTATCGTGTTTTGCAGTATTTGCATTACGAATTCTAGTAAGCATATCTGCAATTGGATCGCTCATTGTCATTATTAGCTGCCTCCTTCCTAATATTTCTACCAGCTTGCTTTTTTAACTCCAGGAATCTGACCTTTATATGCTAATTCACGGAAGCAGATTCTGCAGATTCCGTATTTTCTTAAATAAGCATGTGGGCGGCCACAAATTTTGCAACGAGAATATTCTCTAGATGAGAATTTCTGATTACGCTGCTGTTTAACTTTCATTGCTTTCTTAGCCATTAGAAATCCTCCTAACTATTTTGCGTACGGCATTCCAAATAAAGTAAGTAATTCACGAGCTTCTTCATCAGTATGAGCTGTTGTAACGAAGATAACATCCATACCTCTAACTTTGTCTACCTGATCGTACTCGATTTCAGGGAAGATTAACTGCTCTTTAATACCAAGAGCGTAGTTTCCTCTTCCGTCAAATGCGTTAGGGTTAACACCTCTAAAGTCACGTACACGTGGTAAAGCAAGGTTAATAAGACGATCAGCAAATTCGTACATCTTGTCGCCTCTTAAAGTTACTTTACATCCGATAGGCATTCCTTCTCTTAACTTGAAGTTAGCAACGGATTTCTTTGCTTTACAAACTACAGCTTTCTGACCTGTGATCTTTTCCATATCACCGATTGCAGAATCTAATAATTTATGATTTTCTTTTGCATCACCAACACCCATGTTTACAACGATCTTAACGAGCTTTGGAATCTGCATTTCATTTTTATAGCCAAATTTTTTCATCATGGCAGCCTTAATCTGGCTGTCATACTGTTCTTTCAGTCTACTCAACTTCGGTCAGCCTCCTCTCTTGAATTAGTCGATTACTTCGCCAGTTGATTTTGCGAAACGTACTTTCTTTCCATCTACAAATTTGAAACCAACTCTTGTAGGCTGTCCATTGTGGAGCAGCATAACGTTAGATACGTCGATTGCTGCTTCTTCCTGAACAATACCGCCTGCCTGATTCTGCATGCTTGGTTTTGTATGTTTTGTAGCCATGTTGATGCCTTCTACAACAACTTTATGATTCTTAGCGTCAACGGAAAGAACTTTTCCTTCTTTATCAATATCTTTACCGGCAATAACTTTTACCATGTCATTTCTTTTAATTTTCTGAGCCACAGTAGTTACCTCCTTATAATACTTCCGGTGCTAAGGAAACAATCTTCATGAATTTCTTCTCACGAAGTTCTCTAGCAACTGGTCCAAAAATACGGGTTCCTCTTGGATTCAGGTCATCTTTGATGATAACTGCAGCATTTTCGTCAAATTTGATGTAAGAACCATCTTTACGACGAGCGCCTTTTTTGGTACGTACAACTACGGCTTTTACTACGTCACCTTTTTTTACAACACCGCCTGGTGTTGCATCTTTAACTGTAGCAACGATAGTATCACCGATATTAGCATATCTTCTTGTAGAGCCACCCATAACACGGATACAAAGAAGTTCTTTTGCTCCAGTATTATCAGCAACTTTAAGTCTAGATTCCTGTTGGATCATACTATATCTCCTTCCGTGCTAACTATTTAGCCTTCTCAACGATTTCAACAAGTCTCCATCTTTTATCTTTAGATAAAGGTCTTGTTTCCATTACTTTTACTCTGTCACCAATTCTACACTCATTGTTTTCGTCATGAGCTTTTAATTTATAAGTTCTTTTTACGATCTTGTTATATAAAGGATGTTTTACGTTGTCTGTTACGCTTACAACGATTGTTTTATCCATTTTATCGCTTGTTACGAGACCTACACGAGTTTTTCTAAGGTTTCTTTCCACAACAAATTCCTCCTTCCCGATTACTCAGCACTATTCTGTTCAGCAATGATTCCCTGGATTCTGGCAATATTTCTTCTGACTTCTTTAATTCTGCTGGTGTTATCTAACTGATTTGTTGCGTTCTGGAATCTCAAATTAAATAATTCCTTTTTAGCAGCTACTAATTCTTCATTAAGTTCTGCGATGGATTTTGCTCTTAAATCTTCTACATACTTAGTTGTTTTCACTGTTATCACCGCCTTCTAAATCTGCACGAGATACGATTTTACATTTTACTGGCAATTTATGCATTGCAAGACGTAAAGCTTCTCTCGCTGTTTCTTCAGGTACTCCAGCAACTTCGAACATTACACGACCTGGTTTAACTACTGCTACCCAATATTCCAGTGAACCTTTACCAGAACCCATACGAGTTTCTGCAGGCTTTGCTGTAACCGGTTTATCTGGGAAAATTTTGATCCAAACTTTACCACCACGCTTCATATAACGAGTCATGGCTACACGGGCTGCTTCGATCTGATTGGATTTAATCCAACATGGATCACAAGCTACCAGTCCGAAATCACCATAAGTGATAGTTGTTCCTCTTGTAGCTTTTCCAGCCATGGAACCACGGAACTGTTTACGACGTTTTACTCTTTTAGGCATTAACATTATTTATCGCTCCCTTCCTTAGTTTCCTTTGTAGGAAGTACTTCACCATGGTATACCCAAACTTTTACACCAACTTTTCCGTAAGTTGTGTTAGCTTCAGCGAAACCATAATCAATATTTGCTCTAAGTGTCTGCAGTGGAATTGTTCCCTCGCTGTAGAACTCTGTACGGGCCATATCTGCTCCGCCAAGACGTCCTGCAACGGCTGCCTTGATACCCTTAACTCCAGCCTTCATGCTTCTGCCCATAGCGGACTTCATAGCACGACGGAAGGAAACACGATTCTCAAGCTGCTGTGCGATGTTCTCTGCAACAAGCTGAGCGTCTCTGTCTGGTCTCTTGATTTCCTTGATGTCGATAAATACCTTCTTGTCAGTAAGCTTCTGAACCTCAGCCTTTACCTTCTCAATCTCGGAACCGCCGCGGCCGATTACAACGCCTGGCTTAGCTGTGTAGATAATGATCTTTACTCTATCGGATGCGCGCTCGATTTCAATCTTGGAAACGCCGGCGCTGTATAATTTCTTCTTAAGGTATGTTCTGATCTTGTGATCCTCAACCAGATTGTCAGCAAAATCAGCTTCAGCATACCATCTGGAGTCCCAGTCTTTAATAACACCGACTCTTAAGCCGTGTGGATTAACTTTCTGTCCCACTCTCTTTTACCTCCTTATCTCTCATTAAGGATTATGGATATATGACTTGATCTTTTTAAAATTCTATATGCTCTGCCCTGTGCACGAGGACGAATTCTCTTCATTACGGGAGCCTGACCCGCAATAGCATCTTCAACATATAATTTGCTGACATCCATACCCAAGTTATTTTCTGCATTTGCAACTGCCGATTTTAATACTTTAGCGATTACAGCTGAAGCGTATCTGGGTGAATACTCAAGGATAGCTGCTGCTGTTCTAACATCTTTGCCTTTAATCTGGTCTAAAACAATTTTAGCCTTAGAAGCGGGAATGCCTGTATATTTAACCGACGCATGAGGTCTTTTTTCCTGTGTTGCAATGTTTCTTTCTTTTTTTATCTGGCTTCTGTGTCCTTTTGCCATGAA
>OGJY01004251.1_pt1 | contig 10540 bp, 14 predicted proteins | sample 1572231 | NCBI WGS metagenome assembly OGJY01 (sample SAMEA2582121, study PRJEB24529) | metagenome | biome: Human gut stool | place: China | collected 2011
TATCTGCGGGCAAGATACTATAACGCAGAGAACGGAACCTTTACAACTGAAGATAGTGACCTTGGAACGACAAAAAATCCACTGACCAGAAATCGCTACGATTATGCGACCAATAATCCGCTGAATTACAGTGATCCGACAGGACATTCCCTGTGGAGCAGGATTAAGAGTACAGCAAAGAAAGCTGTAAAAACAGTTGCAAAAGTAGCAAAGAAAGTTGTAAAAACGGTTGTTAATACAGCGAAGAAAGCTGTAAAAACAGTCGTCAGTGGAGTAAAAGCGGCTGCTAAATGGGTGCAGAATGCAGTGTCCCATCCAAAGCAGGTAATACAACAGGCAAAAAACACCGTCAAGAAAAAAGCAAAACAGACTTATCAGAAAGTAGCATCTGCCGGATCTGGATTTGTGAAAGCGGTAAGCAATGGCGGAATACGAGGCGGTTTCAGTTATGTAGGAAATGGAGCGAAGAAAGTCTATAGCTCGTTTAAATCCTATGCAGCCAAACGAACCAGCGAGATTCGTGCAACAATTCATAAAGAAATGTGTACAACCAATAACCGTATTTCCTCTCTTTTGGGAAAAGTAGATTGGAGCGCAGTGAAAAAGGTTGTTGCAGGCTGAGTAATCCTTGGAGGTCTTGCGGCAGCAACTGTTCTTACAGGTGGAGCAGCAGCGGTGATTGCCGGAGGTGCATTAAGTGGTGCCTTGATCGGCGGAGGAACTGGAGCAGTCCTTGGTGGTATTTCAAGTGCAGCCAGTGGAGAAGGATTTATAAGTGGTGCAGCCGATGGGTTCTTATGGGGCACGATTGGCGGTGCAGTGTCAGGCGGTGTTGGAGCTGCGACAGGCTCACTTGCAAGTTCATCGGTATCTTCAATTATGAAAAATCCATTGGCCAAGAGTGCACTTGAAAATGCAGCAGATACGGCAGTCGGAACAGTTGATGATTTAGCACATGGTAGAGATGTGACAATAGGTTCCATAGCTATGGATTTTGGAACTGGGATGGTATCATCGAATATTGATTTGAAAAAGGCATCTCATACAACTTCGGTTATTGAAGATACACCAAAACATAGCGTCAAACCAGATTTTATTGTAGGAACAAATGGGACTACGGTATCTAAAGAAGTATATGATATGTCAAATGCAGAATTTGTTCAAGAAGTTGCAAACATATCGAATAAAAAAGTTAATGAGGAGTTGACAGAGGAAGGAAAATCAATATACGGTCATGTGGCAGGATCAAAAAAGCATGGTGAAGCCTATAGAATAGCAAATGATTATCAAGAATTTGTAGATGATCGAGGTTTGAAGCTAGAACAGCCTTATAAAGGTCATAAGAGCCGAAAAACAAATAAAAAGGGTGGTACGAGGCTGGATGTTTATGATACAAATGATGGACAAGTATATGATTATAAGTTTGTGAAAAATCCGGGAAAAGGATTATCAAATAGACAAAAAAACAAAATCATTCATGAAGGACCAAAAGGATTAACAGAAAATAAGATTCATGAAGTAAATCCGAAATAGTTAAAAAGAGGAAGTAGTATTTGTAATATTACTTCCTCCCAAAAAGAAAAGAGGATAAAAAATGGCAACAAAAAAGCAGATAACAAATGATTGGGAACAACTTTTTCCAGAATTAAAAAAGACTAAGTTACTTGAAATGGATAATAGATTAGGACCATTGATAACAGGAATATATTTAAAAGTAGTTAGAAATACATACTATACACCAGTTGCTTATGTACATAATTTATGCAGTGAAGAGTCTGACATCATAACATCATTAGAGTGTACCAGTGAAACAATAGCGTTAGAAAAACATGAAGAAAGATATATGTTTTCAGCAGAACGATTAAAAAATAAATTGTTGATTCCACTTAAAGGCGATGTCCCAATAGATAAAATTATAGAAGGGTATAAACTTTTTTTAAGTAATCCAAAAAGAAAATCATTTGAAGAATATAAAGATCTTGCTCTAGTGTGTGGATGGTATGGAGAAAAGAAAAAACTTGATGATATCCTTGAATATATTTGGAATAATGTGCAAAAGGATAAAAATCATCCTTTTTTTAGCGATGAAGATGGGGGTGTAGAAGGGTGGTTTGAAAAAATTTGTGAGGATTCAAGTGATTATGAGAGACTTCATGAAATATGTGAGAGAGAAATACAAAAACATAAAGTAGAAAAGTTGCCATATAGAAACATTATTTAAAATCAGGTATAGAAAAATTTAATGGTGTCTGACACCTGAAAGGACCAGACGGGAAATTTGCAAGTCCTAAAGGAAGTGAAAGGGCAGGTGGACAAGCAGAAGAAAAAGTTTGGGATGCAATAAGTAAGAAAGATGGATGGGGAGTGAGGGAAGGTAGAATTTATACAAAAGACAATACTGGACAGGTTAGAGTATATGATGGTGCAGCAATTACCCCGGATGAGAAATATATAGGGTTAGAAGTGAAATCAGGAAAAGCTCAGAAGACGAAAGCTCAACGGGAATTTGACAACCGAATTAGTAAGAGTAATCCAGCAATAGGTGTAGGGCAGAGTGAAGGTATTACAATTACGCATAGTATAACAATAAGGAGATAGTTTATGGATAAGGATGTAAAAAATACGATTTTAAATATGGCAGAATCACAATTAGATGAAGTGCTGCAAATGAATGGATTTAAAAGAAGAAACAATTCTTTAATATATTCTCGAAAGTGTGAAGGAAGCATTCAAAAAATAGAAATTATGTATTTTTTGCATCCTTCGTATTATAACCATGCATTAGCACATATATATCCACAATTATCGGTATATTATCCAGATATCCAAGATTTGGCAAAAGAAATTTTGGGTGATACAATTATAACATCAGGATTAAAGAACAAAATATTACGACAGCCAATTCAAGTATATCATGATTCTGAGGATTGGATATTATATAATGAGAAAGATAACATAACTATAGGCAAAAAGATAAGAAATTTTTTGGTTGAGTATACGATTCCTTTGCTAAATGACATAAATAATATTGATGGTTATTTAGATGAGTATCGAAATGATGATAAACGTATAATTAAAGATGACAGACAATATGTTTATTTTGCATGTGCGTGTGCATTAAAAAAAGATTTTAATGAAGGATATGAAATCGTAAAAAAAAGGTTTGGCAAAAAAGGACCTAGACGACAATATGCTTCGTTGTTCACTTATTTTGAAGAAAAATTAGAGCTAAAATAGGTATAGAAAAATTTGAGGTGAAAATTGTGAATTTAAAAATAATAGAGACACAATTACAAAAAAATAATTTTTTAGATGAAAACAATATATATATTTATGCATCAAAAAAATATCTTCTAGAAGGAATTTGCGGTAGGATTAAAGGACTGGTGCTGTTGAGTATATGCAAAGATACATTATATGTTCATCATGCTAATATTGATAATTCTTATGGTGAACAACTGGCAAAGATTCATATTCCCGATATGAAAAATATCCGAGGAAAGGCTGGAATGTTTGGTGGAAAGTTTTCTTTTAATTATGACGGAAAAGAATATAGATTTAAACTGCCAGCAAAAGCTGAAAAATTTGTGGATTTTTTCGTAAAGTAAAAACGCGAGGATGACAGGATGAAGAGATTACAAAAATATATAGTGATTTTCGGAACAGCAATGTTATGCGTTGGTTTTAGTGCTTGTTCCAAGCAATCCGATTTCGATGCCAAATCCTATGTCAAATCTTCTCTTGATGCAGAGTATCATAGAGAGTACGCAGATTATGCGAATCTGATGGAAATCTCAGAAGAGGATGTGAAGAAACAGGTCGAAGAAGATTTCAATGAAAGAAATTTAATGGTGTCTGACACCTGAAAATTGCTTCCGCTAAAGAGAAAAGGGGATAAAAGATGGTAACAAAAAAACAGATAACAAATGATTGGGAGCAACTTTTTCCAGAATTAAAAAAGACTCGATTACTTGAAATGAATAATAGATTGGGTCCATTGATAACAGGAATCTATCTAAAAGTAATCAGAAATACATATTACACACCGGTTTTTTATGTACATAATTTATGCAGAGAATATTCTAGCATTACAACATCATTAGAGTGTACTAGTGAAACAATAGAGTTAGAAAAACATGAAGAACGTTATATGTTTTCAGCGGAAAGGTTAAAAAATAAATTGTTGATTCCACTTAAAGGCGATGTCTCAATAGATAAAATTATAGAAGGCTATAAGTCCTTTTTAAGTAATCCAAGAAGAAAATCATTTGAAGAATATAAAGATATTGCTCTGGTTTGTGGATGGTATGGAGAAAAGAAAATACTTGACGATATCCTCGAATATATTTGGAATAATGTGCAAAAGGATAAAAATCATCCTTTTTTTAGAAATAAAGATAGAGGAGTAGAAGGATGGTTTGAAAAAATTTGCGAGGACTCAAATGATTATGAGAGACTTCATGAAATATGTGAGAGAGAAATACAAAAACATAAAGTAGAAAAGTTGCCATATAGAAACATTATTTAAAATCAGGTATATAAGAAAATGCGAGTAGAAGAATGTGTAAAAAAATTAAAAAGCAAAGGTATTATTGATTCCAGAGAAATATGCTGGCGGTATAGTGTCAGGCACCAATGTGGTCAACCTAGTGTCAACTTAAGACAAGTGCCTGGTCAGAGCAATGGCCAATGGTGTGAAATCGGGAAAAGAGGAAAGTAGATTAGAAAAGAAGACGCACTTTAATAGAGCTTCACGGAAAAGCCATGTTAAAAACTATTGATTATTAGAATGCGACTTTTTTGTTGTTAAAATGTGTTCTGCCTATTGCTTTGTTCTTTTTTCGTCGAAATGTTCTTCCAGGCATAATCTGAGATCTGCATCGGAGAGAGTCCTTATATAATCTATCAATTGCAGATAAATCGAAAAGATTAGACAAGATTTTAGGAACTATTGTTTTGATACGTCCGATGATAAATGCCCGGTTTGCTTGGTATCGATACTTATTCGTACTTTTAGCGGTAATCTGAATTTTTTCATCAACTTGATTCTTAATAAGAGATGACAGATTTGAGAGAAGTACGTTGATATAAAATTCTTGAAGTACCGAAGTGGTTGTTGCCCCGGAAAATTCTTCAATAGCAAGACGACTTTTCAATTCCTTATATTTTGTTTCGACTGGCCAGCGATAGAAGTAAAGTTCGCGGAACATCTGTTGAGAAATATGTGAATCAAAAAGATTGGTGGCAAGATACTCTTTCGTTCCATCATTGAGAATAACTTCGATGACTCTTATCCTGACATCCTCAGTCCCGTCTTTTTCATTGCCGGGAAGAACCGTGATTATGTCTCCAGAGCATTTCTTAGCAATGTTATAATTCTGTTTTAAGCGCATAAGACAAAGGTGCTGATGCTCGACACAGTAACGAAACAAATCTTCAGAATAATAGCCACGATCAAAGATTACAACGCTGTTTTGATAGATATTTAAATCTTCTAAATTATGCAAATGCTCTAAAGCAGCGGAACGTTCAGATGCAAGATACCGTTGAAAAGAAGCATGGACAATATAATCATCAAGAACATCATAAACAATGGAATCAAGTCCCATAGTAAAGCGGCGGCTTGGATCAGGATATCTAAACATTTCACCAAAGAACTCGAAATTCGATTTCGAATTAGGCAATTCTATTTTGGAACCATCAATGGCAAATAAATGATATCCATTCCAAAGTTTACGAGATGGGAGCTGCTTATAGAATAAATCAACTGATAAATAGTAGAGTTCTTTAAATAAGGCAGGGTTAATAAATTGGCGAGCCTTTGACAGAGCCTGTTTTGAAATGTCAGGGAAATCAAGGTTTCCAAGATCTTCCCGAATACGGGAAAGATTTTGAAACATGGAGGCCTTTGAAGTATAAAGCAGATACATAATTACTTGAAAAAGAGAAAGTTTTCGTTTACGAACAAAATGATTTTTCGCACGATGAGGTTCCAGTTTTTCTGGGTTTGTGATATACTCCTTAATGGATTGGATGATATTTTTGCAGATGTCAATTCGATTCATATGATATACCTCCTAAAGTGTAATTAAGGTTCGTGGCGAGACGAACAATTCCTTAATTAATAGGTCGCGAAGCGACCTCACTTTTAGGAGGTTTTGTCAAGTACTTTTTTGTAAAAAAAGAAAAGAATTCTTTCAAATGCCCATGAAATCAGGGCTGAAGGAATTCTAAAATTTTTCTAAAATTCTTAAGTTGACCACATTGGGGTCAGACCCCATAAAGAATATATCAGGAAGAAGGGCGCATATGAGGATATTTATTGCAAGTTCCGGAGAACGCTTAAATACGGCAATTGAGGTTGGAAGTTGGCTGGAAAGTATGAATGTAGAGCCTGTATTGTGGAATGAACCGGAGGTTTTTCCTCTGGGTGTTTATACATGGGATGCTCTTATAGACTTGAGTAAGAATGTAGATGCAGCAGTATTTATATTTGGAGAAGATGATAAAATTTGGTTCAGAGGGGAAGGCACAATGACAGTACGTGATAATGTACTGTTGGAATATGGATTGTTTTCAGGAAAACTGTCAAAGGTTAATACTATTTTTCTATGCGAGGGCAGACCAAAACTTGCGAGTGATCTCGAGGGAATCACATGGGGAGATGTAGGAAAGAAAAACAGCGCAAAAATTAAGCTGGAAAATTGGATAAATTCTATCCGGACAAACAACCAGAAAAAAGTCGAAGGATTTAAGATTACGGACTTAAATGATGCGTTTCAGATAACTTTGAAAAACCAAAAGATTAAAAAATTAAGAATCTTTGCAATTTCAACATTTAAATCCGTACAGATGTTTCGGTTAATAAACGATATTTCTATTAACCATGCAGAAATTTTGCTTCGAGAATATGATAATAAGAATGATGAATATTACGATCAATCAATGGAAGGTGCTATTGATAATGCAATTCTGAATTGGAAACATATGATTGAAAATGACCATAAAATTAACAAGCTAGATATTTTTCGTTTTAATTATCATCCGGATGAAGGGTATTACATTTTTGATGACAAATATCTGATATTAGGAAATTTAAAATATGAAATGGAGAAGAAAGAGTATACTTTTAGCAAAAATGTAATGCTTATTGATAACCAGACAGAGACTGGGCGTACATGGATCAAAGAGTACATTGAGCGATTTGAAGATACAAAAAAGAATTATGAGACATCAGTTATGCAATATTATGACACTGAATCTTAATACAACATGCAATTTACATTGTAAATGGTGTTATAATCAGGAAAAACAACACAAGTTATTAAAGTTTGAGCTGTTTGTAAAGTTTTATGATGATATCATTAAAAATAATGTGACATCGATGACTTTGATTGGTGGAGAACCGACAATACATCCACAGTTTGTGGAGATATTAAGAAAATTAGAAAAGCAGGAAGTTCACTTATTTACTAATGCAATCAGATTTTCAGAGAAAAAATTCTGCGAAGATGTGTGCAAGCAAAAAAAATTAAAAGATATCACAATATCTATAAAGGGATTTAATGAAAAATCATTTAAGGAATTTTCGGATGAGATATCATTTGTTGAATTTTGCAGTGCAATCGAAAATTTGAAAGAAAAAGGGACATTTATCAGAGTTAATTATAATTGTACCGAAAACTTAAGTCAGTCTATGGTATCCGATTTTGCGTATTTTCTGAGATATTATGGGTTACATGAGATTATTTTACATGATATCAGACCATATATTACAGAATCTGGTGAAGTTATAAAGGAAAATTCTGTGGAGCCGTTACAGCTTATAGCACAGGAACTGGAGAAAGCAGGAATTGTTCCTTACATACGTTTAAACCAGCCGTTTTGTCGTTACAATCCGACCTTTTTGAAACAATTTTTGGATTCAAAAAGAGTAATGGCTACATGTGCTGTGAAGAAACAACAGGGAATTTTTGTCGATCCTGATTTAAATATTATTTTGTGCAATGAATTACGGCACATAATAATGGGGGGTTACCAGAGGGACTTTTGGGATTACAAGAGCATGCTCGATGTTTATAACAAGCAGGATACCGTTAGGCTGTATAATAAGCTGGAAGGATGCCCTATGAAGAAATGCGTAAAATGTGATATGTGGGAAAAGTGTGGCGGTAGCTGCATATTGCATTGGTTATAAAAATAATCTGTCAAGGGAGAAACGAAAGTGAAACGAGAATTAAAGGGAAAAATAGAAAAATTAGTTGTTTACGAAACGGAAAGAGAATATCAGGGAACTTTTATAGACAGCAATTTCGTATCGGGAGACTGTGGTGCAGGTGGTCCGGGAAGAGTGAAAGAAAAGAGTGAAGGGTCCAAACTGCTGTATTGTGGAGACTGTGGCCCTACCAGTCATTAGAAATGAGTTCTTGATAGACAGCTGCAGATGACTACTATAATACCGTAATACCGAGGCCAGACCCCACATTCGGAACACGGAACATTGGGGTCAGGCACCAATGGTAGGTAGCTATCATTAAGATAAGAATCATGATATACTTAGAAGAGCTGGAAAATTATGAACTTCTTGATACAGTTCTCGTAGTGCGTCTCTAGTCAAATACTACAGGCACGGCAAACAGACAGATTGGGGAATCTGCCTACTGAAAGATATCAAGACATGTGTTTTTTATCGGTATTGGAATGTAGTTGCAGTCCTCGCTCTTAAGTAGCGGGGATTGCGCCTGTCGGGTCTTACAGCAATTAATTGCCTACCTATTAAAGCAATAACATCAATGGGCGGTGAGGCACAAGAGCGTCTCAGAAATTCCGTACATATAGCGATAGCTATGCTGAAATTTATCCGATAACTATACTTCCGATCCTTTTTTTCAACAACAATTGCGCCAGTAATCAGTTCACAAAAGTTATAAAGAATGAGTTTGGCATAGATCTCTTCCTTTACTGATTCTGGTGAAAGATTCATAACATGCCTCCGATTAATTTAATTTTCCGGCATGACCGGATTTTTCTTATTAATCAAAGGGCGCGAAGCGCCGCATTTTTTTGAGGATTTGTCAAGTATATTTTGAAATAAGTATAAAAAAATAGGTAGTCCCTTAACTTAATAGAAACTACTTACCATTGGTGTCAGGCACTATTAAATTTCCAAGGAGGTAAAATTACATATGAAAAGGTTTCAATCAATTTCAGAAAATCTCAGTTATAATGATATTCTTCAATTAGATGGAGCATTTTCCGCTTTGCATATTAATTATGGAAAATCCCCTCTGTTTAACGGTGAAAATAGTAAAGATTTAGCGAAAAATTCTAGAAAGAATAGCGTGTCATCATTAGAACATGTTGAAGATGTTTTTGAATATATGACTCACTTTAATGGTGTTGAAAATGATTTTAAAAAGGCAGATCGTATTGTGTTATGGGAAAAATACTGGTTAGAATATACAAATGCATTCGAGCATCTTACAGAAGTACTGCCAAAGTCAGTGACTACTGCATATATGGGAAGGCAAGCAATTGAACTTGGTTTTAAGTATTTATTACTGCGAAAAGATGTGTCAGACAAAGAACTTCGAACTCACAACTTGAAAGAATTAGCAGATTTAATGTGGGTAAAATATTCGATTGAGGAGCCATATATGGGTGAGATACCGGATTTTTGCAATTGTTATAGTAAAATGTTAGAAGGAGACAATGTCGAATATTTTAGATATCCAGAATATAGTAGAAAAAGATATTTTGCAGGAAACCGATTGGATATCGAATGGTTATCCTACAATTTTGCACTGATTTTATTAAAATTATTACAATTTGCAAATCTGACTTTATGATTTGAAAGTGACTATGGAGAAGTCTATCAAGTGAAATAGTTTTTGAGATTGCAGATGTTATAGAAGAGGTTCCGACGGTTTGCTGGTGCGGAAAGCGTGCGCAGTGCAACACAAGATATGCAGACGGCAAGATTGTTCGAAAGGGCGCACAGGTCATGCTTGGATTGAATGAAAGCTATGTAGCATTATGCAGGAAGCATTACAAGGAAGGCCAATTGTGGGAACATGATCCGGGAGATATTCCGGGTGATAATAATTAAAATCATAATTAAAAAAGGAGAAGCATGAAATCTCGAACCATCTCATGTCTTGATTTCTGGTATATTGCAATCAATTCTTTTGATTCAGCTTGCAATAATAGGATTCTCATGTTAATCTAATACCATGCAGTCCACATTCTGGTGGACTGCAAAAAGATCTATTAACCAAATCGGTAATTATTCAATAAGCTCAGTATCTCGAGCAGATAATCCGATGACAACCGAAAAAAGATGAATATCGTCTGAGAGATTATGTGATTAAGAAATCTTGATAATTTTGCTTCTTAAATTGTATGGATCTTCGATTCTGTTATCCAATCACTTCCATAGAAAGTAATCTTATGTTAAGATGAAAGTAGTTTTATAATCCTTTCCTCAAACGATGATTCATCGTACAGAAGAGAGGAGAATTCTATGAGAAAAACCAGGAAA
>OGJY01004268.1_pt1 | contig 10491 bp, 7 predicted proteins | sample 1572231 | NCBI WGS metagenome assembly OGJY01 (sample SAMEA2582121, study PRJEB24529) | metagenome | biome: Human gut stool | place: China | collected 2011
TCCGAATATTACCGGACAGCGAAAAGCAAGCCGCAGGTCATGTCGGACGCTTTCAGCAAAAAATATTTCCTCGGACTGATTAATGATGAAAGTGCGCAGAAGAAATCCGCCAAAGCCTTTCTGGCTACTGAACAGACTGTTCCGGGACTGGGAAACGGTGTATTACAGGACATTCTGTATCATGCCCACATCCATCCAAAGAAAAAAATAGCAGCATTAACGGACAAAGAGAAAGAAAATTTGTTCTATCAAGTAAAGGAGACCATGAACGATATCTACCTGCAGGGTGGACGAAACACTGAATCGGACCTGTTTGGAGAAAATGGCAAGTATACAGCTTGCCTCTCTAAAGACACGGCAGGCAAAGCCTGTCCCCGTTGCGGAGAAACCATTGTCAAGGAGAATTATCTTGGCGGTAGCATCTATTACTGCCGTGGTTGCCAGATATTGGAATAAGAACCAATCAAATGACTAAAAGAAAACAGAAAATGAAGAAATTTACCAAGATCAATTACATTCTAACCTTTATATTAGTGTTCTGCATCGGAGCTACCCTGCCTATTCTGATCGGTAGCAGTCATGTAGACGAACAGCATTCCGCCAAATCGGAAGTGCCTTATTGCGTCACCTCACCTACCGTCCCCGAGCAGGTGACTTTTGACGGAGAGACGATCGACCTCCGCCGTTACGACCGCCGAGAACGGATGGATCGGGAGATGATGGCGTTCACCTATATGCACTCCACCACCATGCTGCTTATCAAGCGTGCCAACCGTTACTTCCCGATTATAGAACCGATTCTGAAAGCGAACGGTATCCCCGACGATTTCAAATATCTGATGGTCATCGAAAGTAATCTCAACAACATAGCCCGCTCTCCGGCCGGTGCAGCCGGATTATGGCAATTCATGCCTGCTACCGGACGCGAATTCGGACTCGAAGTAAATGAGAACGTAGACGAACGTTATCACATCGAAAAGGCAACGGTAGCCGCCTGCAAATATTTCAAGCAGGCTTATGCCAAATACGGTGACTGGATGGCTGTATCTGCCGCCTATAATGCAGGACAAGGACGAATTTCCTCTCAACTGGGCCAGCAACTTGCCAGCCACGCAATGGACTTATGGCTGGTAGAAGAGACTTCCCGCTATATGTTCCGCCTGCTGGCAGTCAAAGAAATATTCAAGAATCCTCAGCGATATGGATTCCTGCTGAAAAAGGAACACTTGTACCCGCCTATCCCCTACAAAGAGATAACGGTCACTACCCCCATTGCCAACTTAAGCGATTTTGCCAAACAGCAGGGAATCACATACGCCCAACTTCGGGACGCGAATCCTTGGCTACGCGAACAAAGCCTAAAAAACAGGACCGGAAAAACATACGTTCTCCAGATACCTACACAAGAGGGAATGTACTATGATCCAAAGAAGACGGTTGCATATAACAAGCATTGGGTAATAGATTAATGTAATAGGTAATAAGTAGCAGGTAATAAGTAATAGGTAAAATACAGGTTATTGGGATATTGGCCTGTTAACTGATTATTCTCATGAAACTAAAAGAAAGAATCCATTATTTTATGAATGACCAAAAGCTGAAACATAAGCTGTACGTCATCATCTTCGAGTCAGACACTCCTTCGGGAAAACTGTTTGATGTGGTTCTTATCGGCTGTATCCTTGCCAGTGTATTATTAGCCATTATAGAAAGCCTGAAAGGGCTCCCCTCCTATCTGACTACCCCATTTGTCGTAATGGAGTACCTTTTCACTGCTTTCTTTACTTTTGAATATCTGACACGAATATATTGCTCTCCCCGCCCGAAGAAATACATATTCAGTTTCTTTGGCATTGTTGACCTGTTGGCTACCTTGCCGCTTTACATCGGTTTGATCTTTCCGGGAGCGCGCTATCTGCTTATCATCCGTGCATTTCGATTGATACGGGTATTCCGTGTCTTTAAGCTATTCAATTTCTTGAATGAAGGCGAACGACTGCTCACCGCACTTCGGGAAAGTAGTAAAAAGATTGCGGTCTTCTTTCTTTTTGTTGTGATTTTGGTTACTTCCATCGGGACGTTAATGTATATGATCGAAGGAACTTTGCCCAATTCTCAGTTCAACAACATTCCGAACAGTATCTACTGGGCTATTGTCACAATGACCACCGTAGGATACGGAGATATAACTCCTGTCACCGGACTGGGAAAATTTCTTTCGGCTTGCGTCATGCTGATCGGTTACACTATCATTGCGGTACCTACCGGTATTGTGTCCGCCTCCATGATGAAGGAATATAAACGGAGAAGAGACAAAGAATGTCCGAACTGCCATCGGTCAGGGCATGAAGACAATGCGCAGTTCTGCAAGTATTGCGGACACGATCTGAATCCGACTTCAGAAAACGAAAATAAAGAGAGCGTACAATAAGCAATCGCCAAACAAGAGAATCAGTTATTCCAATTAACGTCGTCTGAATATTTGCTCAAACAGAAAGATAAAGATACATCCTGCTCCATAGCAGACAATATCTTTCCAATCGAACGTGGAGCCCAGAATGATTCTTAATGCACGGTTGGTGATTCCCAAAGTTTCCACTAACTGAAAATATTGCAGTACTTCGACAAAACAAGCGAACAGGAAAACGTAAAACGGCAGACGGGGACCCCCTGTCGGGATAAATATACGTACGAAACTATATACCAGCACCACGACCAAAGCATCTCCCATATAAGGACGTATGAAACTATCACGTATATACAACGCTATGAATACCTCTATACAAAATATTACCAAAAAACTAATGATGTAAAATATCCTTTTCTTCATTTCTTATTCAATCTTTGGCGCAATGCATGGTTTTGTCTGCGAATATACGATAAAATGCAGATGCTACATTCAAATATTACTAAATTAATAGCACAAAAAGAGAAAAGAATTGTATATTTATAGAACTAACCGTTTTTAAAGAAAAAAACAGAAGAAACAAACAAAGAAAAGAAAGGAGACTGAACCTATGATGTTGAACGTTGATTTTATGTTAAGATTACTGGTGGCAGGAATACTGGGAGCCATCATCGGACTGGACCGTGAATATCGTGCCAAAGAAGCCGGATACCGCACTCACTTCCTCGTATCATTGGGAAGTGCCCTGATCATGATCGTTTCGCAATACGGATTTCAAGAAATCATCAAAGAAAACAGTGTAACGCTTGACCCCAGCCGTGTAGCGGCACAAGTAGTCAGCGGCATCGGATTCATCGGTGCAGGAACCATTATCCTACAGAAACAAATCGTCCGTGGACTGACCACAGCCGCTGGCATATGGGCTACAGCCGGCATCGGTCTGGCAGTCGGCGCGGGAATGTACACCATCGGCATAGCCACTACCGTACTGACTCTGATCGGCCTGGAACTACTCAGTTACATCTTCAAGAGTGTAGGCATGAAAAGTTCGATGATCTCCTTCTCTACTAACAACAAAGACACCTTGAAACAGATAGCGGACAGATTTAATTCAAAAGATTATATGATTGTCTCTTACGAAATGGAAACACAGCATTCGGGTGAAATGGAAGCTTATCAAGTCACAATGGTCATCAAATCGAAACGGAACAATGATGAGGGACATTTACTTTCGTTGATGCAGAAATTTCCGGATGTGACGGTGCAGCGGATAGAATAAGCTTACTTCTGCTTCTCCGTCAGATACTTCCAGTAGCGGACAGGCATATCCTTCCTATGCTTCCTCGGATTCATGCGTTCTTTAATGCAGATAGCCTTGAAATACGTTTTCCAGAGCTTCTGAAAGATCTTCTCATTTTCATCCATCAAGCTCTCGTCCAGCATACCCGTAATCAGATGAGCTTCCCGGCTGTCGTCATCAAAAGAGATCGTAGTCACTTCCTGCAAATCATAGTAAAAGCCATAACGCCGCTTCATATCATAGATAATCCACTTCTGATCGGCAAAACGATCTTTGAAATGTTGGACAGTAAGTGGTAAGGCATTATACTGCGGTTCGAAGGCAGCAAAGAAAGTACCGTCCGCCGCTTTCTGAAAACGCACGAACTGCATCAGATGCATCCGTTCGCCATCCACCTTCTTCCATATCTGGGCAAGCAGAAGCACATCCGGATCGCCGAAGTTAGTCTCGATAGAACGGGGAGCGTCGATCGCCTTACGAATATATCGAAAGATAACCATCCCTATATCCGGCAATTCCGACAACCAACACTGGGTGAGGCAGCCAAGCGCGGAAGAAGAGACTTTCTTCTGCAAGCCACGCCACACGCGGGCGGCTTTCTCTTCATCGGTGACCACCGTATGCAATTCATCATAAAACAAAGGCAAAGCATCCCCTTCCGACAACAGGAAATCGGGAAAGGTCTTACGAAAATAAGCGTCGAAGACAGCAGTCAGCAGACCATCAAAAGTTTTATCGTAGATATAGACGTTCATTATCTTGCGGTTTACAACATCTGAAACTCCATTTATTCCCCAAAATCCAGTATCAACTGGCGGTCGTCCACCTTCTTCTTAGGCTTCGGAAGCAGCAGACTGCGTACCCGCTGCGGAGAAAGCTCATTCACCGTCTGCATCTGCAAAGGCAATTCCCTGCATGTAATGAAGTACTGCGCTTTTTTCATCACTACGCCTATCTTCTTCAATTCATAAAAACCCAGACGGGAAAAACGACGGGATGCCACAATCAACTTAGCCGACTTCACCCCGATGCCCGGCACACGGAGCAACATCTCATAATCCGCCTTATTGATATCGACAGGAAACTGTTCCGGATGACGCAAAGCCCATGAGAGCTTCGGGTCTATCTCCAGATCTAGATCAGGATATGCGTCATCTACGATTTCATCCACTTTAAACTGATAGAAACGTAGCAGCCAGTCCGCCTGATAAAGACGGTTCTCACGTACCAAAGGCGGTTGTTTCAGTGCAGGCAGACGTGTATCATACGTATTCACGGAGACGTATCCGGAATAATAAACACGCTTCATCGTCGGTCGCCCATAGAGTGCCGACGAAAGGTAAAGGATATCTTTATCCGACTCGGAGGTAGCCCCTACAATCATCTGCGTGCTCTGTCCCGCAGGCGCAAAACGGGGAGCATGACGGAACTTCTGCCGTTCTTCCTTACTTTCCAGCACACCTTGTTGGATATACTTCATCGGAGCGAAAACGCTCTTATGATCTTTTTCGGGAGCCAGCAGTTTGAGGTTCTCTTCTTTCGGGATTTCTACATTGACACTAAGGCGGTCGGCATACAGCCCGGCTTCATTCACCAGTTCCCGGCTCGCTCCGGGGATGCTTTTCAGATGAATATATCCGTTAAAGCGATGCACCTGACGCAAATCTTTCGCCACACGCACAAGCCGCTCCATCGTATAATCCGGACTACGGACCACACCGGAACTAAGAAACAAGCCTTCGATATAATTGCGCCGGTAGAATTCAATCGTCAGCTCTACTAGTTCGGAGACGGATAACGTGGCGCGAGGCAGATCATTACTGCGCCGGTTGATACAGTAGGCACAGTCGTAAATACAATAATTGGTCAGCATGACTTTGAGCAAGGAGATGCACCGTCCGTCTTCGGCAAAGCTGTGACAGATTCCCCAGCCACCTACGGTATTGCCCAGCATGCCCGGTTTGTTGGAGCGCACTGTACCGCTGGATGCACAGGATACATCGTACTTGGCCGATTCTGCAAGTATCTTTAGTTTAGTGAGGACATTTTCGTTCATGGACCCAATCTGATTACAGACGCAAATATACGATTTTAATCGGAATGCCGGTTGATAACGAACCAAATCACTCATATTTTGTTTTCTATAAACAAAACAATCAGATTTTATAATAAAATCAGTCTATATATATAAAAAAAGAGGATGCCCGTGGGAAAAATGTGAGGGGCATCCTCTGTAAGGAACAGAGATCGGAAAAGAAGACTTTCACAAGCATTGCTTTCCATCTGCACCTTGTGGGGTTATCTTCACTAACAAGTGAAGAAAGGGTTCATTGCAGAAGTCCGGGCTTTCACAAGCACGGGCTTCCTCTTTTACCTCCCATACAGGTCCCTCATACTTTTATTAATAGAATAGAGGAATGGGGTATATACCCGCATGAGAAGTGGGAAAATATTATTCTGCAATACAGACGCTTACCCGGTTTTCTTCAGGCACCCGGAAAGGTTGTACTGTATCTCCTTTGAAATCCGTAACGATTCTGTCCGCCGCTATTCCTTTGGCTTTCAAGGCATCGGCAACAATCTTCGCACGTTTTTCGGATAAAGTCATATTGATTCTCGGATTACCGGTTTCCTTGTCGGCATATCCGGTTATGGCAACTTTGCTTGCCGGATACTTTTCCATGTATGCCACCATTGCATCGATCTTCGATTGCTGGTCTTTCTGGAGAAGTGCGGAGTTCAGAGCAAAGAATATATTCTGTTTCATAGGTTCCACTACCACTGCCACAGGTTCCGGTTCGGGCTGTTTCACGACAGGTTGTGGTTTAGGTTGTTCTACTATTGGTTCCGGTTCATAATATACCGGAGCTGTTTTCTTATAGCTTTTTCCTAATTTGATGTTCAGGCCCACTAATACGTTAAATTGCCAGTCACAATTGCCTGCCTTTTTCGAGTTGAATTTGTCGGACAGTACATTTGCGTTTCCTTCAATATTGATAGCCAGCCGGTCATTGAGGCGCAGATCACATCCCAGTCCCATACGTCCGGCTACAAGGTTTTGTTTGTCTTGCCACAGATACTCCAGTTCGTGAAATCTTGTGTCCAGTGCGTTTGCTTCGTCGTTGTCGAAAGCATGATTCAATCCTACGCCGCCAAAAATATATCCATTGAATACACGTTTCGGATTAAAACCACAAAATAAAGTACTGAGGTCTGCCATAAGGTCCAGATTGCCTTGCAGATATTTGTACTGATAGGTTTGAGAAGGAGTGACCCATCCTGCCTTTGCCTGCCAACCGCTTACGCCTAAACGGGCTCCAAATGCAGGTGCAAACTTATACCCTACATTGACAGCTGCTGCCGGAGAGATCAGATCTGTAAAATCGGCTTCGCCTACTGTGTGAGCAGCTCCTGCCTGTACTTGCATAAACCAATGAGGTTTGAACACAGTCTTGCCTTCTTCCTTGATTTGTCGCTGTTCCTGAGCGAATGCTACTGTGCTGCTGACAGTAAGTATGGCTATTAATAAATTTCTTATTCTCATAATTTTATATATTTTATGTCTTATCACAGAGTATGCAGAATGTACTTGTTATGGTGAAAAGGGTGCCCTTTTCTGATTAGAGCACCCTTTTGTTATTGAATGTCTAAGAATTCATTGACATTTGCGATTCTTAGTTATTCGGATTAACTGTAATAGTCAATGTAGAAGAAGTAGTTCCCCAGCCGTAATTTACTGTAGCAGGAATGAATATCTGATAAGTATATCCAACCGGTGAGCTAACATTCACATACTTCACAGTGTTACCAGTCTGAACCAAAGTAGCGCCATCAGGCAACTTGTTACCGTTGTATTCCAAGCTTGTAGTTACTTTGTTCAAATCCAGTGTTACATCGCCGAACGGACCATAGAAGAACCAGTATTGTCCAGGATTCCAATCCGGTCTGCCCCACTCTTTCTTCGTCCATTCCCAACATCCTGAGATCTGTCCGTAAGATGTTCCTTCGAATGCAGGCTTTTCAGTGTGTTTGTGAGGAACCATTGTCCAGTTACCTTCAACCCACTTGTAAGTTGCCGGTACATAGTTGATGTTCTTCACATAAGTGTATTCGATAGGAGTGCTTTCAGTCTTAACACTTTCTTCATAACGAGTATTACCTACTTGACGATCAAGCGTATATCCATGTGGTGTTCCTGCAAGCGCCTGTGCTTGAAGAGATGCATCCACTTCCGCTGTACTCAACATTTCTTCAGTACTAAATGTTTTTTCTTGAGAGCCACCATTTCTTCGAGTATATTTGTAAGTAGCTGTACCCTTAAACATCTTAACTTCAGTAGTAGCAACAAATTTAACTGTGCCATATTCTACATCCAGTTGAGCTTCTGTAACGAGTTCATAGTGACCTCCAACTAATTCGTATTCAGGAGTACAAACTCTCTTCCAGTAAGAATGAACGTTTTCAACCCATGACCAGCTATCCTTCACAATTGCTTCGTTTCTCCAGTCAGTCAACAGACCATTCCATTGGAAGTCAGCAACATCACCGCCAGTCTTAGCGTCTATTACTGCAATACCGCTCGGCATGTTCAAGTTAACAGGACGGATAAAGTCAACCATAAATTCGTTCACAGTCACTTCGTCGCCATTGCTCATCGTGTAGATGTGCGCAACTACAGCTTGCAGACCGTTTGCGCTGTTCAACGCAGCCTTCACAGCAGCATTGCTCTTATCCAGGATAATATCGTTACCGTCGATCTGAACGCCAGACATTACAGGAGCAGTCAGAGTACCGTTAGAGTAAGTCTTGATTACTTTGTAACGAGCAGATTCGCAACCCGGAAGTCCATTCACTTTGTAAGCAGAGTAAGCTTCTGTCAACGCTCTTCTGAACTGACAATCTCTTGCAAGAGAAGCAACTGAGTTAGGTACACTCACATTTATATTGAAGTACTTGTACTCATCACCATCTTTCGTCCAGTAAATATCATTTTCAGTAGCATCCAAAGTAAGTTCAGGCAACTTCACGTTTACAGTGAACTTGAATGTGATGCTTGCAGGATATTCAGAAGAAGTCAGTTTGTTCTTCACTGTTACAGTTGCAACAAATTGAGAACCACCGGCACCGATCTTACCCAGTTCACCATGATTAAATGACCATACGATCTTCTTCGTAGCAGTACCTACTGAAGTATCACCGTCAACGATTCTCGGCAGAGTCATAGTGTGTGACAGGTTGTTCTTCTTCACTACAGCAACAGCACCGGAAGCATCATACAAGTTCCAAAATTCTTCGTGGCTCATACTTGTTTCCTTACCGTTAGTAATAACGCGGTAAACATTTTCACGGATGAATTGCTCTGTGATAGTGTATTCAGCAGCTGTTTCAGTACATTTAGCTACCAAGTCATGAGCCTTGTCACCTACTACGAGGTCATCTTGCTTCGTCACACCAAATTCGATCTTCACGAATCCGCGACGTACTACATTGCCTGCTTCGTCTACCAATTCCACTTTCAGGATAGGAGTACGACCGATCGCTTCTTTATTGAAGCCTTCTGCCTGGTACAAACCTGCCGCAGCGTCGTTACATACCACCCATTTCTGCTGGTTGGTTGAAGTTTCACCTTCAGTGATGTTGTAATCAGAAGAAGCTACAGAGAACTTATATGACAACTTATAGTCTTCGATCGGGAATTCTTTGTGATTACCGTTACCGAAGCAAGTAGCCACCAGGTCTTTCAGGTTGAATACTTGATCGTAAGGAGTTGTATAGCGAACAGCTTCTGACTTACAAGCAGTGAAAGTAGTTGCATAATGAGCACCGTCAGCACCTGAAACTAAAGTAGCTTTGTCAGAGATGCGAACGTCCGGTGCAGCCAGTACGTCATCATAGATAGATACATACGGGGAAGTAACCACTACGTTAGTCTCGTCTTTGTCTACAGCATCACCCTTCAGAGTAGCCTGCAAAGCAACCATGTTTACTTTATCTTCTGCCGGCTGAGTAGAATGGACGTTAAGACGAAGCAGTTTGAAGTCCACTGTTCCCGTTGCAGCGTTAGCAACCGGAGTACCGCTGATCTGAACCCACTGGCTGGCAGCCGCGCGAGTGTTGATCACTGTAGCGCTACGATCCAAGTAGCTATAGTCAGCATTGCCCAACTTGAAGCTAGCCGGGTTGAAGTGGTAGCTTGCAGTTGCCAAAGCAGCTGTAGAAATACTATAATTCGTAGGAATAGCAGCATTTTCACCGCTTCCCATCGGAGCATATTTCAATGAGTTGAACTTGATCGCTTCCACACCGTCTACGATATAGTCGGGAGCAAACGTGATGCTTGTCAGACGGCAAGTCATCAAAGTGTGCAGGCTCACCAAGTCAGCGTTGATAGTAATAATCTGGCTGTTGATGGTTCTGATGTCACCTTGAATACCTGAGATATCCGATTTGATAGCATCCAGCTCATCGTTGATCTTATCTTCGAGGTCAGCAATATCCTGAGCTGTAGAGTTCTTCAGCGCTTCAATGGCAGATTTATTCTCACCGATCAAAGCTTTCAGACCGCCTTCACCGTTGATTTCATCCCAAAGTTTCTTAATCTCATCCTGTGCAGCTTCGATAGCTTTCTGCGCTGCCGCGATATCTTCCTTGTTAGCGTCAGCTATATCCTTTACACCTTCTGCATAAAGTTTCAAAGCGTCGAGCTGAGTCTGCAAGTCTTTATCTGCTGTAATCAACGTTTCGATAGCATCCTGAGCATTTTTGATCGCTTCAGTATTTTCTT
>OGJY01004269.1_pt1 | contig 10490 bp, 6 predicted proteins | sample 1572231 | NCBI WGS metagenome assembly OGJY01 (sample SAMEA2582121, study PRJEB24529) | metagenome | biome: Human gut stool | place: China | collected 2011
TCTTTTTCCTGTGATCGCAGGTGAGAATATGAGCAATGTCTACCGTATCAGTGTGACATTGACGGAGCTGGTACAGCCCGATGTTTTACAGCAGGCGTTAAATATTGTCCTTCCGAAGATGGATGGATTTAATTTAAGACTTCGCATGGGGGTATTCTGGTATTATTTTGAGGAGAATGGAAAGCCTGCACCGAAAGTACGTGAAGAGAGCAATTTTCCGTGCCGTTATATCCAGCAGAATCAAAACCACAGTTATATGTTCCGCGTGACTTATTATAAATACAGAATTAATCTGGAAGTGTTCCACGTGCTGACCGATGGAATGGGCGGCATTAACTTTTTGAAAGAGTTAACTTACCAGTATCTGCGTCTTGCACACCCGGAACTGAAGGAGAAGGTGGGGGATTCCTTAAACAGTGGTACATCTTTAAACAGAGAGGACAGTTTTTTAAAAAATTATAAGAAGAGTTCCGCAAAAGGCTATCAGACAAAAAAGGCATATCTGTTAAAGGGAGAGCATCTGGGACCGGGAGAATTTGGCGTTATGCATGGGTATATGCAGATTCCGCAGTTGAAAGAGGTATGTCACAGATATGGCTGCAGTATCAATGAATATCTTGTTTCCGTTTATATCTGGAGTGTGTATACGGAGTGTATGAAGGGAATGCCGTCCGCAAGTCCGATCCGCGTGGCGGTTCCGGTAAATCTGCGCCCGTATTTTAATTCAATCACAACGAAAAATTTCTTTGTCATGGTGTCGGCAGAATTTCATCCGACAAAGGAAGTCTACACGTTTGCGGAAGTGCTGGTGATCGTGCGTGATAATCTGAGAAGCCAGATCAACAGGGAGCATCTGGAGAAATTGTTTTCCTATAATGTATCCAATGAGAAAATGCTTGCTGCGCGTGCAGTACCGCTTTTCTTAAAAAATATTGCAATGAAGCTTGTGTATACAAAGTCTGCACTTGCCAATACAACGACGATCACAAATATCGGAAATATCGGTGTGGATGAGGAATACCGCCCATATGTGGAGATGTTCCATGCATTTCTTGCAATGTCGAAGGGACAGCATTTGAAGGGAACGATCTGTTCTTATGGAAGTACGCTGGTGTTCTCATTCAGCTTTGATCTGAAAGATGTTTCCGTGCAGCGGGGATTTTTCCGCAAAATCGCAGCAGACGGAATTGAGGTAGAGTTAGATACAAATGGTGTAACTGCCGATTAAGAAGAATGAATCAGGATAGAAAAAACAGGAAAGTAATGGTGTGAGATGAGCAGATGTAAACAATGTAATATAGAAGTGTTGGATGAGACGGAGCGCTGCCCGCTCTGTCACTCCGTATTAGAGCCTACGATAGAGGTGGAAAATATGTATCCCGATGTCAAGATCAAAACAAGACGGATGATGCTTTTGTCGCGGATTTATCTTTTCGTGGCGATCGTGGCAGAGGCGGTTTTAGTAGTAGTGAATCATTACGGTGATTTTGAGACGGCGTGGAGTCTTGTTACCGGTCTGATCTTTTTTTATGGATATCTGGTTGTCCGGTTTGCTATCCTTGGGAAAACCGGCTATATTGCCAAAACAATTGTTTTGACTTTAATTGCCATATTGATATTGATCGCAATCGATTTTGTGAATGGTTACCGGGGATGGTCGGTACGATACGTGTTCCCGGCGGCGATCATTTTAGTCGATGCAGGAATTTTGATCCTGATGTGTGTGAACCGGAGGAACTGGCAGAGTTATATTATGTGGCAGATTTTTATGATTTTGTGCAGTTTTGTTCCGATTATTCTGTATCTGACCGGAATTATTTATGTGCCGTATCTGGCGCTCGCGGCACTCGGAACGTCTGTATTTTTGTTCCTTGGAACGCTGATCATCGGTGACAGAAGAGCCAGGGTGGAACTGAAGAGAAGATTCCATATCAGATAAGGAAACGACAGAAGTTTGAATAAGAGGGTTTATGATCAGAAAATTGACTTTGAAAAAAGAAAGAGAACATGAGACAAACGAAGCGAGCATCGCAGGAAATGTCATGCGTGACCTGATTGCGCATGTGACAAACGATAACCTGATCGGCAGGAAAATCAAAAGCGGTGAACTGCGGAAAAAAATGGTCGAACCGCCGTGGAAATGCCCGGATATGTTCACCATGACCACTATCGAGATGGAGCACTTCACAATGGAGTGGCTTGAATTAAAGGAAAATCCAAATAAGCAGAAGGTGATCTTACAGCTTCATGGCGGCGGGTATATCGGAGCGATGCGGAATGCATACCGCATGTTTGCGGGACTTTACAATGAAGTCAGCAAAGGGATGAGTGTGCTCACCATTGATTACCGTGTGGCACCTGAAAATCCATATCCGGCGGCATTGGAAGATGCAGTGAGCGCATATCAGTGGCTGCTTGGTCAGGGCTGGTTTGCAGAGGATATCATTGTGGCAGGAGATTCCGCAGGAGGAGGGCTTGCGATGGCACTGTGCCATTATCTGAAAGATCATGGAATGCAGCTTCCATGTGGGATCGTTGCAATGTCTCCGTGGACGGATCTTATGGCAAGCGGTGAATCGTATGATACCAATTATGAGAGAGATCCATTGTTTGGAAATACGAGGGACAGTCTGATCTATAACAAAGATTATGTGGGAGACCATGATCCGATGGATGCTTATATTTCACCTCTGTATGGGGATTTCAGGGGATTTCCGCCAATGCTCATACAGGTGGGTTCTTATGAGATGCTGTTAAGTGATTCGGTGAGCGTTGCCTCGAAAGCGAGACATCAGGGAGTAAAAGTAAGACTTAGTATTTATGATGGAATGTTCCACATTTTCCAGATGGCAGCAAAAATGCTGCCAGAATCCAGAAAAGCGTGGGCTGAGATTGGAAAATTTATTGATGTTTTGTCAGATGACTGACATCCATATAAACAGGAAGACCATTTTCATAGGTGACATTGGATTCACCCTGGATCAATGGAGTGAGGTAATCAATCAATTCCTGTGTAACATCATTGCCGGCGGCGTTGATCCATTCAGCAGGAACGGATCTGGCTTCGTTGGCAATATTTTTTATCTCGGCATATCCATATTCAATCGTATATGGATCGTCAGATACACGGTTCATGGTGACCATAGAAGCTGTTACGCCTTCCTCGGAGAGCGCAACGGCTTTTTTTCCTAATTCAACAGATTCCATAAGATCTGTTTTGGATGCTAAATGGGCTGCACATCGCTGTAATACATTCACTTCGATGGAACGGACCTTTACACCTAATTTTTCTTTTACAAGGAATTCTAATGTTTTTCCGGCGCCACTCAGCTGGCTGTGGCCAAATGTATCGACAGACTTCTCAGAAGCGCTGATGTAATTGCCGGATGCATCGCGGATACCCTCTGATACGGCAATGATAACGTTATTGCGTTCAAACAGCATACGTTTTACATCTAACAGGAAGTCGTCCGTATCAAACGGAACTTCCGGAAGATAAATCAAATGTGGAGCGGAATTATATCCGTTTCTTGCAAGAGCAGCGGCAGCGGTCAGCCATCCTGCGTCACGTCCCATGATCTCAATGATCGTGACACTCTTGACTGCGTAAATAAAAGTGTCATGGGCAATCTCTAAAACAGAGGAAGCAATATATTTTGCAGCGGAACCAAAACCAGGAGTGTGGTCTGTCTCACACAGATCGTTGTCGATTGTTTTTGGAATGCCGATGATGCGGACATTGCTGCCGATTTTTCTGCCGTATTCGGATAATTTTAAAACGGTGTCCATAGAGTCGTTTCCGCCAATGTAGAAGAAGGCGCCGACATTGTATAATTCAAACTGTTTGAAGATAAAAACATATGAGGAATCATCATCCAGATAATCCGGCAGTTTATGACGGCAGGAACCTAAATACATTGCAGGTGTTGTTTCCAGACGATCCAGATATGCCGGATTTTCATTCATAATCTCTGTCAGGTTTAATAAATGATTGTTTAAGATGCCAAGGATTCCATTTACAGATCCATAGACAGTCTCATACTGCTCAGATGCCATGACTCCACGGATCACACCTGCAAGGCTGGCGTTAATTGCAACTGTCGGGCCACCGGACTGTGCGACCATTACATTTTTTAAACTCATAGTTTACTCCTTAATAATTCATTAACTTTTGTTAAAAATAGTATCCATTTCTTTTTCTTTTGTTATAATGAAAAAGATAGATTTTTTTGTAAAAATCTTTTTGACTGCTATATAATAGCGGAAAATAACGTGTTTAGCAAGAGGTAGCAGGTGTGAAATGTGATTTATGTCCAAGAAAATGCCTTGTAGACCGGAAAAAGGGTGAAAAAGGAATCTGTGGGCAGACAGAAAATTTAAAAGTAGCGAGGGCGGCACTTCATTTCTGGGAGGAACCTTGCATTTCGGGAGATGCGGGATCTGGAGCGGTATTTTTTTCGGGGTGTCCGTTGCATTGTGTATTCTGTCAGAATGAGAATATCGCAAACGGAACGGTTGGAAAAGAAATCTCTCTGGAACGGCTTGTGGATATTTTTCTCGAATTGCAGGAAAAAGGGGCGAACAATATCAATCTGGTTACACCGGGACATTTTGTGCCACAGATTACGAAAGCACTGGATCTGGCAAAGCAGGAAGGCTTAAAACTTCCAATTGTATACAATACCAGCAGTTATGAGACCGTCGAGACAATCAAAAGGTTAGAGGGTTATGTGGATATTTATCTGCCGGATTTTAAATACATGAGCCCGGGTTTGAGTAAAAAGTATTCCCATGCTCCGGATTATGCAGAGGTTGCAAAGGCAGCGATCGCAGAGATGGTGCGGCAGACAGGAAAGGCAGTGTTTGTGAATGGAGATGAAGATAACCTTATTTTAAGGGGAACGATCGTAAGACATCTGACACTGCCCGGCTGTATGGAGGATTCCATGCAGATTTTAAAATATCTGCATGAAACTTACGGAGATATGATTTATATCAGTATCATGAATCAGTTCACCCCACTTTCCAATCTGGAAAAGTATCCGGAATTAAATCGCAGGATTACCGATGAGGAATATGAGACACTGGTGGATTATGCGATTGAGATCGGAATAGAAAATGGTTTTATCCAGGAGGGGGACACAGCGGAAGAGAGTTTTATCCCGGCATTTGACTGTGAGGGCGTGTAACCTTGAAAATGAGAACCATATTTTCTGGTGGAAAAAATTTCCAAAAAAATAAGGAAAATTATATTTACATAATATGGGAAAATGCTATAATTAGCTTCGTATGATTACAAAGAAGGTATAGCAGCGAATTGCTGCAGACAGATTCTTTATCATAATAGAGTGAACTACGAAAATTTACTATAAGTAATTGGAAATGCAGACGAGGAGGAGACGAGAATGAATTTTCTAAATTTAGTTCAGGGCGCAGCCGGAAAGGTAAAAGGGGTTGCGACTTTGCTTAGCGGACTGACAAAGACACAGGCGATCATAGCAGGTGTAGCCACTGTGACAGCAGTTGGCGGTGTCGGAACAGGAGGATATTTTTTATATGACCATTTTCATCAGCCGGAACCAATTGTGGCAGATGTTGTGATAAGTACAGAGGTGGCAGAACCGACGGAAGAAGTTGTGGCAGTTGAAGAGGTTGTCACGGAAGAGACAGAGGCGGCAGAACCGGAAACCGTTACATTGGTCGGAAGTTCTATTGAGAAGGATCTGAAGATCAAGATACAGGACGAGTCCTCGAAAAATGTAAAGGGACAGCCTTTTGAGATCACGATCAAGGCAGACAAGAAGAAGGCAAAATCAACTACATATTCAGATGATGATAAAGATGGTATTATTTACATTAAAAGTATTGATGCCGGAAAATATGATGTCTCTTTGAATGAGATCGATGGATATATTTCAAAAGAGAATTCTTACAAAGTAACGGTTAAGGATAAGATTGAATACACCAAGGTAGATGTCAAAGACGAGATTAAATCCGCAGCAGAAGTAGCACCGGCAGAGGATGCAGAGGTAGACAATGTTGAGGTGGAGGCTGTTATTCAGGATACAGTGGAAACAGTTGACAGCACCTGCACGCCATCCAAAGTCGGAGCAGGAGATGTGGATACTTCCAACTTCCCTACTGCTTCCGTTGGTGGGTCAACAAAAGTGGACATTGCACAGGCAGCAGTGACGGCTTCCGCTAAGAGTGTGGGATACCATGCTACAGGAACGGAATCATCTGGTGTGACTACATCATCCGAGACATCATCGGAAACAGCAACACCAAAATCATCAGAAACAACAGCACCAAAATCATCAGAAACAACAACACCGAGTGAAGGCAGTTCGGAAACTACTGGCGGTCAGGGAACTGGCGATGATCAGAATTCTGGTTCTGGAAATAGTGGAAATGGTGAGAGTACAGGTGATCAGAATGGAACATCTGGAGACAAAACAGATGGTACAGAGACAAAGCCGGATGATACGAAACCAGATAAATATGAAATTACCATTGTCCATATGTTTTATAAAAACGATGGAAAAACAAAAGCAGACAAAGCAGATGAAAAAGAGACAGTAACTGTTGCAAAGGATGCGAAAACGGTGTCATCTGCAAAAACATATGACGGATATAAAGCTTCCAACGGTACAACCTTTACCATTCAGAATGGTGCAAAAGAATATACCATCATGTGGGTTGCAACAGCAGCAGATAAGGTTACTTATAAGGTAACACATAATTTCTTTCAGGCTGATGGAAAGACCAAAGCAGAAGAATCCAAAAGTGAAGATATCACAGTAGATGCTACGGCTACTGAGATACAGGCATCTTCTTATGAAGCACAGGGATATAAACTGGTAGAAGGTTCCACGAAGATCAAAGTGGCAGCAGGCACAACAGCATACACATTAAACTGGGTAAAAGCTGCAGCCGCAGCCAGTGCATCTGTCACAGTACCACAGACGGCAGCTTTATATAACAGCACTATTAATAATGCAAATGCAATTGGTCTCACAGCAACATTGACAGACGCAGGCAATATTATCACAAATATTACATGGGCTAGCAGCAACGAAAAAGTTGTAAAGGTATCCAATGGAGCGAAAACAGGATGTACACTGACAGCAGTTGGAAAAGGAAGCGCAACTGTAACAGGTACGATCACATACTTATCCAAACCGGGCGATACCAAGACAACCGCAAGTGACAAGAAAATCACATGTACAGTTACAGTCAATGATTTTACTGGAAATACAACAACCCAGTTAAAAGATAAATCCGGTAGATTACTTTACAAAGATTCCGAGTGTAAAAAACCAGCAACCGTGGCAGATTACAATGCAAACGGAACTTACTACACCGAGCCGGTTTACACCGGATGGCAGACCATTGATGGAAAAGTATATTACTATACCAGCAACCATCAGCGTGTAACAGGAAGTCAGGTGATCAGCGGTATCTCTTACAACTTCGGAAGTGATGGAGCATTACAGCAGGGTTCAGGAAAGAACGGTATTGATGTATCCAGCCATCAGGGAAATATTGACTGGGCATCTGTAAAGGCAGCAGGTATCAATTTTGCAATTATCCGTGTCGGTTACCGCGGATCACAGACAGGAGCATTAGTAGAGGATTCCTGCTTCAAGAAAAATATTCAGGGTGCAACTGCAAACGGCATTAATGTTGGTGTTTACTTCTTCACACAGGCTACAACTGAGGCAGAAGCTGTTGAGGAGGCAAGTATGGCATTGACCTTATGCTCCGGCTACAATCTTTCTTACCCGATCTTTGTCGATACAGAGAACGGAAGCGGAGCAGCCCGTGCCAATGGATTAGATAAAGGCACCAGAACAGCATGCGTGGCTGCGTTCTGTAAGACCATTGCAAACGGTGGAAGAAAAGCAGGTGTTTACGCAAGCAAGAGCTGGTACAACAATAAAATTGATGCATCTGCATTCAGTAACTACTTTATCTGGGTTGCACAGTACAACACAACCTGCAATTACAAAGGAAAATATAACATGTGGCAGTATTCTTCCAAGGGAAGTGTTCCTGGAATCAAGGGAAATGTCGATGTAAATATTGCATATTAATTCATGGGTTTTAAAAGGATGACCGGTATCTGTTCAGATACCGGTTGTTTTGTGCATAACAATCAATAAGGAGAACAGGTTTGCCATATTATAATAAGAAAGAGTATCCAAAACAGATATGGGTGTCGCAGATACCGGAGCGTGAAGTTTCTTTGTTAAGAGAAAATCTTGCAGGGATAAAACAAACTACATTTGTATTAATGGAAAAAGAGGAGGCCTTTCATCAGCTGACAGAGAAGCGGAGCAGAGATATCATTTTTCTATCTTCGGATCAGTCTCTCTTAGACCTTGCCAGAGATGTGAATGTTCCGGCGATTGCCTATCAGATGCCGGAAACGGATACATTTCTTCATGCCGATATGGTCGTTGAGGGGTTCGAGGAAGTCGATATGACGTTTTTACAGCGCGTGTATGAGAGACATTTCAATATCCCGTGGACGATTCTGGAGACGAAACGCTGTATTGTGAGAGAATTGGAGCTTTCTGATCTGGATGCCCTTTTTTCCATGTATGCAGAACCCGGAATGACCGATTATATGGAGGGGTTATATGAATATGAGGAAGAGCTGGAATATCAGAAAGCCTATATCGAAAATATGTATCGTTTTTATGGATATGGAATGTGGCTTGTTTTTGAGAAAAAAACGGGCACACTGATCGGCAGGGCCGGTGTGGAACACCGGGAAGAGTTAAATGGAGATATGGAATTGGGGTATGCGATCCGGACATCCTTTCAACATCAGGGTTATGCCTATGAAGTCTGTCAGGCAATCATGCAATATGCAGGAGAGGAGCTGCAGGTACATCTCTTGCACTGTCTGATTCAAAAAGAAAATACTCTTTCTGAAAAACTTGCCATAAAATTAGGCTTTTCATATTGCGGTGACCGGGAAATAGACGGCGTCCTGATGTCAGATTATCAGATAGAATGGTGATGGAAGCCGGATGCAAAGTTTAAGCGTTGATTTTTGATAGAAAATAAAATATAATCATATATTATACACAAAAGCATAGATAAAGTGGGTGATCTACATGGCAGAACTTTCATCAGAAGAATTAGAGAAAATCGTAAAAGAAGAGGACAATAGTATCAAACCAATGAAGGAGTTTGAGAGTCCCGAAAAATTATATCAGGAATTGATCGCCAGTGTCCGTAAGTATCATCCATCTACGGATATCAGTCTGATAGAGAAGGCATACAACATTGCATACGAGGCACATAAGGGGCAGGTAAGAAAATCGGGAGAACCGTATATCATCCATCCATTGTGCGTTGCGATTATTTTAGCAGAGTTAGAGCTTGATAAGGAGACGATCGTAGCGGGACTTTTGCATGATGTGGTGGAAGATACCGTTATGACCGATGAGGAGATCAAGCAGGAGTTTGGTGCAGAGGTTGCACTGCTGGTAGATGGTGTCACAAAATTAGGACAGTTGTCCTACGATGCGGATAAGGTGGAAGTTCAGGCAGAGAATTTAAGAAAAATGTTCCTTGCCATGGCAAAGGATATCCGTGTGATCCTGATCAAACTGGCAGACCGCCTACATAATATGCGGACATTGAAATACATGACACCGGAGAAACAGAAGGAAAAAGCGCGAGAGACAATGGATATCTATGCGCCAATCGCCCAGCGCCTTGGTATTTCCAAAATTAAGATCGAATTAGACGATCTTTCTTTAAAATATTTAGAGCCGGAAGCATACTATGATCTGGTTCATCAGATCGCCCAGAGAAAAAGCGTCAGGGATGATTATGTCCAGAGCCTTGTGGAAGAGGTAAAAAAACATATCCACGAAGCCGGAATTCCGGCGCAGATCGATGGGCGGGCAAAGCACTTTTTCAGTATTTATAAGAAAATGAAGAATCAGGATAAAACGCTGGATCAGATTTATGATCTGTTTGCGATCCGTATTATCGTGGATTCCGTAAAAGACTGTTATGCGGCACTTGGTGTCATCCATGAGATGTATAAACCGATTCCCGGCCGATTCAAAGATTACATTGCCATGCCAAAACCGAACATGTATCAGTCACTTCACACGACACTGATCGGACCGACAGGACAGCCGTTCGAGATCCAGATCCGTACCTATGAGATGCACCGCACTGCTGAGTATGGTATCGCCGCTCACTGGAAATACAAAGAGGCAAGCAATAATGGCGGTGCTGCAGCACCAATGACCGTTACCGAGGAAGAGAAGTTAAGCTGGCTGAGACAGATTTTAGAGTGGCAGAGGGATATGTCCGATAACAAGGAGTTTATGAGCCTGTTAAAAAGTGATCTCGACCTGTTTTCGGATACGGTTTTCTGCTTCACACCGACAGGAGATGTAAAAAACCTGCCAAACGGTTCTACGCCAATTGATTTTGCGTACAGCATCCATTCGGCG
>OGJY01004279.1_pt1 | contig 10462 bp, 8 predicted proteins | sample 1572231 | NCBI WGS metagenome assembly OGJY01 (sample SAMEA2582121, study PRJEB24529) | metagenome | biome: Human gut stool | place: China | collected 2011
AGACGGCACAAAAACCATCACTTTCGATGAAATCGCCGCCAAAGATGCCCCAGAGGGCAATGGTTCGGATTTGGGTTGCTTCGCTCCACCAAAAAACCTCAACGTATGTAAGTACGCTAAGGTTTTTGTTTTGCAGTAAAGCAAAACTCACCGGGCGGGCGGATTCGAACAGCTGCGGCGACGTCGCAGAAGACAGCGCAAAAACAGCCCAGCGGGCTGTTTTTAGCAGCGCGGCTCGCGCAATCCACCCGCGCCCACCCGTCTGACAGCTCCCGTGTGCAAACACACAGGGGCTGTTTTATTTTTGTCTGCACATGGTGCAGCAGCATGCAGCACATCCTCGAAGTTGAGAAAAACGGAGCATTCGTCACAAACTTATCACAAAAAGGTTACAAACGGCCTTTTTCTCCTCGAAAAGATTGTGAAACGATTGTTTATCTGGTATCATATCGGGGTGGCTGGCAAATGTGCCGGTCTGCGAGAAGAAATGAATCAAGATCAAGGAGAAGTATCCATGAAGAAAAAGAACGTTCTGGCTTCGCTGCTCCTGGCAGGTGCGATGTTCCTGACCGCATGCGGCGGCAGCGCATCCTCCACCAGCGCAGCAGGCGGCGTGTCCGGCAGCTTTACCGGCACGGCCAAGGGCATGGGCGAGGTGTCCGTCACCCTGACCCTGACGGACAACGTCATTACCGACTGCACCGCCAAGGGCGACGAGGAGACCCCCGGCATTGGCTCGGTGGTCATTGAGCAGTTCCCCGGCGAAGTCGTGGAAGGCAACACCATCAACCTCGACAGCATCAGCGGTGCGACCATCACCTCCAATGCGTTCATGGAGGCTGCCAAGGCTGCTCTGACCGAGGCCGGCCTGAACCCTGACGATTATATGGCCAAGGCAGACAAGACCGCCAATGGCGAGACCGTCAGCTATGATGCCGACGTCGTCGTCATCGGTGCCGGCGGCGCAGGCATGACCGCCGCCATGACCGCTGCCGATGCAGGCCAGAAGGTCGTCATCCTGGAGAGCCAGGCCATGGTGGGCGGCAACTCTGCCCGCGCCACCGGCGGCATGAATGCAGCCAAGACCGTCTATCAGGACGAGAACGAGTTCGATCAGGCTGCCGGTGTGGAAAAGACGCTGGCAACGGCTGCTGAAAAATATGCCGACAATGAGACCATCACCGCACTGGCCAAGACCGTTTCCGAGCAGTGGGCTGCCTATCAGGCCAACCCCACCGGCTACTTCGACAGCGTAGAGCTGATGGAGCTGGACACCATGGTCGGCGGCAAGGGCATCAATGACCCGAAGCTGGTCGAGACCCTGTGCGAAGGCACGGCAGACGCCATCGACTGGCTGGATGAGAACGGCATCACCCTGCACAACGTCTCCAGCTTCGGCGGTGCATCCGTCAAGCGCATCCATCGCCCGGTCAACGAAGAGGGCAAGGTCGTCTCCGTGGGCGCTTACATGATCCCGCTGCTGCAGGAGAACTGCGAGAAGCGCGGCATCGACATCGTGCTGAACACCACCGTGGATACCATCCTGACCGATGCCAACGGCGCAGCCGTGGGCGTTTCCGGTACCGATAAGGACGGCAACACCGTCGTCGTCAACGCCAAGAGCGTCATTCTGGCCACCGGCGGTTTCGGTGCCAACCTTGATATGGTCACCCAGTACAAGCCCGAACTGGCAGGCTTCATGACCACCAATGCCGCTGGCGCACAGGGCCAGGGCATTGAGATGGCGACTGCCATCGGCGCAGGCACTGTGGATATGGACCAGATCCAGATCCACCCCACCGTTGAGGCCAACACCGCCGCCCTCATCACCGAGGGCCTGCGCGGTGACGGCGCGATCCTCGTCAACGCCAACGGCGAGCGCTTCGTCGACGAAGTCGGCACCCGCGACGTGGTCTCCGCTGCTGAGATCGCACAGCCGGGCAGCTATAGCTGGCTGATCGTCGATCAGGCCATGGCCGATGCGTCCAGCGTCATCCAGGGCTACATCAAGAAGGGCTACACCAAGACTGGTGCGACCTACGAGGAGCTGGCCAAGGAGCTGGACGTTGATCCCGCTGCCTTCGCCAACACCATGGAGACCTGGAACGGCTATGTTGAGGCCAAGAACGACCCCGACTTTGGCCGCACCAGCTTTGCAAACCCGCTGAACAATGGCCCCTACTATGCCATTAAGGTCACGGCCGGTGTCCACCACACCATGGGCGGCGTGACCATCAACAGCGCCACCGAAGTGCTGAAGGAAGACGGCACCGTCATCCCCGGCCTGTTCGCAGCCGGTGAAGTGACGGGCGGCGTCCACGGTGCAAACCGTCTGGGCGGCACCGCCGTGGCCGACTTTGTGGTCTTTGGCCGCATCGCCGGTGAGAGCGCAGCCAACTACGCAAGCGCACAGTAAAACCGAATAAAAGGCCGGGAGGCCGCCTCTGTCGAACGACTGGGGCGGCCTCCCGTTTTTTGCTGGGAAATTTCCCTTCCCCCTGCGGGGAAAAGCATGGTATAATCAGGGCATCAAAAAGAGAACCGACAAGAGGTATCCGCTATGATGTACACACTGCATTATGATTCCCCGCTGGGCGGCATTCTGCTGGCGGCAGATGATGTGGGCCTGACAGGGCTTTGGTTCGACGGCGAACCGTATTTTGCCGAGGGTCTGGACCCGGAACACACGGCGCAGAAAACGCCCATCCTGCAGCAGGCAGAGCGCTGGCTGGAGGTCTATTTCAGCGGCCGGGAGCCGGGTTTCACCCCGCCGCTCCATCCCATGGGGTCGCCTTTTCGGCAGGCGGTGTGGGAGCTGCTGCTGCAGATCCCCTACGGCCAGACCACGACCTACGGCGCACTGGCAAAGCAGCTGGCGGAAAAGCAGGGGAGGCTCCGCATGTCTGCACAGGCAGTGGGCGGTGCCGTCGGGCACAATCGGATCGCGATCCTTATCCCGTGCCACCGGGTCGTCGGAACGAACGGCAGCCTGACCGGCTATGCGGGCGGCATCGACAAAAAGGAAAAACTGCTGCGGATGGAACACGTCAACATGGAGCGGTTTTTTGTGCCGTAACCGGGGGAGAAGACTGCGATGCCATCCCCTTGGGAGTCGGATGACTGCCGCATCCGGCATCCGGGCAAGTAAGTGCAGGCAGGGCCGTGCTGTTCAAGTCCTCTGATCCGCAGGGGAGAGCGCAAGGAAAAAACAAATCAGCGGCAGTCCTCCCGGTAGACGTTCCTACGGGTCCAGGAACCGCGCACGAACAAAAGCCCCACTGGGGCTTTTGTTGCCCTGCCTGCGGCAGGGCCGTGCTGTTCAAGTCCTCTTGTCCGCATAGCAGAGCGTTTCCAAAAGGACGGATGCAAAAGAAAAACGACAGCTTTTTTGAAAGCTGTCGTTTGAGAGTGCAGTAAAGCAATCCAAATCCGAACCATTTCCCTCGGATGCAACTTCCGTCGCTTCTCCAAAAGTCACGGTCTGTGTCCCTTCTTTATAGTTAAAGGTAATCAAAACCTTATCGTCATACAGGTAAATCGCATTGATGAAGGTATCCACCAGTGCCTGCCGCTGGTCTTTCAAGCTCATATCCAGCTTACGGAACCGCAGCAGCCAGAAGCGGATGAAATCTTCGGTCACTTTCGGCTTTGCCAGCTTTTCTTCCGCAATACGGGCTTCAAGCTCACGCTTGGTTTCTTCCAGCTGCTCTAGCCGTTCCTTGGTGGAGCTGGTCAGGATGCCGGCCTGAATCGCATTGAGCATATTCTGGATACCCGATTCGGCATCCCGGAGCTGCTTCTCATAGAGGGGAATGTTGGTGTTCTCCTTGTTTTGCAGCTCCATCACCTTGGCGATGATGGATTCCATAGCGGCATCGTCCTTGACAAGCTGCATGGTCTGGTTCACCACCAGATCTTCCAGCCACTGTTTGCGGACGGTCTTTTTCTTGCAGCCTTTATGCTTTTTGGCGGTGGCACATTTATAATAGCGGTGGACTTCGCCCGTCCGGCTTGTGCCGCTTTCGCCAAACATCAACGCCCCACAGTAGCCGCAGAACAGCTTGGTGGTGAGCAGATAGTCGTCCTCTGCCTTTCTACGGGCAGGGGCTTTCTTGTTTTTCAACATCTTCTCCTGTACATCGTTGAAAAGCTCTACGGACACGATAGGTGGAATCGCATCGGGAATCAGGACGTCCCGGTACTTCAACTCGCCGATATATCGGCGGTTGCTCAGCATGTGCTGGATGACATTGAAAGTCATTGGCCCACCGCGCTTATTCTTGATGCCCTTTTCATTGAGCCAATCCCGAATCTCCCGCATCGTCTGTCCGTCATTGTACCGCTGGAAAGCTTCAGCTACAAAGGGAGCTGTGAGTGGGTCGATTTCAAAGCGGCGGTCTGCGTTGATGGTGTAGCCGAAAGGGATAGCACCGCCAGAAAATTTGCCTTTCAGGGCGTTTTCCGTCATGCCGCGAATGACCTTTTCGGACAGATCAGCGGAGTAATACTCGGCATAACCTTCCAGCACCGATTCCAGAATGATGCCCTCCGGCCCCTCGGAGATGATCTCGGTGGCAGACATGAGCTTGACACCATTCTTCTTCAGCTGGGTCTTGTACCGAGCACTATCGTAGCGGTTCCGAGCAAAACGATCTAGCTTCCAGACCAGCACAATGTCGAACAGCTTCTTGTCACTGTCCTTGATCATCTGCTGGAACTCGGATCGATTGTCCGTCTTGGCAGAGATGGCACGGTCAATGTAGTGCTTGACGATGGTGATGCCATTCTTTTCGGCATAAGCCGTACATTCACGAATCTGGCCTTCAATAGATTCTTCTCGCTGGTTGTCGCTAGAATAGCGGGCGTAGATCACAGCAGTCATGGCAGGCACCTCACTTTACACATCATTAAACGGCGAACGGTTCTTTCAAAATGTAGTTTCGTATAATGTATATACCATATTTTACAACGGTTTGCAATGGGAAAATCAGCGAACAGCATTTAATTCTTTTCGTAAATCAGATGCCCACCGACCTATGGTTTTCGCCATAAGCTGGTAGGCATCTGTTGTTCTGGCTTATAATTCACTGATGGTTGCAGTAATGGGCTGCATGAGGATTCGTCTGACCGGGGTATGTACTGCCAGCACCACAGCCACCAGTACGACTACGACGATCACGGCAAGACAGCCCCACGGCACCTGCCACGCCGCACCGAAATAATGGGTGATGAGCCGGGTATACAGCATCCGGTTCAGCACAAGACCCAGCGCAATGCCCACCACAAGACCGGACACCGCATAGGTGCCAGCTTCGGCAGAGATCATGCGTTTCAGCTGTGCATCATCCATCCCGATGGCACGCAGGATGCCATACTGCTTCATTCGTGCCGACACGCTCAGGGAAATGCTGTTGACGATGTTCAGAATGGTGATTCCTGCAATCACGAGGAGAAACGCATAGACCACCAGATGGAACGCCCAGTAGGTGCTTTGTATCATCCGATTTCCTTCGATTCGGTTGGAAAAAACAACCTGCTTGTTTAACGTGTCGCTCAGCAGGGTGTGTATTTGTGCAATGGCTGCGTCTGCTGTGGTATCTTTTAGTTGAATATCGATCACCGCATAGCGGTTTTGCCCGGTCAGCTGATGGAAGGTTTCTTCGGTGCAGATAACAATCGGGGAATCGGTACTACTGAACGGGCTGTCGTTCAATACACCCACGACTGTGAGCTTTGCATCCTCCAGCTGAATGGTATCACCCACGGTCAGGGAGTTGCTTTTGTCGAATACCGTCAGCACAGGGTATGTGCCATCCTCCGGCTCCTGTGGAAGGGTTCCGCCAATCAGGTCTTTTTTCGCCCAGCCAAACTGTATCGTATCGTATGAAATCAGGTCGATGGACCCCTGTTTTCCCTGATATTCCGCCGGGAACGGGCAATACATCCGCCCGAATGCGTGTTTGACTTCCGGCAGAGCTTCCAGCTGCTCCACCAGCACCGGGTCAAGGACATTTTGCCCGGATGTTTCAGCCACCGATAAGTCCGGTGCGTAGGACTGCAACGGATTCAGTGCAAATCCAACCCATCGAAGCAAAACCGAAAAGCTCAAAAACAGGAGAATGCTTAACGCAAAGGAACCTGTCATCAGAAGCAGATTCTTTTTGGACGAGGTTGCATGGCTCACGCCCAAAGAAAGCTCTGCACGACTTCCAAACAACCGAGCATGACACGGAGAAGCCGCTGCATTTTCCACCGCATTCCCGGTTGCTGCTGTGATTGGAGAAGCTTTTGCCGCCCGCCGTGCCGGAGAAGATGCCGCGAACCAAACCGTGACTAGTCCCAATACCATTCCGCAAACAATGCCGACCGGGCTTATTCCGAACACCGGCAAAGAGCTGAATTCATCGCCAATAAATCCACGCAGAAAGGAACACAATCCCCATGTGGAAACGATTCCCAGCACACACCCTGCTGGAACAGCAGTTTTACACCAGAAAAGAGCTTCCAGCCGGACAAACGTCCGAACCTGATTTTTTCCTGCCCCAAGACAACGCAGCATTCCATAATAGCTGGTACGCTGCGCTACATTGCTGTTGATGCTGCCTGTGATCATAAAAATTCCGGCAAGGACGACCATGCCAGCCAACACAGCCGCCACCGTATATAAGCCTACAATATAATCGTTGTTGCTGCTTGCGTTCAACGCCATCAGGTAAGTATTTTCGGAGATTTTTTCTTCTGAAATTCCGTACTTGTTTTCGATGTTCACAATGGACTGCCGCAAATTGGTACGTGGCTTGAACTGGATGAAATACTGTGTTTCAAAGGATTCGTCTACCTGTGCGGCAATCTGAGAAAATGTACTGCGGTTCATCACCAGCACAACAGCATCATACTGGTTCGCATCGGAGGTATCCTCATTGAAACCTGCGACAGTAAGCGAAATGGTCTGTCCATCCGGGAGCGTCAGCGGAATCGCTGTACCGACCGTGACATCCAGCCAATCCCGGATGTTTGCTGTCACGAGCACTTCGCCATCCGCCGGGGCAGTGCTACACTGCATTCCCGGAAAGATTTGAAGGATCGCATCATCTGCTCCTACCAGTGCGGCACGTTTATCTCCGGCAAAGTAGTTTTCCGTAAGGGAAGCGTTGATGTCGCTATACGCCGAAAATGCAGCAACATTCTCCTGTGTGGCAAGCTCTGCGGCTATTTCAGGGGAGATGTCCTTTACCATGATATGCCAGTTTCCGTTTTTGTTCAGCTGGTTTGAGGTTTCCATCCGAATCGCCATATCTGCCATACTGAACACCGCCGTGACTAGAAACACTGCAATGACGATGCACAAAATCGTCATGCGGTTCTGCCGTCTGCGTACCTTGGCAGAAATCGGGATCAGGCTCAGATAGCTTTTCATTTCTGTGCTGCTCATTCCCGGCACCTCCCAAAATCGGTCAGGCTGCCGTCCGATACCTGCAGCACCCGGTCTGCCGTCTGCGCAATGCTGCGGTTGTGTGTGATCATCAGGATGGTCTGCTCGTATTTTCGGGACGTTTCTTTCAGCAGGGCAATGACCTCGCTGGTGTTCTGGGTGTCCAGATTGCCGGTCGGCTCATCCGCCAAAATCAGTGAAGGGCGGGTCATCAGGGCGCGGCCGATGGCTACCCGTTGCTGCTGCCCACCGGAAAGCTGGCTTGGCAGATGCTTCCGACGGTCTTTCAGATTCAGCACGGTCAGCAGTTCTTCCAGATATGCCCTGTCCGGCTTTTGGTAGTCCAGCAGCACCGGGAACAGGATGTTCTGCTCCACGGTCAGCTCCGGGATGAGGTTGAATGCCTGAAAGATAAAACCGATATTGCGGCGGCGGAAGATCGTCAGTTCCCGGTCTTTCATGGCAAAAACATCCTTGCCGTCAATCAGCACCTTGCCGGAAGTCGGCGTATCCAGTCCGCCGATCAGATTGAGCAGGGTGCTTTTGCCGGAGCCGGATTCGCCAACGACCGCCACATATTCGCCTTTCGGCACGGAAAAGCTGACATCTTTCAGCGCATGGACAGCAGTTTCTCCGCTGCCGTAGGTCTTGCAGAGATGGTTGACTTCTAATAGTTCCATAGTGTATCCCTCACTTTGCAGGTTCCTTCGATTCAGACGGATCTTCTCTGTCTGTGTAGAAAAGGATAACACGTCAACCTTACTGCAAGCCTACACCCAGCCTACAATTTTGTAGGAGTCGGAAAATTCAGAGTAAAGGTCGTGCCCTTTCCCAGCTCGCTGCCTACTTCAATGGTGCCGTGATGGGCTTCCACAACGGCTTTTGCCAGCGGCAGACCCAGCCCGATGCCCTGTGTATCCTGTGAAAAGCGGCTGCGATAAAACCGTTTGAAGATATGGTACAAATCTTCCGGGTGGATGCCGCTGCCGTTGTCGCGCACTTTGATCTGAACCATGGACGGCAGTGCATTCCACTCTACCTGAATCGTATCTCCGCTCTTTGTGTGGTCAAGGGCATTCTTTACAAGATTGTCCACAGCTTCCTGCATCCAGTCACGGTCGCACCAAAGTGTAACCGCCTCTGAGCCGGACAGAACAAGCTTTTTCTGTTCCTGCTCTGCACGATAGTGATACTGCCGCGCGATGTCCTGCACCATTTCAGCAACATTTTCGTTTTTCTTCTCCAAGACGACCGAACCGGCATCCAGCCGGGTGATTTTGAGCAGATTCTGCACCAACGTTTCGATGCGGTCCAACTCCTGTTCGGACAGGTCTGCAAACTCTTTGACCTCCGACGGCGAAACAGCTTCGTCCTGAAGCAAACCGTTGTAGATATTCAACGCCGCCAGCGGTGTTTTGAGCTGGTGCGAAATGTCTGCAATAGTATTTTTCAAAAAACGCTTCTCCCGCTGCTCGTTGTCTGCGTGTGCGCTCAGAACTGCCACCAATGCATTAACGGAGTGAAACAGACGGTAAAGTTCTCCCTCCCGGTCGCAGTCCAGTCGTGCATCCGGGTTGCCATCCAGACAGCTTTGGATTTGCTGGATTGCCTGTTCCAGAAGCGCGCTCTGCCTTTGGAAATAGCGAAAAAGCACGCCCCAGAGACAGCCGCCCAGCAGCAGAAAAACCAACAGTAATCCAACAGAGAATGCGTGCGCTGTATGCCATGCAACGCCCTGCGTGAGAGCTAATGCCACTGCCCAGACCGCCAGCACGGCTTGGAACAAATTCCGGATCTCCCGGTTTGCGAATACTTTCATACGGCACCTTTACCCATTCCATTTATAGCCCATCCCGCGAACGGTCAGCAGCATCTGCGGTTTGCCGGGGTCGTCCTCGATCTTCATCCGCAGCCGCCGGATGTACACCGTTAAGGCACTGCTGTCAATGTAATCTCCATCGCAGTCCCACAGTGCATCCAGAATTTGTTCCTTGGATAGCACGGCATTCGGATGCTGCATAAAGAAGCATAGCAGCTTGTACTCTGCGCCGGTCAGTTCCAGCAAGGTTCCGTTTTTGTATGCCTGCCCCTGCAACAATCGGACGGTGATGCTGCCCGATTCCAGTACGGGTTCTCCTGCGCTGGACGCATTTGCACGGCGAAGCAGTGCATTGACCCGCGACAACAGGACACCCAGCTTGAACGGCTTGGTCAGGTAATCATCCCCGCCCAGATCCAGTCCCATGATGATATTCATTTCCTCATCCGAAGCGGTCAGGAACAGAATCGGCACGTTGGATGTGCGTCGCACCTTCTGGCAGAAATCGAAGCCAGAGCCATCCGGCAGGGAAACATCCAGCACCAGCAGGTCATATTTTCCGTCTGACCACAGCACCTCGGCTTCTGCCAGCGTCCGGGCGGTATCCAGTGCAAAGCCCTGCTTCTTGAATGCAAAGGTCAGCCCACTGACCAGGCTCAAGTCATCTTCCAAAAGGAACAGTTTTCTCATGATTCCCTCTCTTTTCTGCGTTTTGTGTGTCCTACAGGTTCAAAAGCATTATAAGTTTTTTCTGCGAACATTACAATGTGCGAAACGGAAATTGTTTCTTTCTGTGTGTTAAGTATAAGTCCTACTATCACTGCTTTACTGCAATAAAATTTGCAAAATCATCTTGACGCACCCCACGAACCATGATATTCTCTGTCACAAATCCCACTGATTTTGTGGATTGGTCAAAAGCCATTCACAAGATGTGGTCGTGTTCATTCTGAACACTGCCTCACCGTGGATTATCCCTAAAAGATTAACCGCCCCGCAACACACCCGATTCATTTTGCCGCTTACTTCACCCGACAAAATCATCGCTGCGTTGCGAGGGCGGTATTTTTCTTTATGGGAGTTGTACCTTGAAAATTTCATGAGCCGACCGAACGTGATACCGACTTTTCGTCAACGCCGCTGCATAAACAGGGGTAGGAACTTCGTTCGGAGCAAACGGCGATCAACATACACGAGCAGCGGAACTCTCT
>OGJY01004289.1_pt1 | contig 10438 bp, 7 predicted proteins | sample 1572231 | NCBI WGS metagenome assembly OGJY01 (sample SAMEA2582121, study PRJEB24529) | metagenome | biome: Human gut stool | place: China | collected 2011
TCTGTGTCTTTCATTAATAGTCTCTTCGCCATATAATTCATATGCCTTAGAATCCCTGGCAAGCACGCAAGGGTATGAACCAAGTCTTAAAGTTCCACCAATATCGTCAATACCTTCCTGATCTGGCATAAGATGGATAACAGGATGTGTTGTATCTGGCTTTAACTCTACACTGTGTGCATCATCATATCCGATGACATCTCTTGCGAACTCAACAATAGAAAGCTGCATACCAAGGCAAAGACCAAGGAATGGAATATTATTCTCTCTTGCATATCTTATAGCCTGTATCTTACCTTCTATACCACGGTCACCGAAGCCTCCTGGCACAAGAATACCTGATACATCTGAAAGAATCTGGGCCGCATTATCTGCTGTAACTGTTTCTGAATCCACCCACTTGATAGTTACATCACATGAGTTAGCTACGCCGCCATGCTTAAGTGCTTCAACAACTGAAATATATGCATCATGAAGCTGGATATACTTGCCAACAAGTGCAACTGTAACCTTCTTTGTTGGATTCTTCCATGCCTTACACATAGCTCTCCATTCATCAAGATCTGGTTCTGGGCACTCAAGCTCAAGACACTCACATGCTACCTGTGCAAGATGCTCTTCTTCCATAGCAAGTGGGGCATCATAGAGTATCTCAACATCAAGATTCTGTAATACATGTGACTTAGGCACATTACAGAATAATGCAATCTTATCCTTGATACCTGGTTCAAGTGGATGCTCTGTACGGCACACAAGGATATCTGGCTGTATTCCCATTCCCTGCAGTTCCTTAACGCTTGCCTGTGTTGGCTTTGTCTTCATTTCACCTGATGCCTTAAGATATGGGATAAGTGTTACATGGATAAGTATAGCATTCTCACGGCCTACCTCACGCTGGAACTGTCTTATAGCCTCAAGGAATGGCTGTGACTCGATATCACCTACAGTTCCACCTACCTCGATAATAGCAATCTTAGTTTCATCTGTTGAGTAATCTCTGTAAAAGCGGCTCTTTATCTCGTTAGTGATATGTGGGATAACCTGTACTGTTCCCCCACCAAAGTCTCCTCTACGTTCCTTCTGGAGCACTGACCAGTATACCTTACCTGTTGTAACGTTAGAATTCTTGTTAAGGCTCTCATCTATGAATCTTTCATAATGTCCAAGGTCAAGATCTGTTTCTGCACCATCATCTGTTACGAATACTTCACCGTGCTGTATAGGGTTCATAGTACCTGGATCAATGTTTATATATGGATCAAACTTCTGCATAGTCACTTTGAATCCACGTGCTTTTAATAATCTTCCTAATGATGCTGCTGTTATACCTTTTCCAAGTCCTGAAACAACACCACCTGTTACAAATACATACTTTACAGCCATTTTTCCTCCTGTCTGCCATATGGCACGTCCGTTTAGCATAATATGATACCTGTGTGAACCACTCTGCAGTTCACACAAGCCACGAAAAAACAAATATCCGGCAGTACACATATTACTACCGGCTACTTCTTCGTCGCAAAATTTTTTCTACATTATACAGTCATTTTTTTTTAATTTCTACCCCTTTTTTAATAAAAAAACTATAGATTTTAATTTTATAACAATCGTTAGTTTTTAATGTATTCCATGGCAGATATAACGTACTTTTGCTTAATAATATTAAGTTCATATATTTTTATATTATCTGCTTTTTTTCCAGATATATACATATTTACAACTGATGCCATATTAGCAGCCGTCTCATGCCTGAACTCCACTTTTGATACTGTACCAGCAATTCCATCTCCTGTGAGCTTTGCATATGCCTCCTTAAGTGTCCATATACGGGCAAATCTTAAGCTATCATCACCTATCCAGTCACATTCTGCCTGTGTAAAGAATCTTTCTGCAACCTTTATAGCATTTTTTCTTGGTCTTTCAATATCTATTCCAACTGCTCTGTCTGATACTGCACACACTACACAAGTGCCTGCATGGGATAAGTTAAAATATGTATCCAGACCACTGTATACAGGCTTTCCATTTCCTGCATATTCTATATTATAATCATATGAAGTGTCATAGCTTTTCACCAGTTCATCCAGTTTTACGTTAAATATATCATCTGAAGCTGTCTTTAGCTCAATCTCACCGGCATATGACATATATATACTGTAAAGCTTCGTTGCATAATTAAGAAGAAGCCCCGCAGCGAGGCTTCTTTCTTTATCTTCCATAAACCTGTACCGCTCTATTTTATCTTTTCTGTAAGCTGGTACAAGTTTAAGTCCTTTATTCATAATGTCATCATTCATATCTGATATATCTGTAAGAAATATTTTCATAATCACTTTCCTAACATTGTATTACTATGCTGTAACAGTATCAAACTGACTCTCATAAAGTGTCTTATAGAAACCACCTGCTGCAAGAAGCTCTTCATGATTGCCTTTTTCTATGATGTGTCCATCCTTCATAACAAGTATCACATCTGCTGACTGTATAGTTGAAAGTCTGTGTGCTACGATAAAGCTCGTTCTTCCCTCCATAAGCTTTGCAAATGCGTTCTGTATCCTGATTTCTGTTCTTGTATCTATAGATGATGTGGCTTCATCAAGTATAAGCATAGGTGGGCGTGTAAGCATAACCCTTGTTATGCATAAAAGCTGCTTCTGACCCTGTGACAGGCTTCCTCCATCCTCACCTATAACTGTATCAAAACCGTTTGGAAGTCTTTTTATGAAACCATATGAATATGAAGCTTTTGCTGCCTGTATAATCTCTTCCTCAGTTGCATCAGGCTTACCCATGACGATATTCTCTCTTATAGTTCCTGCCTTAAGCCATGTTTCCTGAAGAACCATTCCAAAACCATGTCTTAATGAATATCTTGTCATATCTCTGATATCTGTACCTGACACATCTATGCTTCCCGAATTAACATCATAGAATCTCATTAAAAGATTAATAACCGTTGTCTTTCCACAGCCTGTAGGTCCAACTATAGCTATTCTCTGACCTTTCTTTACATGAAGATTAAAGTCCTCTATAAGCTTCTTATCCGGTGTATATGAGAAGTATACGTTATTAAGGTCAACCCTTCCATCAACCTCCTTTATATCTGCTGCATTTTCAGCATCCGGAAGCTCTGGCTCTTCTTCTATAAGCTCAAACATTCTTGCCGCACATGCAAGTGCATTCTGAAGCTCTGTTATGACACCTGATATCTCGTTGAATGGCTTGGTGTACTGGTTGGCATAGCTTAGAAAACTTGATAGCTGTCCTACTGTGATTCCACCTGATATAGCTATAAATGCACCTGATACAGCAACACCAGCATATACAAGACTATTAACAAATCTTGTTGATGGATTAGTGATTGATGAGAAAAAGATTGCTCTTAATGAGTATTTCTGTAACCTTTCATTAATCTCGTCAAAGCGTGCTACTGCTTCTTCTTCATAACCATACGCCTTTACAACCTTTTCTCCACCTATCATCTCATCTATAAAGGCTGTCTGCTCACCTCTTGTTTCAGACTGAAGCTTAAACATTGAAAATGTTTTCTTTGCTATAAAGCTTGCTACAAAGAAGGATACTGGTGTGATAAGTACTACTACAAGTGTTATCCTAACATTAATTATAAGCATGAATACAAGTGTTCCAACTATAGTAAGAACTCCTGAGAAAAACTGTGTGAATCCCATAAGAAGTCCATCTGCAAACTGATCAACATCGGCTATGACACGGCTCACTATATCACCATAAGACTGTCCATCTATATACCTAAGTGGAAGCTTCTGTATCTTTTCCATAGCCTCATCTCGTATATCTCTTGTTACATGATATGTTATCTTGTTGTTACATATGTTCATTATCCACTGTGACAGTGCTGTTATAGCAACTATAACTCCTATCGATACAAGAATCCTGCTTATACCTGCAAAATCAACATTGTCAGGTCCTACTATATGATCTATTCCACGTCCGACAAGAATAGGAACATATAAAGTTGATGCTACTGTCACTGCTGCCATAAGTATAGACAATATAAGAAATCCGCTATACTTTTTTATTCTTTTAAGAACCTTTAAAAGCGTGCCCTTCTGGGCTTTCTTCCTATCTTTATTATCTTTCATAACTACTCCATTTCATACACAAGCTTTTAAACTTTCGACCATCCTGATAATTTATGCACCCTTAGCTGATTTAAACTGTGAATTATATATTTCCCTGTAAACCTCACAGTTTGCTAACAGTTCACTATGTGTTCCGATTCCTGCCACATTACCATCATCAAGTACGATAATCTTATCTGCATGCATAAGTGATGCTGAACGCTGTGATACTATGAATACAGTAGGATTGTTTGGCATTGTCCTGATTGACTTTCTAAGTGCTGCATCTGTTGCAAAATCAAGTGCTGATGCGCTGTCATCAAGTATAAGGACATCTGGCTTCTTAACAACAGCTCTTGCTATTGTAAGTCTCTGTCTCTGACCACCTGAAAGATTCTTTCCACCCTGCTCTATCATATAGTCAAGACGTCCGTCTTTTTTATCAACAAACTCCTTTGCCTGTGCTATAGCAAGTGCCTCATCTATCTCACCATCAGTTGCATCCTGTTTGGCTACCTGCATGTTGTTTCTTATACTACCCTTAAACAGCACAGCCTTCTGCATGACTATGCCGACCTTATCTCTTAATTCTTCTAACTTTATATCCTTAACATTGACACCATCTATAAGAACTTCTCCCTCTGTGGCATCATAAAATCTTGGAATAAGTCCTACAAGACTTGACTTACCGGAGCCTGTACCACCTATGATACCTATAGTCTGGCCTCTGTACGCCTTAAAGCTTACACCTGCTATACTTGTATCACCAGCTCCACTATACGTAAGTGCAACATTCTTAAACTCTACTACCGGCACTTCATCATCAGATTCCCTCACACTGGCTGTTCCATCCTGCATACCTGGTTTAACATCAAATATTGACTGTATACGTCCTGCACATGCAAGAGCCTTAGTTATATTGATTATAAGATTAGCAAGCTTAATCAGCTCCACAAGAATCTGTGACATGTAGTTATAAAGTGCCACAACCTGTCCCTGTGTTAAAGCTCCCTGGTTTACTCTCACGCCACCTATCCATATAAGTGCTATGATTGAAACATTTACAACCACATAAGTAAGTGGATTCATAAGTCCTGATATCTTACCTACAAACTTCTGAAGATGATTAAGCTCTTCATTCTTCTCTTTAAAATGCTTAAGCTCATCATCCTGCTTGTTAAACGCTCTTATGACTCTTACACCAGTAAGATTCTCTCTGGTTATACCTAGTATGGTATCAAGACCTGCCTGAACCCTTTTATATAAAGGTCTTGTACCGACCATGATTCCAAACACAATAACAGCAAGCACCGGGATAGCTGCTGCAAACACAAGTGCTGCCTTAACATCTATGGTAAATGCCATGATCATGGCACCAAACACTATGAATGGTGAACGTAAAAACAATCTAAGCACCAGATTTACACCATTCTGTACCTGGTTAATATCGCTTGTCATACGTGTTATCAGCGTTGAAGTACCAAGCTCATCAAGCTCTGTGAATGAAAGTGACTGGATATGCTTAAAAAGTGCATGCCTTATACCTGTTGCACATCCAACTGCTGCTTTCGCACTGAAATACTGTGCTGTTATGGAACACGTAAGTCCTATAACTGCAAGTAAGAGTAACATAAGACAGGATTTAACAATATAACCTGTATCCTGACTGGCTATACCCCTGTCTATAATCGATGCCACAACAAGTGGCACAAAAAGTTCAAAAAGTGCCTCAAGCATCTTAAAAAGAGGTGCAAGAACACATTCCTTCTTAAGTTTTTCCAGATACTTAAGTATCATTTTCATAGTTAATTCCATTCCTTTCATGGACATCTGCTTTAAAATGCATAATGCCTTATATATTCTTTTAATACTTCTACTCCAGCATAAACAACTGTGCTATAAGATTCTCATAGCTATATTTTCTCTTAGTCATAAAGAACTTATTATATTCTTCATAGTTGTAATAAGAATGTTCATACTGCCTTGAATATAAATGTGCAAGATCAACCTGTCTTACGAATTCAAGCTTTTTACCGTTAAGATACCAGTCCGCTACATCCATCATCTTAAGTGCAAGAAGTCCGACAGCCGCCCCCTTCATCTTAAGCAGAGCATTATAATCATATACTGCATCAAGAAAATATCTGTAAACATAATATATAAGTATCTGTTCATACTCATGCTGGTTATCTTCATAATACTTATTGAATTCATTTACAATATTCCTGAATGTCATGGCATCCCTGCATTTTTCATAGAAAGTATTAATCTCCTGTGTATATATGTTCCAGTCTTTATTAATAATCTCCATTCCTTTGAATCTGTCAAACAGACGTTTTGTATACATATATGCATCAGGCCGCATAGCTGCACTATCGCGTGCCTTGTCAAGCTTATGTTCCCTATAATCTTCCTTCGCGTATCTTTTACAGACCCCTATTATAAGTTCATCTCTTTCCCTGTCAAGATAATGCTGTATATCTTTTGCAAACATAAGAAGAAGCACTGCTCTTTCAGCTATCGTATAGTCTCTGTCTGAAACTATGTTATAAGCTATAGTCCTTGCCTGTCTTAGCTGCATATAGGTCATAGGATCTATGTCGTTGTATGAGCTCACCTCTTCATCACTGTCTTTTATGTCAAATGTAAGCTCGTCCTTATATCCTAATATAAGCTCACCTGCTGTTTTACACGATGGTGCTATGCCAATCTCTCTTACACTTCCATACTCATTAATAAATCTTGGGAACTCTGCACATGTTTCACAAAGCTTATCCTCACCAAGTTCAATATATAGATCACACAGGTTATTATCATTTAAAAAAGGACATCTGCCATTATTCAGTGTAAATGTACACCCACCATCCTCTGATGGCACCATTACACTCTTAAGTCTTTTCCCGAAGCTTCCCTTTACCTTCTTGTAATGCTTATAAGAAGCCTCATCAACATCAACATCCCATCCGGCACAACATGTATCAGTACATGCCCCTGCTATACACTTAAAATCCTTATAATAAGCTGGCGTTACTATCTTCATATATTTTCCTCTTACTGCATTCTTTTCTTATCTGTCATATTCTTAATAAATGTATATATTGTGGTTGCAAAAAGCACTGCAAATATAGCACATGAAATAAAATACATGTAAAAAAGATATGGTCTTGCTATCAGCCAGTCTGTCATAGGTGATGTATACACTTCATTCAGCGTAAACATGTCGTTAAACACTGGTGTCATCTGCATAAGCTGTGGATATTTTGCTATAGCTATATACGCAAGCATACCTATAGCCGGAAATGACATACACCCAGCTATAAGTGCTGCCACTATGCTCACCGTTCTTACTATAAATGCTTTACTGTCTATCTGCTTTCTTGTAAGTATATTAAATATAATAGCAGCTACAGTAAGTATTATCATAAACATATAATCGTCTATAAGCAGTGCCACTCTGCTAAATAAGTTTTCACCCTGCAGTGTTGTATACTGTGCCATAAGCATATAGAAATTATAAATTGCTTTAATGCCTGTATAAAACGCACCTATAATTATCACTCTGAATATTATATTTATAACTCTTCTTCCATTATTATCCGGCATAATAATCCTCCATTCTTGCGTATGAAAAATCTTATTTTTCACACCATTCTCCTTAATATGATGTCAACATAACCTGTTGTCCTTAAAATTCCCCAAAAATCCAAAAACATATCTAGTATAACATAATTAACTGACAAAACAATAACAAAGCTGCTGTTATTAACATATTTTTCATTGATAGGATATTGTTTTCCTTATTGAAATACTATGCACTTTAAGTGTATAATTATAACATTATATTAATATCAGTCTTTATATTTTGTCTGATATTAAAAAGCACAGAAAGGATAAGAAAATGAACAAGAAAAAATTCTCCGTATTAAAGCGTATCTCTATGCTTTCAGCGGTTATCATGTTAACTCTTACTGCAGCATTTTCACTGACAGCATGTGGTAAAAGTAACATTCCTGAAAATACTGTATTTTCAGCAGATGACCTTGCTGGTAAGTCAGTAGGCGTACAGTTAGGAACTACCGGTGATATATATGTTTCCGATATGGAATCTGATGGCTCCGGAACTAAGGTAGAAAGATTTAACAAAGGAAATGATGCCATACAGGCACTTAAGCAGGGCAAAATTGATGCTGTTGTTATCGATGCACAGCCTGCTAAAGCATTTGTCAATGCCAATAGCGACCTTTGCATGCTTAATGAAGATTTTGTAACTGAGGATTATGCTATATGTATAGCAAAGAATAACAGCTCTTTCACATCTAAGGTCAATGATGCACTTAATGTACTTATTAATAATGGAACTATTGATAAAATAATCAGTAATTATATTGGGGAAAATGCTTCAAAGCAGCCATATGAACCTACAGGTTCAGGTGAAAACGGTACTCTTACAATAGCTGTTAATGCTTATTTTGAACCTTATGAATACTATAATAATGGTAAGGTAAGTGGTATTGATATTGATATATCTAATGCAATAGCTGATTCTCTTGGAATGAAGCTGTCTGTTGAAGATATGGAATTCGATTCTATAATAACTGCCGTATCTTCAGGAAAAGCTGATATGGGTATATCTGGTATAACTGTAACAGAGGAACGTAAGAAAAATATTGATTTTACTATCCCATATGCTACTTCAAGCCAGGTTATCATTGTAAGAAATAATGATGCAGCACACCTGGGAACAAGCTTTTCAGACAAATTTAAAACTGATTTTATTAAAGACGGCAGATATCAGTATCTTCTAACTGGTCTTAAAAACACTTTAATCATTGCTTTGTGTGCAGCTATTATGGGTATTGTCATAGGCTTCCTTATAGCTGTCGTAAGATCTAACCACGATAAAACTGGTGGCATGAAAGTACTTAACTTTATATGTAATATTTACCTGACTGTCATACGTGGTACACCAACTATGGTTCAGTTGCTTATTATTTACTATGTAATATTCAGTTCTGTCCAGGTTAACAAAATAATTGTTGCCATACTTGCCTTCGGTATTAACTCTGGAGCTTATGTAGCTGAAATATTCCGTTCAGGTATTATGTCCATTGATAACGGACAGTTTGAAGCAGCACGAAGCCTTGGCTTAAGTTACAGAAAAACAATGAAGCTTGTAATACTTCCTCAGGCATTCAAGAATGTTTTACCTGCACTTGCCAACGAATTCATCGTTCTGTTAAAGGAAACCTCTATCAGTGGTTATATAGGACTTAACGATCTTACACGTGGTGGTGATATTATCCGAAGCATAACTTATGACCCTATGCTTCCTCTCTTTGGTGTGGCTATCATCTATCTTGTATTAGTTGTTATCCTTTCATCACTTGTAAAGAAACTAGAAAGGAGATTAAGAAGCAATGAGCGACACTAATGTAATACTTGAAGTTAAGAATTTAAAAAAGACCTTTGGAGACCACGAAGTACTAAAGGATATTAATACTACTGTTAAAAAAGGTGAGGTTATCGCCATAATCGGTCCATCCGGATGTGGTAAGTCTACATTCTTAAGATCTCTTAACCTTCTTGAAGTACCTACTTCAGGTCATATTATATATGAAGGTAATGATCTTACTGAAAAAGGTGTAGACCTTGATAAGCTAAGACAGAGTATAGGAATGGTGTTCCAGCACTTCAATCTTTTTCCTAATATGACTATTAAGAAAAATATCACGCTTGCACCTGTACAACTTGGACTAATGTCCAAAGAAGAAGCTGACAAAAAAGCAATGGAACTTCTTGAGCGAGTTGGTCTTACAGATAAGGCTGACTCATATCCAGATATGTTATCCGGCGGTCAGAAGCAAAGAATCGCTATAGCCAGAGCTCTTGCCATGAATCCGGAAATCATGCTCTTTGACGAACCTACATCCGCTCTTGATCCTGAAATGGTTGGTGAGGTTCTTTCTATCATGAAAGAGCTTGCAGCTTCCGGCATGACTATGATTGTCGTAACTCACGAGATGGGATTCGCTAAAGAAGTATCAAGCAGATGTATGTTTATTAATGAAGGCCGCATCGAGGAAGAAAATGAACCTAAGACATTCTTTGAACAGCCTAAGAGTGAAAGACTCAGGGATTTCCTGTCTAAGGTGCTATAAACTGAATTGTTGTTTAATTGAATATTAGTTGATGACGAACGAACGACAAATATAAGATACAGGCAGTCCTGCACACTATGTTCAATGCCAGAAGCTTTGATTGGATAGTTCTAAGTCTTTCCATGTAAACTATGGTAACTGACGCTACCGCTCAGACGCGCCGTCCATGGCGCGGCTTCG
>OGJY01004297.1_pt1 | contig 10423 bp, 5 predicted proteins | sample 1572231 | NCBI WGS metagenome assembly OGJY01 (sample SAMEA2582121, study PRJEB24529) | metagenome | biome: Human gut stool | place: China | collected 2011
AATTCTTGAGTTGGATGTTCATCACGTTGGTTATACAACTGTTTTGAATTGTCTGCCTGATTATCAAAAAAACCAGTGCATAAAGCACGATTTGCTGCTTTAAGCAATTCATCATAATATTTATTACTCAAAACAAAATTATCAGGATCATTACAATAATCATCAATTAATTTACGATATGTTGAAACAATCGTTGCAATATAATGTAATGATTTCATTCGTCCTTCAATCTTAAATGAATCAACACCTAATTCAATTAATTCAGGAATATGATTAATTAAAGCCATGTCTTTACTTGACATACTAAATGGAATCTTGCCTTCATTTAACTTACCATGTTCATCATAAATATCATAATACCAACGGCATGATTGCGAACATCCGCCACGATTTGCATCACGATGAGAAAAATAATTAGATAACATACATCTTCCTGAATAATGGATACACATTGCCCCATGAATAAAATACTCTATATCCATATCTGTTTTATCCAAGATCATTTTCAAATCATCATAACAAACTTCACGACCTAAAACAACTCGATCCATGCCCTGATTTTCATAAAATTTAATTGCTTTACTATTCAAAGTTGAAAGCTGAGTTGAAACATGAACTTCAAGTTTTAAATTTAATTTTTTAGCAATCATCATAATATATGGATCAGCAACAATGATCGCTCTAACTCCAATTTTATCTAATTCACTTAAATACTCTTCAATTCCCTGTAAATTATCTTGATGTAAAATAATATTACATGTTACATGGATAGCAGCATTATATTTATTTGCAAATTCTACCGCCTCTTTAATATCTTCAAGGGTAAAATTAGAAGCCCCAGAGCGAAGCGAAAATTCTTTGCCCCCAACAAATACGGCATCGGCTCCATAACGAATAGCAACTTTTAATTTTTCAAGATTACCAGCTGGCGCTAGTAATTCTGGTTTTTTATAGATAATTCTTTTACCATTAACGATCTTACTTACTTCTCTCATTTTCTTCTCGCTTTCTTACATCATCTATTTTATAAACTGTCGCATCAAACATAAAACTATGGTGATATTCAACATTATTTTCAATTTGATGAAGCATGCTAATTAATTCTTTACTTACCTTACCATAAGTTTTTTTACTAATACTATTGATTGCCTCTTGATATAAACTAACAATTTCAACTACTTTTAAATCATCAATAAATAATGATTCAAAATACAAATAATCAAAACAACTAAAATTACTTAAAATATCTAAAGTACAAAGCTGTTTCTCACTTAAAACATGACAACCAAATTTATCTTCATAAATATGACAACGATAATCAACTGCATTTGCCTGAATCGTTAAATTATCATCAATTAAAACACCATGATCAATTCCCGTTTCTTTAAAATAATTAGATAATAATTTGCGTTTTGAATACGCCATATATTCAACACCATGCACTTGAACCATTGTTTTTAAATCGGTATTTTTAGCAATCATCATCTTTTCATCAAGAGGAATTTCCCGTGCTAAAAAGGCACTATTTATGCCTAATGTCTTTAAATAATTTAAAGTTGCCTGATTGGTATTTAATGTATCTGGACTATAGATCATTTCAAAATTATAATTATTTTCTTTGCAAATGTGGAACACACTAAAATCTTGAAATAAAATTCCTGCTATTTTTATTTCATTTAATTTAGCTAAATGATCAACTAGCTCATCTAAATTATGTTCTTCAATCAAGGCATTTACTAGCACCCATAATTTTTTATCTTTTAATTGTTCGTTTAAATCTTTTAACTCTTGATAATCAAGTGACAAAGCTTGTCGACATGAAAAGTATTTTGTTCCGACAATAAAATTTTTAATTCCAATTTCGATAAAATCATTAATAAACTTTCTACTATTTAAATGTACTACTAATTCCATTATGCCACCCTTTTTCTAATCACACATATTCCATCACCAACATGATAATATGTAACATCATATTCATCATTATTAAAGATCCAATCTTTGAATCTTTTTATTTTCTTAACTAATTGTTTAGTATTGCGATTGTTAATATTTTCGTTATCTCTTTCAATGTCAACCTTTGCATCTTTGTGAAGAATACAAGTCAAGATTATCAACAATACATACTCCATCTTCTTTAATTAAACCAATATATTTTTCAAAAAACTTTTGATATTGTGCTTTTGCTGCATCAATAAAAAGACAATCATATTTTTTTAATACTAAAGAATTACAATCAAATTCTAAAGCATCATCATGATGGATAATAATTTTTTCTTGTAAATTATTATCTTTGATATTGTTTATAGCTTCAAAATATCTTTCATCATTTAATTCAATTGTTTCAACTTTAAAGTTATCAATATTACTAACTAACATCATTGCTGAATAACCGATTGCACTTCCAATTTCTAAGCAACAATGACAATCATTTTCTTTAAAAACATTAATCATAAATTCTAAACCTTCACGTTGCATGATTGGAATATTACGATCAATTGCACTTTTTTCTAAATCTTCAAAATACTTCATTTTAATACCATTTATTTTCCTTTACTACTTGTTGATGTTCATCATACGTTTTTGAATATATTATTGTTCCATCTTTTAATGCAAAAAAGAATAAATTATCACTTTTTTGATAATGTAAACATGCATTAATTACATCTTTAGAGACTGTACTTATTGGCCCAATTGGAAGACCTTCATATTTATATGTATTGTATTTAGAATCAACTTCTAAATGATTATAAGTAACAGCAACTGTTTTGATTTGATTAGCATAGTTTACTGTTACGTCACTTTGAAGACGCATTGGTTTTTCTAATCGATTAATAAATACTCCAGCTATTTTTGCTTGATCCTCAGATGGTTTTGAGGCTTCACATTGAACTACTGATGTTAGTGATAAAAATTGATGTAGAGAAATATTATTTCCATTAATTATAAATTGGCTAATTTCATCTTTATATTCTTGTAGATTTTTATCCATCTGATCTAGCATCATGGTTGTAATACTTTCAATACTAACATCTTTAGTTGTAATAACATATGTTTCTGGTGCAAAGTATCCTTCTAGAGGAAACATAATTTCTGTTGATAAAATAGTTTGATCTAAAAACCAGTATTTATCTATTAATGATTGCAAGTACTCCGTATTTGTCCATGTTTCTAAAACTTTGTTTGTTTTTAGTTCTAAGATCTGATCTTCATTTAAATTAGTAGTATCTACTTCAATATTTGCTACTTTAGCTACTTGTTTAGCACATTCAGGAATTGTATATCCTTCTAATATAGTAACTTTATCAGTGGAAATGTAGTCATTATCTCCTTCAATAATTTTTAAAATTGTTTTTAAATCCATATTTTGATTTAAAACATATACGTTAGCTTTAAAATCATAGTGATTTAATTTTATATATAAATTTGCAACAGTTTTATTTCTTATTAATCCAGCTTTATCTAATTGATCTAAAACACTGCTAGCTGAACCAGAAATTTCAACTACTACTTCTTTACTTTTTGTACTTACTGCTTTTTGCCCATCAAAATAAAAAAATATCAAAGCAATAATAATTGCAAATGCAACAGCAATACTAGCAGCAATAATTTTTATTTTCTTCATAGCATCCTCCATTTTTTTACATTATATGATATTTTTCGTATATATTCAACTTATCTACAGATATAATGACAGCTTATTATTAGTATGACCATTTTTATACAAAAAAAGAAATATTTTTACAATAAAAAAGACTTATCAAATCATAATTCAACAAGTCATAAATAATTTTACATAAATTTATTTCTTATTTCTAATAAAAAAATTTTTAAATATAATCAATAATATAAAAAACTGTACAAAATATGGGGTCATTGTACAGCTAATTTTATATTTATTGCAACATTTATATATAAATCAAAAATTTTACTTATTATATTTTTTATAGTTCTCTTCTTCTTAAATAAGTATATCCACAAGCAGTTAACATCATTAAACTAGCAAATGTTAATGCGTATGTTTCATCACCTGTTTTTACACTTACAGTTGTGTCACCATTATTTACTGGTTTTTTTACTGTTTGTAAACCAGCTATTGCTTTTGCTAAAACATCTTTTGCATTATCTACTTCAACTTGCGAAGCATTTGGATTATCAAATACTACTTTGGCTTCATTTAAGGCTTTTGTTAACCCATCAAATGTTGCTTTTGTATAATTTGCTTCGTTTAATCCATTTGCTTCATTGATTAATTCCTCTAATAAGCTCTTATCTGGAATTAATCTTAACTTCAAAAATGCTGTAACCAATTCATTGTATGCATTATTTACTTCTTCTTGCATTGCATTTTCATCATTATATACTGCAGTAGCTTTATCTAATACTTTATTAAATGCTACCCATGTAGTTTCTGTATATTTTTTAGCTTCTAATCCATTAACTTTATCGATGAATGCTTTTAATGCTGTTTTGTCACCTTTAAAGAATTCTAATTTTTGCATTACACTTGCAAGTCGATCAAATGCATTATCTACTTGTTCTTGAGTAGCGTTTGCATCGTTATATACTGCATTTGCTTCTTCTCTAGCAGCAATGAATTCATCAACTACTGCTTTTACTACATTTTCTAAATCTTTATCAGTAATTGCATTAGCTAGATCTACTGCAATTTTTAATGCTACTTTATTGACACTATCAGTTTCAATTGGTTTAAGTGCTTTAATTGCTTGATCTAAGTTAGCTACAGCTTCATCTACCTGTGCTTGTGTTAATGAAACTGTTTCATAAACTGTTTTTGCATTTTCTAATGCTGCTTTAAATTCTGCTTTTCCTTCTTCTTGATATAAATCTAAGTCGATTGCTTCAGCTTGTTTAATGATTTCTTCTAGAGCAGTTCTATTTAATGCAGTTAATTTTGAATGAGCATCAACTAATCCATCATATGCATTTTTGAATACTTCGTATTCACTATCAACTGGAATAGCTTTTGCTACTTCAATTGCTTGCATTAAATTAGCATAACTATCTTTTGTATAATCAGCTTCATTAATATCTTCTAATTGTACTACGTAATCATTTAAATCAAATGCAATTTTATATTGTAATGCTGCAAGAGCATTATCAATATCTTTAATAGCAATTCTTACATCATTAGCTGTTGCATTTTCATTATCAATTACAGCACTACCATTTAATAATCTATCTTTGAAGATCTTAAATCCAACATAATGATATTTATCATATTCTTGAAGTAAAGCTACATTTTCATCATATTTTGCTTGTAATTGTGATTTATCAACACCAGCTGTTGGTTCACCAAATTCAAACCAATCGAAGTTAGCTACCCAACCACTTCCATCTGTATGTAATTTTAAATATACATCATGACTTCCTGTGATTTCTTGATCAAATACTTCTCTAATTACTGTATAATTTGCCCATCCATTTGTAGTTGGTAAATTAATTGTTCCAATTGGATTTCCATCCATATTGTCTAAATATACATCAATTCTTGAATTTGTTCCTGCAGTTCCAGGATTATGTGAATAACGTACTGTCATTTCTGTTTTTCCATTAAATTCAACACCGTTATAACGAAGCCATGCATCATTTCTAGCTCCTCCGATATTTGTTAATGATTTTCCAATATTATCAGTACTATTTTCAACTTTTAATTCAGCTCCTGACCAGTCATCTTTATTTTCTGCTTCTATATGATTTACACCAGAATTTACAAATTCCATGTAATCAATATTAGCAACATATGGTCTTCCACCGTCATTTGTACCTCTTAATACAAAGCAAATATCTTGAACACCAGTAACACTAGTATCTAATTTTGTACTAACTGTTTGATAATCGCTCCATCCACCAGTAAGAGGTAACATGATAGTTCCTAATAATTCACCATCTTTGTTATCTTTTCTAATTTCAATACGAGCATCTAATGCACAAGCATCTACACGTGTAGAGTAATGTACATTAATTGTATCAGCTTCAAGATTATTAAAGTTTACATTATTGTATTTAATCCAAGCTCCATCGTATGTTCCACCTAAGTTGATAGATTCATTCTTTAAGCCATTTCCTGAGTTTTCATCACTTTTTTCAGCTTCTAATTTAACACTATCAATATCAGCAGTTTCTTTAAATTGCAAATAATCAACTTTAGCTACATATGGTCTACTATCTTCTGTTGTTCCTTTGAAAACAAAATATACATCATGTTTTCCATCTAATAATTCAGGATTACTAATTTCAAATTGAAGTGTTTCATAACTTCCCCATGCAGTTCCTGTTGCTGGTAATTGAATATCACCAATCAATGTACCATCAACACCATCTAAGCGTACTTCTAGATGACTATCACTAGCACAACGATTACTTGCATTATCATAACGAAGTTCTAAGTATTTTGGATTTAAACCATTAAAATCAAGAGCATCATATCTTATCCAAGCACCATCATATGTTCCATGAAGTACTGAACCTTCAACTCTTAAGCTTCCTCCAGATGTTGCATCACTGCTTTCAGCTTGTAAAACAGAGAATCCATCTCTTGGAATATCAAGTTGTTCTTGAGCATCAATAATATCACCAATAGCTAAATCAATTTCTTTACTAGTTGCATTTTCGTTATCTAAAAGTTCTTGTCCTTTAGCTACAGCATCTAAAACCGCTTGATAAGATGATTGTGTATAAGCACTAGCATTTATGTATGTTGCTTCAGCCATAGTTCTTTTTAATTTAGATGTATGATCATAATCAAAATCTAATAATAAAGCAGTCATTCCGCCACGTGAACTTTGACCAATTTCACTAGCTAATGCTCCATTGAATGCACTATCTGCAAATGCAAGTTCAATTTCTACATCTGCCTCATTATTTACTGCTTTTCCTTCAAAACTTAATACAACTGTATGATCATCTATCTTGATCATTTTTGCAGTTAATCCTTCTGGTACATTGTTGATTTGTACTTTTCCTGTTGCTACAAAATCTTCATTTACTTCTCCAGCAAATGTTGCATCTCCTGTTAAAGTAATTGTTGATGTTTCTAGGATTGCTCCATCATCACTTTCACTTTCTTTGAATTCTGATTGTGAATATGTTAATTGATTATCAATGAACATTACTTTGACATTATCTTTTGTTTTTCTAATACTATCTGTAATTGGTTCATTTGTTGCTGCGTCAGTTATCTCGATTGTTAGATTACTGATACTGTCATTTAATGTATGGTTTTTTGCTTTCCCATTTAATGACACTTCAACTTTATTTGCTTCTGTTTTTATTGCTGAAGCTTCTAATCCTTCTGGTACATTAGTGATATTGATCTTTCCTGTTGCTACTAGATCTTTTCCAATTTCTCCAGCGAATTCTTTTGTTTTTAATGTGATTGTTATTTTTTGATCAAATGATCCGTCATTTGCTTTTGATTCTTCAAACATTGCTGATGAATACGCTATTTCATCATCATCGTATGTTGATGTATCAGCATTGTCACTGCTTGATTTTGCAGTTACTCCGTTTTGTGCCCATGTAGAAGGTGTATCTCCCATTTCAAATGATAATACTCCTCCTCTTGTGATTTCAGAGTAATCTACCCATGTACGATCAAATGATTTTCCATTCAATGTTGCTGATTGGATATATTCATTTGTATCCGATACATTGTTTGCTTCGATTGTAAATGTTTTTCCATTTCCAACGTCTAATGTTACTTTTTCAAAGAATGGTGATCCAATTTGGAATGTTGTATCCCCTGGTGTCATTGGGAAGATTCCCATTGCTGCTGATACAAACATCATTGCCATTGTTCCTGCATCATCATCCATTGTTTCTAGATATCCTTGTGGTGATAATTTATACATCTTTTGTTTTTCAGTTTGTGTTCCACTTGCGTAGTTACTGTTCCATGTTTCTCTTGTATAAATTTCTCTTACCCAGTGTTGTGTTAAATCTGGACGTCCTACAAAGTTAAATAAATATGGTGTATGTAATTCAACTTCATTTGCAGCATTATGTTGCATTCCTCTTGGATCATCTGGATCTTGCATACCGAACATATACATTAATGCTTCTAATGTTGCTTCTCTTCCACCCATTAAATCCATTAATCCGTTTACATCATTTGAACCATACCATGTATATTGCCACATTGTTCCCTGATATAAACCTGTATTAGTAGATGATGGATCTTGATTTAACCAGTTTCCATTGCTGTCTCTATTCCATAATAAACCTAACTTTTTATCACTGAATGGTGAATCTACAGCATCTTTTCTAAATGTGTTTTTATAATTGAATGAACGGTCTAAGAAATATGCTGCTTCATCTTCTTTACCTAAAGCTTCAGCAATGATTGATAAACACCAGTCATCGTATCCATATTCAATTGTTCTATCAACACGATTTGGTACATATCCGATTTCTTCTACTTCACTTGTAATTACTTCATTAACGATTTCCTTAGCTTCTTCATATGCTTCTTCTAAGTTATCGATATCTGTAAATCCTTTAGCCACACCATCTGCAAGTAATGCAACTGCATGTTCTGTTCTTACATTTGGTACTGGTTGTTTATCATGTGACCATGTAACGATTCCATAATCTAATGCATCTGCAATTGATTTTACCATATCTTTATATGTATCTGGTTGAATCAATCCAATCATAGGATATTTACGATAGTCATCCCATAATGTCCATGAATCATAATGTGTATAATCATTAGCTTCATGAATCTTTCCATCAGTTCCTCTAAATGTTCCACTTGTACTTGTAGCATTTACTGGTGTCATAAACATATGATATAGATGTGTATAGAATAATTGTTTTAATTCACCAGTTGGATCACTGACTTCAGAGCTTTCTACTCTTACTTTGCTTAATACATCATTCCATGCTTGATCAGCTCTTGAAGCTGTAGCATCAAAATCCCAATCATCGATTTCATTGTGCATATCGATTTTTGCTTGTTTTACACTGATTGGTGAAATACTTACTTTTAATTGTATTTCTTCATTTTCTTCGACATCAAAATTCATGATTGTTCCAATGTCATTACCTTTTTGTGATGTTTTATCACTTAAAGTTGTATCATTCCATGTTTTTACACTATTAGCAGGTTTACTTGTTTCCATGTAAAAATACATTGTATATTTACCATTTCCACTAACATTTCTACCACTGAATCTTCCACCAATAGCAGTAGTTGTATCACTTTGTTCTAATACATCTACATATGCATTTCTGATATCAGTACCATGATATGTATAATTTAAATCAGTAATGATATTTACACTTCCTGCTTCTGGGAATGTATAACGATGAAAACCAGTACGTTGATCTGTTGTCATTTCTGCTTTGATCTTACCGATTTCTGGACTATCTTTAACATCATTATCTTTACCAGTTTTAGGTGTCAATTCTACACTATAATAACCAGGTTTAGCTGATTCATCTTCTTTTGTGTAATTCATTGCACGAGTTTGAGCTTGAGGTCTTTGACTATATTCTACATATGTAGGAGTGACTAAAACATCACCACCGGCACCTTGACCCCCAACTCCTTCGATTCTTGTATGTGAAAATCCCTGAATTTGTAATTTACTATAATCATATCCTGCATGATCAAGAGTATTGTGTGGATATGTATCAGGGCTTAATTTAACTAATCCATTTGGTACAACGCTTCCTGGAAACAATTGACCATAGTCAACATCAGTACATACAAATGGATCAACATATTGAGTATAGCTTTCTTCTTGTTCAACAGCACTTACACTTCTAGATGTAGAAGTAGTAACAGCTAATGTTGAAAACGCAACTGTAAAAGCTAATGCTCCCTTTAATAAGCGATTAATTTTCTTATTCACTTGTTTTCTCCTTTCTCAAAATTTTTTAAATATTATATTATTTCCCCCTATTTATCACTATCACCTCCTTTAAGATCATAAAAATTATATGTCATATATCAAAGATAAAAACATATCACTTTTGTAAAAAGATTGTAAAAAATATATTAAAACTTCTTACCTAATACTACTATAACATAGTGATACTGCTTAAATAAGTTAGATAAAATGTAAATTTTTTTACATAATTTCCATCTAAAAAAAACGTAAAATTATTTTACGTTTTTTTTACATCACAAAAAGACTATCGATAACCTAAATTATCAATAGTCCAATTTTATTAATCTTCTTTTCTTCTAAATACTGCATATCCAGCTACACTTAGTAATGCAATTGTTGCAAACATTCCTACTATGCTTTCATCCCCAGTTTTTACACTTGTAGTATCACCATTACTTACTGGTATATTTGTTGTATTGTCTACTGGCGTATTTGCTTCTAAGCTATTGATTGCTTTTTCTAATGTAGCTTTTGCATTATCTACTTCTTTTTGCGTTGCATTT
>OGJY01004306.1_pt1 | contig 10401 bp, 6 predicted proteins | sample 1572231 | NCBI WGS metagenome assembly OGJY01 (sample SAMEA2582121, study PRJEB24529) | metagenome | biome: Human gut stool | place: China | collected 2011
AATTATAGCTATTACAGCAAGTACCAGTAATAAATTAGGACTAAATGCTCTGACTTTTGTTCCGGTAATATCCTTAATATCCACTCTCTCACTTACTCTGTCCTTTGTAAAGATACCACTGTTATAATTATAATACAACCTACGGTTTGTCACAAATATTGACTCCGACATGACACCGTCACCTGTCATAAGATTTCTTACCACTCCATTGCTCAATGTCGCCACAACATATTCATCTTCCGCATCCAGTCCATTTCCCAGTTTCAGAAAAATCGGATCTGATTTTGGAAGATACCCCGGATTTACATCCTTACGCCCCGGATTATTATTCGGCTGCTGGTATTCTGCCTGCTGCTGATTCTGCTGTTGCTGATATTCTGTCTGTTCCTGATACTCATATTGCACCTGCTGCTGATATCCTTCCGGTTCCTGATATCCCTGTGATACAGTATCCTGTACATCCAGTCTGCTTCCGCATACCACACAGAATGCGGAACCATTTTCATTCTCAGCACCACAATTCGGACATATCATACCCATACTTTTTCTCCTTTCGTACTGCTCCGTGTCTACTGACACAGTTTGACCATATCATCATGATACTGGTTGATTAACTCAGTTAAATTTGCTACATAATCATCCGGATCTTCCCCGCCTGTTATTACTGCATCCTGAATATTGCCATAACCATGATAATTCAGCTTCGATTCGTCTGACAGATATACTTCTTCCAGGAAATCATATACACCTAAAAGCTGTTGACTTGCAAAACACGTCCATTCTGCATCCTTTACCTTTTCAAAGAATGCATCAAAATATGAACTTCTGTCGATTCCATAAGCACTCTGTCCTTCGATGTCACCGCCGGCGATCGTGGTCGGATACTGCTTCTCATAGGATTTCCATACACTTTCATCCAGTGTAATCGGGCAGTTATCAACTACGGTCGGAGCTAAACCTGATACGGAAGATTTATCAGAATCCTTTCCGATTGCTTCTATCTCATCCTTATTCGCCAGTTTATACTTCCAGCCGTCCGCACTCCATGTAAAATATTTCAAAGCTTCATATGCTTCTCTCGGATGCTTTGTATCCGCATAGATTCCGCCGAAATCCATAACCGCAAGATTCGTTTCTGACTCGTAATTCATTTCTGTATGCGGCAGTATGTACGGTACATAATATACATGTTTTGTATACATATCATTCCGATCCCAGTACCGTTCCCAGCTCCACCAGTTATCCAGTCTTACAGCCACGGCACCTTCATCCTGCGGATAGACATTATCCGTTCCGTTCATTACTGCCGGAGCTATATATCCTTTATCTGTCCAGTCTTTCTTAATCTTCATTCCGTCTGCCCAGTTTGTCAGGTCGAATTCTTTTCCATTCCAGCCGAACTGACCGGTTGCCTCATTATCCGAAGCGATTGGATACCAGTCTACCACTGATAGTGCTTCTGAAACTCCCCATGCCTGTCCGTCCCCTGACATACATTTTTCCACACATTCTTCCATATCCTCAAAAGTCCAGTCCGCAGACGGCATATTTATATTATACTTAAGAAATGCATTCATATTCAGCCATGCTGTACATGGATAGAATTTGATCGGAAATGCCCATCTCTTATCTGTTCCAAAATATCCTAACTCATATTCATTGATTCCGCCAATTACATTCGCCGTATCTTCGTCCGCATCCCACATACCTGTCATATCCGCAAGCATCTCTTTTGTCAGGGCAAAATCCGGCGAACCAAGTATCCAGAACATATCCGGCATATTGCTGGTTCCCATATAACTGACCAGAATCTGGTTATTATCGCTTACCAATACTTCGCTCGGTTTTATGGTAATATTCGGATGTTTCTCGGACCAGTCCTCTAACATGGTATCTACAATCGGTCCATCTTCCCAGAACTGATACGTCAATGTCATATTCGTACTTTCATCCAGCTGTGCCATTGTGGTTTCATAAGTTATCTCAACAGCCAGTTCCACATCTTTTCCATCGACTTTTACGGTCTGGGAAGCCGTTGCTGTATGGGTCTTTGTCCTGCCTGTCGTTTCTTTCTCAACTGCTGACATTGCCTGAACGGAGAAGGATGGTATCGCAGCTCCCAGCAATGCAAAGATTAAGAGATAAGAAATGAACTGATTATTATTTCTCTTCTTTTTATTATGTTTCTTAATGATAATCAGAAGAATAACTGCAATGATGACAACTATTGCAATGCCGCCGCCAATCAGAAGAATAACCGGAAATGTATTTTCCGTGTCCTCATCTGTCTTTGAGTCTTCATCGGAATACACCTTTATCTTCGTCGTCAGGGTTTCTCCCTTATCCAGACGGGAATACTCTGCATCATCCTGATACTTTACAGTCATATTGGATGGTACAACTGCCTTCCATGCAAGATTCTTTATATCACTGTCAGAAATATTCTTAATAGATACTTCCATCCGAATCGTATCGTCCGCATCATATTCTTCCCTGTTTGTTGTCAGACTGACGGACAGATTCTTATCTGCTGATGATGTACTTTTATCAGAATCTTTTGTATCAGACTTCTTCGTGGTTGTTTCTTCCTTTGATGCTGATTTCTTAGTCGTTGCTTCTTCTTTTTTCTTTGTTGTTTCTTCCTTCTTTGTCGTAGTCTCTTTTGTGGTTGTTTCCTTTGTCGTTGTTTCTTTCGTGGTTGCCTGTGCAGTATTTCCGCTGTACTTTACGTTATACAAAGTCATACTTCCATGATCTACACCCAGCTGGATATACAAATCTCCCTGAACTGCACTTTGAAACGTGGCAGTTACCTTCTGGGTATAAATTCTGCCGTCATTGCTCTGGGTAACGGAGTCAAAAATAATCTGCTGCCCTGCACGCGTTACTTCCAAATCCACAGTACCATCTGCTAATTTCACTCCCAAACTAGCCCAACTTTCATTATCAGACCAGCTCTTCTGAATATCCCATGAGTTTTTTCCGTTATCAAACCCTTTTTTCCAGTCCGTTCCATCCGGTGCGAACCAGCAGGTTGCTCCCTGTGTGATTGTGAAATAATTCTCATTATCCGTAACTTCTGCCACCCAGCCAAATACCGGACTTGAATCATCTAAACTATGAGAGTCAAAATGAAAGCTGACCGTCTGCCCTTCCTGAATCAGGAACTGACCGTTCAGACTGGAAGCCCAGCCATCATTGGACACCATCTGCCCGTTCATTCCATAGTCCTTATCCCCTGTTACCAGTTCAGCAGCCATAACCTGACTTCCTGTACTGAGTGCAAGGATTCCCGCCATAAGAAATCCTGCTGCCCAAAATCTGCATCTCTTCATTCGTATCTCCTTATCCCAGCGGACTGCCGCATTTCTTACAGAATTTATTTTCCGGATTATTTGCCATTCCACAATTCGGACATATCTTCTGGACTTCTTCGCCTGCTGCAGCCGTCGTCTGTTCGGCATACTGCTGTTGTGCATATGCATCCGGGTTCTGCACCGTTTCATTGCAGCCGTCATTATTTTCATAGTTCATACCAGCATTTACATTATTATTTCCATAATTCATTCCCGGATTTACATTATTGTTTCCATAATTCATTCCCGGATTTACATTATTATTTCCGTAATTCATTCCCGGGTTCATATTATTTCCGGCATTATTGTAATAACCGTAGTTCTGCCCGATTTCCGGCTGTGGTACATTCTGCTTTGCCATGCCAAGCAGGATATTCTGAAGAACCGCACCGATTACATAGGCAACCTGCAGAACGATCATCAGAATAAATCCGAACTTCATGGTAATATCAAAGGATAAATCGGCCTCATAAGTACTATCATATTTTTCCTTTGCTGATGTACAGAATTTAGAAACGGTATCTTCCAGTCCGCTATACGCATGATTTAACAGAATATAAACTGCGACCAGTATAATCACGGATAACACACTGACCACTATCTGCTTTATCATATGGGAGCTGTCCGCACAGATGCCTGCTGCAAAAGTTCTGACACTGCCAATATTTAAGAAGAGCAGTACAATTACCAGTACCAGAATAATCAATGCACATACACCGAAATTAACCACACCACCTGTATATTTCGTCAGGACATTGGTTTTTGCCACACTGGAATTATTTGCAACCTTAGTGCCTATATTAACCGCCTCATCTGTAATCGTAAATATCGTATTCTTTGTAACATTGGCAAGTGACACATCTTCATCTTCCCTGTCATCATAATTATTATCTTCATATCCCCGGCTATCGTAATATGTAACTTCCATCTTCTGCTCAATATTAAACGCATCCATTCGCATTACAAAACATCCTGCAACTGCTATGACAAGGAAAACCAGGGATGCAATGTGTGCCGGGAATAATTTCTTATTCTGTCCTGTCAATGCCCGTATTAATGCATTTCCCACACATAAAATCACTGCAATCATAAGAATAACCGCGATTGCCTTATGCGTTCCAGTATAATTCATTTTCCAGACATCTGATTTATCCCAGATATCCACTATAAAACATTCCAGCAGCCAGAATCCGAGTAACACACAGCAGTTCTGACAGAAACTGTTCTCCGTTTCATCTCTTTTAATGACTGCCACGATTGCCTGTATCAGAAATACTGCACTGCAGAGTACCAGCAGACATTCTGCAAACAGCAGTAATGCCAGGAATACAAATATGAGCATAAACGATGATACTCCTGATTCATACAGACTATCACTGTACTGCACATAATACTTGCATATTTTAACCAGTGATACTATGCTGGCATCATCCACATCTGCAATATCATCTTCCAAATCCTCCCTCAGATCGTCATAATCATCCTCATCCAGATCTGCAGTATTCAATAATATCCTGCCACTTATAATTCCAAGTTTCTGAGTGCCACGGGTTGTAATAACCGGTGTAAATGCCAGTATGAAAACGAGCAGGTACACAATCGCTGCGATTATAGCCACACCCAATGCGTGCATCTTTTTATTCATTTAAAATCTCCTCCTTCTGATTAATAGAAATAATTATCAAAGGAATCTGCAAAGTATTCAATTAAATCTTCATCTGCTTCCTTCATTGCCTTCGCTGCAAGCTTCATCTGCGCATTTATGGTCTTTAATTCCATTTGATCTACTGCTTCATCCACTTCATCCAGATCATAGTCCGAATCATTGATCAGATAGGTTGACAGATAGTCAATGGTCCAGTCTCCGTCCACTTTGATAACCACTATATCAACCTTCTCGCTGTCATCATCGTCCTTTCCCTTTGTTATCACATCCACCGTCATAAGATATCCGTCCGTGACTTTTATCTTCTCCAGTTTCTTTTCCAGTTTCTCGACAATTTTAACAAGTTTGTTTATTTCCTTATCACTTAATTCCGTACATTTGTCCAGATTTTCAATGCAGGCAGTTACTCCGGAAGATAAATCCGCAAATGCAGCATATCCTTCTGAGATAGACTTCTTCTCATCCTTTGTCAGTTTTTCTTTCTTTTTAACCTTATAAGAAATCTTTACATTTTTTCCATACTTATCTTCATAATGGTCAAACATATTAGCCCATAAATCATCCATCTGGTCTTCGCTGTTCTTTAAAATCTCTTTCATCTCTTTCTTATACTGCTTATTTCCCTTTAATACCTTGAGCATATCCTTATAAGCATCCGATACAAAGCCCGGTGTAGTGGCATCTACAATCTTTGTGATATCCGTTTCCTGCTTATTGATAATCTTCTGTATATTGTTCAGCGGAGTTGTCGGTTTTCCGCCAAAACATGCCCGCAAAATCACGATAATCACAACTGCCGCCAGCAGGCATGCAATTATTCCTATCATTTTTCCACTGTTCCTCTTTGGCTCTGTGCCATACACAGGCTGATTTCCATATCCCTGTGTATCATAATTCACAGGCTGTTCTCCATACGGTCCATATCCCTGCTGTTCTCCTGTTCCCTGCCCATCATACACCTGCTGCGGCTGTCCGCAGTAATCGCAGAAACGGCTATCGTCAGGTATCTCCTGACCACAATTCTGACAAAACATATCTCTCTTCTCTCCTTTGTTATATTATTTACTTAGGTAATTGCGAAACACTTAAATTTTTGTAAATGCATATGCAAATGAAACATTACACGAAGGCACGCTCCCGCTACATTCGGCTGGTAGCGGTACTAAGATGCTAAAATACAGCATCTAAGTGCCGACCGCCTCATAGTACCTTCTTAGCAATTGTTTAATTTGCATATACAATAAAGATAAATTATGAGTTTCGCAATTAACTAATTATTTACTGGTTCACTCTGGAGATAATATCAATATCTCCTATGAATTCCGTCATCTTCCAGCTTCCATTTTCCCTTATCACACGGTAGGTACACTGCTGCGTCATTAACTCAAGTGGCTCACCTGCTTTCTGTACATAGTAGGTTTCCCTCGTGGTGATGGCACATTCATCGCTGCCATTATAGACGGTTGAAACAATTTCATATGTATCAAGTAATTCCGTGATATTCCTCTTTACATATTCAATCTGTTCATTATAAATCGGACTGTCCACTTTCAGATAATTTGATATATAAGAAAAATCCGAATATGTCATGGCATCGTCAAATCCTCTCATGTATCCCTCCACAACTGCTTCCGGTCCATCATTGTACAGACCACTTCCCGAAACACTCATTAATACATTCGGTGTGTAGCTGTAAGTGTTTTCTCCTCCATATAATGCGGAATGATATCCAACCAGAATATTGGCGGTATCCATAATGCTTCCCGTAGTATCCTCAAATTCCACGAGATACAGTTCCTTCTCCTGCTTGTAAATCTCTTTATAAATATCTGACATGGATGTAACAGTATTAATGTTATAATATGCTCCTCCGGTCTGCTTTGCGATATTGCTGGCTTCAGAGTAATTCGATGTTCCAATGCCGATAATGAAAATCGGTACATGGTATCTCTGTGCCGTACTGATTACATCCGAACTGCTGCAGGAACTGTAGTTATCCAGTCCGTCAGTAAATGCAATGACACATTTTGCTCCTGACTGTGCAGCCACTCTGTTGACAGAAGCATATAATGCATCATACAGACTGGTCATATTTCCGGTCTGCAATCCGTTTATCTTGCTAATCAGTGTCGTGGAAGAAGTGCTGAAGGTTTCTTCGATTGCAACACCTGTACTGAATGAAATCAGTTCTACTTTGTCACCCGCAGCAAACTGTACACTGGATACGAAATTCGACATGATATTCTTTGCTTCCATCAAAGGCTGTCCCATCATACTTCCGCTTACATCGGCAACCATCTCGATATTCAGTGCTTCCGTTTCATTTAACTGTGATACTTTCTTTACTTCCTGTTTGATATAATTTGCACTGGCATCCTGTTTCCGGATAAAAAACAGTGTATTATCAAGGGATGCCGGTACTTCTCCCGACTTCTGATCTTCCACCTGCAGATATAGTCTGATATTCGGATACTGGGACGCATCCACCTGCTGAATCTGCACATTTAATGACTTTTTCGGTTTCAGATACTGATATGCCACCTCGTCTAAATCATCAAAAAGAGATTTCATATCCTTGTAATTTTCCTTCTGCTGCAGCTCTTTGATTTTCTTTATTCCATCCGTAATTACGGACTTATCATCTGCATCCGCAAGGGTAAGATCCGCTCCATTGTATTCGTCCAGCTTCTCATCCACATAATCTTTCGTTTCTTTTTTCAGGGATTCAAATTCACTGTCCACATCTGCCAGCAGTTCCTTTCCCTTTTCGATATTCTTTGCTTCCAATGCTGCCTTGCACTCATCTAAAATAGCTTCATAATCTTTATAGTCTTCCAGCAGATTATAATCTTCCTTTGCATCAATGGCCTCCTTTATCTGCTCCTGTGCATCCTCCAGCCATTGTGCGGACTCCTCTGCGGAATCACATACTTCCTGCAGGCTGTCCAGCAAATCCTGCTTGTCTTTAAAGCTTAAGAAACCTGTTTTCTTCCAGTCTTTTGCGAGATCATTCATCTCATCTGTGCAGGCATCAATCGCATACTCCGTAATATTCTTCGTCAGTTTCTTATACTTTGACTGATACGTATTTACGCGTATGCCCAGCCACAATCTTTCCGACCGGACTTTTCCGCGGTGTATTTTCTGTATTTTCCATATTCTGAACCGGCATTTCAACCGGTTCTTCATTGTACGGATAGATCCCCTGTGTCAATTTTGCACCGCAATTTCCACAGAACATACTTCCGTCTTCCAGTTCTTTTCCACAATTTCTACAGAACATAACCTTTCTTCTCCTCTCTTTTATTTTTCTCCGGCAAATCCAAATCCATATGCAATGCCATATGCATCCGCATCCGCCCACTGCTCTGCCAGATCGCCCAGTGCAGCCTTACGCACCTCCGGTATGGTATGCATTCCGTGTTCTACTATCAGTCCCGGAATTCCTACCGATGATGCACCTCTTAATACCCCATAATAATCTTCCTTTCCGTCTGTGCGGCATACCACAGTTCCGCCCATATTCAGGCTGTCATTGTATGCCTTTGTCCATTCCAGAACCGTATCCGCTGTCGCAGTCCGGAACTCCCCAACGGTGCTTAAACCCATGTCATAATTCACTCTGGTAAGTCCTGTACCAATCGCATTACTGACACTCAGTATGGTATCCGACTTCTTCGCCACCATATTTACAAATACCAGTGACTTATTGATGGAAACCGGCTGCAGGCAGGTGTCATAGCCATTTGCATTTTCCTCATTTGCATTCGTATGAATCGAAAGGAAAAGCGTACTGTCCCGCTCTGCGGCATATTCTCCCCTTAATGAAATATGCGCCCGATCCAGATTCAGATTCGTATAACCGCCCAGTGTAATCGTTCCGGTTGTCCTTGTCATATAAGAATCAATCCCATATATTTCTTTGAGATCCGACTTCAAAGCCGTAGCAACTTTCAATGTAAAATCGCCTTCCGCATATCCGTAGGATTCACTTCCCGTCACTTCATTCTTTCCGGCATAATGTCCCGGATCAATGCAAATCATGATATTGGATGCCAGCACACTTCCACCGTCCTGCGGTTCATACTGTTTCTCATCCTTCACTTCCACCTGTACGCGGTATTCATATCTGACCGGCTGATCCGAAGCAAGAACATCCGTAATCATGTACTGACCATCTGTCTGTTCTGCCAAGCCGGCATCTACCCGGGCAACCTCCGTCCATTCCACAGCATTTTCATTCCGCATTGCCTTTCTTTTCTGAACCACATACCGGCTGACACAGCCATCCATTTCATTCGTCCAGCTGACATTGATACTGTCTGCGGTATTCCGCTGTGCCTGTACCTCTGCCACACTGACCGGTGTCCGGTTCGCCGGCTGTGTCTTTCGTTCAGAGGCTTTCTCCGTCCGTTCTTCCGTTACCGGTTCCGTTGTTTTCTGCAGTTCTTCCGGTTCTTCCGCCACTTCTGCTTCTGTTTCTTCCGATTTATCTTCCGAAACCTGGCTTATCCCTGTTTCACTCTCCCTGCTTTCTTCCTTATTTTCCGTTGTTATTCTCTCAGCCTTTTTCGTGTCCTGCTCCCCGCTGCTGCGATCAATATCTGCCTGATTCTGCAGTAATACTCCTGCAATCACCAGTGCCGCCACACATACGAAAAATGCCGCTATGTATTTCTTCATTTTTCTCCTTTTCTCAAAAAAATTATTCTTTGTTCACTAAATTATCACACTTTTTTTACTTTTTCAATTTGTGACAAATATGATTTTTATCTGCATCCAGTCCGTCACATAGTCAAAAAAATGGCAGTGTTACATAACACTGCCCTGACCTTAATAATATGGATAATAATGGGTACTTGTAAATCCCGGTCCGCCATTTCCCAGTAATGCCGGTGCAAATAAGCCAAAAGAAAATGCGATAACCGCTAATACGGCAATAACAATCCATATACAAAACTGTGATCTTGCAAAATTCTTTAAATTCTTATTCGCTGTCCCACCAAATGAAAATATCAATACCATAATCAGACCGACGATAGGTATCATGAATAACAATTCATATCCAAAATACCCCCACATACCGATTGGGCGGTATTCTTCCGGCACCTGATTATTCATCGGCGGCTGGTTATAATACACCGGCGGCTGATTTCCATATATTGGTGGCTGGTTTCCATACATCTGCTGCTGGCTTCCGTATGCCTGCTGTTGATTTCCATATGCCTGCTGCTGATTTCCATATACCTGCTGTTGATTCTCTGTCTGCAGTTCCTGTCCACAGGACTGGCAGACCTTTGCATCATTTTCATTTTCTGTTCCACAATTAGATCGGAAGAGCGTCGTGTAGGGAAAGAGTGTAGATCTCGGTGGTCGCCG
>OGJY01004318.1_pt1 | contig 10389 bp, 10 predicted proteins | sample 1572231 | NCBI WGS metagenome assembly OGJY01 (sample SAMEA2582121, study PRJEB24529) | metagenome | biome: Human gut stool | place: China | collected 2011
TAGGCAGAGAGATCGCCGTTGCCACGAGCGAGCTGATGAAGAAATATGATCTTGCCATCTGGGCACACCACGGCATGTTCGCCGCCGGCTTTGATTTTGACCTGACCTTCGGTCTGATGCATACCGCAGAAAAATCTGCAGAAATCCTGGTAAAAACACTTTCTATGCAGCCAACGAAACGCCAGACGATCACACCGGATGAATTCCGCCATCTGGCAAAAGACTTCGGCGTAACACTTCCGGAAGAGTTTTTGTATGAGAAATAAAACTGGAAACTGATAGTGAAAAATGGCCGTCTGATCCTTGCACTGAGGAATGGGACGGCCATTTTTTTGCTGTGCAGAAGAAAAAGTCTATTAATTTCTTTCGGAATTTGATAAACTATAAGATAAGATTATCGATTAGAAAACAGTGGAACATTTCATTATCAGACAGAAAATGCTGGTGTGTCTGCGCTCAGAAAGGAAAGATGAAATATGACTTCAGCGATTAGTATAGGAAAACAGGATTTTGCTTCCCTTCGAGAAAATCATTATTTTTATGTTGATAAAACCGATTTTATCAGACAATGGTGGGAAAGTGGAGATGACATTACGCTGATCACACGTCCGAGAAGATTTGGCAAAACATTGAATATGAGCATGCTGAATTGTTTCTTTTCCAGACAGTATGCAGAAAAAGGTACCATCTTTGAAGGGCTTTCCATCTGGAAACAGGAAAAATACCGCAGACTGCAGGGAACTTATCCGGTGATTTTTCTGAGCTTTGCGGACGTAAAACAGAATAACTATCAAGATGCAGTGCAGAAGATAAAAAATATTATTGTAGATTCTTATCGCCGACATCGGTATTTGGAGCAGGAAGAATGTTTTACGCAAAATGAAAAACAGCAGATGCTGGAAATTACAGAAAAAATGAGTGATGTGACAGCACAGGATGCATTAAAAAATCTTTCCAGTTATTTGAATCTTTTATATGGAAAAAAAGTTTTGATCTTTCTGGATGAATATGACACGCCCATGCAGGAAGCCTATATTCATGGATACTGGGATGAATTTGTAGGATTTATGAGAAGCCTTTTCAATGCGACATTCAAAACAAATCCATATCTGGAACGCGCTGTGATGACTGGAATTACCCGTATTTCCAAAGAATCTGTTTTTTCGGACCTTAATAATCTGACGGTTATTACAACAACATCGGATGCCTATGCAGACTGTTTTGGTTTTACAGAAGAAGAGGTATTTCAATCATTAGATCAATTTGGAATGCCGGAAAAGAAAGATCTGGTAAAGCAATGGTATGACGGATTTTGCTTTGGCACGCATCGTGATATTTACAATCCGTGGTCTATTACAAATTATCTGAAAGAGAAAAAACTGCGGCCCTACTGGGCAGCTACAAGTTCCAATGGATTGATCAGCAAACTCCTGCAGTCGGCATCGGTAAATATGAAGGAAGAACTGGAAAAACTGATCAACAGACAACAAATTGTAGTTAATTTTGATGAGCAGATTATATTTGGACAATTAGAACAGGATGAAAGTGCGGTATGGAGTCTGTTGGTGGCAAGCGGTTATCTGAAAGTGGAGGAGATTGAATACAGAGGACTGACGCTGGAGCCGTGGTATTCTCTTTCCATCACAAATCTGGAGACTGTGAGCATGTTTTCGAATATGTTCAAAAGCTGGTTTGCAGCGGCATCTGCCAATTATAATGAATTTATCAAAGCATTGCTGAATGGTGATGTAAAAGCGATGAACCTCTATATGAATGATATTGCACTTGCTACATTTAGTAATTTTGATGCTGGAAAACATGCGTCCGAGCGGAGCCAGCCAGAGCGGTTTTATCATGGATTTGTACTTGGGCTGCTGGTGGAAGTGCGAGATCTTTATGAGGTGCGTTCCAATCGGGAAAGTGGGTATGGAAGATACGATGTGATTCTAATTCCCAGAAATTTGGATCGAGATGCTATGATTCTGGAATTTAAAGTAAAAGAAACGGAAGAAAAAACGCTGCAGGAAACGGTACAAAAAGCACTGGCGCAGATTGAAATAAAGAAATACGACGCGGAACTGAAAGAACGGGGAATCCCAAAAGAAAGAATCCGGCATTATGGATTTGCGTTTGAAGGGAAAAAGGTACTAATTGGGTAATAGAAAACGCTGTCAATGCTTCTCTGGAAGGGGAAGCGGGACAGCGTTTTTTTTTGTTAATTGTGATTAGAGTACCATTTGAAGCAGCATCACCATAAGCGGCATCGTCACAATAGAAGCCAGCGTAGTAACAACATTGATGGCACTGGCATAGCGTGAATCGTTTCCGTATACCTGACACATCTGTGTAACTGTAGAGACAGATGGCGTGATGACGGCGAGAAAAACAATCAGAATCAGCGTCGGTCCGTCTGCAGAAAGATCGGCAAGATGGCTGATTTTCAGAAGAACAAGCGCCATCAGCGGAACGGCGATCAGGCGGAGAAAGGTCACGAAGTAAATCCGTTTATTCGCAAAAATCTGCCGGAAGTCCATGCCGGCAAAAAGCATACCCGTAACAATCATACTGGCAGGGCCAACCATGCTTCCGACAGAATGAAGCGTATTGTTGACCAGCGCAGGAAGCCGGATGCCCGTGAAAAAAAGAAGAATTCCGACGAAAATAGAAATAATATTGAGGTTCAGAACAATCTTCTTCCAGTCATAGGAAGCCTCACGGCTGATCACCTTTTTGCAGTGCGTCCAGAAAAAGACAAGCTGTACGCTCATATAAACACAGCTGTAAAGCACCCATTCCGCTCCTAAAACGGCCGTCACAAGCGGCACAATCAGATTGCCGGAATTGGAGTAGTAAACAGAAGTTATCTCAACCGCATCCAAATGAAACACCCGTCCAAGAGCTGAAACCGCAAAAAGAAGCACAACCTGCATCAGAAGCGAAGCCGCAAACGCAACCAGCAGCCCCCGCACCGTTTCCGGCGTGTAATCGACCTGAAAACGCATTCAGAATCACGCAGGGAATGATCAGGTACAGCACAATTTTCGACAGAACTTTGCTGTCCTCATCCTTTAAAAGTCCGGCTTTTACGATTAAAAAGCCCATCAAAATCATAAGAAAAAGCTGCGCGATCTGCTGCGCAAGAAGAATACTGATCGTCATAAAAATCTCCCCATATGTGTGTCTTATAGAAAATATTATAAGGTGGAGAAGAGGGGATTTCAATTTCTTTTTGAGAGATTTGGGTCGAAATAATGGTGAAAATATAAGAAAAATGGCTGTTGACCAAAAGAAAATGCTGTCATATAATATATTCGACAAGAGAGCCGTTGGTCAGTGTACACCTGACCGCCGGATAAAGCTTCTAACTAAAAATAGCGCCTAACTTTACCAGAGCAGGGGCGCTATTTTGATTTGACAAAATTACACGATTGCAATATAATATACTTAACAAGACAGCCGGAAGGTGAGCGCAATCACCCGATCTGGCGAAAATATTAAATAGCTATAAGAAGTGGCCATCCATGCTTACCAGAGAGCAGGATGGCCATTTCTTAATTTCTATAATAAAGGAAGGCTGAATTATAGTCAAGAAATTTTTGCGATTTTAAAACAAAGTAATAAAAAGTGTGATATAATAACCTCATAATGAAAAGTAAAATTCCGCCTATTTTTCTACATTGTAGGCGGCAATTTTACACCTGCCAGTTAGTGAATCCTAATAAAAGTAAGATGGAGGTACCCGCCCATGATGGAATACACCAGCAAATATTGGAACATGCTGACTCCTTTAATAAAGAAAAGTCTGCTAAAACGCTACGGAAAAGAGGAGACCGCAGAGCTTCTCCGCAAGACCAACCAGATCTACCGCGACATGCTTCGCCGCGCCGATGATATCGGAAAGGACAACCCGATGGCGTCGAATCTCTATGAAGGCCTCATTTTTCTTGCGCTCTGGGATGCGTCGGACAGACAGATTTCTGTGGATGAACTGCGTACAATCTCAGAGGAGATGATGTCCTTCCCGTTTCTGAAAGCCATGGGCCTGATGATTAATGCGAATAAGAAGAGCGGCATGGCGCGGATTGCGAAGATGATGCATAAGGATGCCGCCTGGCTGGAAGCACATCCGCAGTATAAGGCGTATTCGTGGGATTTTCATTTTGATGAGACGAAGCATCAGAACGGTTTTTATTACCACTTCACCCAATGTCCCCTGAACACCTTCGCCCGAAAAGAGGGCTATCTGGAAGTGCTGCCGATTATGTGCGACATTGATTACAAGACAGCAGCCCTGATGCACGCGAAGCTCTACCGTGACCATACGCTGGCAGGCGGCGGTGAGGTCTGTGATTACTGGTTCGTGGGGGACAAGGTGGAAAATCCGAAATAAAACAAGACCGGACCGGAACCGGTGAAATGGATCGAAGAATATAAAACACAGAAGGGAGATCACCCAGAATGAGCAATGAAAAAATAAAACCAAAACTGAACGGAACCGCCGAGACGATGCTGGCAGTGCTTCTACGCCCGCGCCATGCACAGCAGAAATCCGAAAAACAAGTTCCGCGACACCAAAGCAGAAGAGCTGATTGACCGCATCGACTATGATTTCAGCAATGCGAAAAAGGACACAGCAATGAGCGGCGGAATCGTAGTGCGGAGTGTTGTGTTTGATGAGCTGGTCAGCGACTTTATCCGAAAGAACCCGGATTGTACCGTTGTCAACATCGCCTGTGGTCTGGACACACGGTTTTACCGCATGGATAATGGAAAAATCACCTGGTATAATCTCGATCTGCCGGAGACGATTGAGGTACGCGATTCGATCTATCAGGAATCCGGCCGCGTTTCCACGATTGCGTGTTCCGTGCTCGATCCGGCATGGGCCGATCAGGTAAAAGTGCGGGGCAAAATGCTTTTCATTATCGAAGGTCTGACCATGTACATGAAAGCGGATGAGGTCAGAATGATGCTCGCCATCATCCGCGATCATTTCGACAATGCCTACGTCTGCATGGAAACGCTGTGCCCGTACTTTGTAAAGAAAGAAAACATCGAAAAATCTATTCAGGCGACGGGCGCGACGTTTACCTGGGGTGCGAACAGCTTTGCAGACCTGGGCGACATTGCCGCCGGTTTCCGAAAAGTAAAAGACGACAACATCGCCCGCGGTATGGAAACGCTGAATCCCATCTACAAGCTGGTGATGTGGATGCCGATCATCCACAAATTCGCAGAGAAAATTCTGGTGTTTGAAAAAGCGTAAGAAAAGAAATGAAAAGAAACAGGCAGCCCGGCAGCGGAAAAGCCCCAAAAGCTTCCGTGCAGGGAACCTGTTTTTTGCTTGTACAGGAAATTAACAAATCATTCATCCGGCCACACAAAGTGTGCGTTTCCCGCTTCAAGGCCGTCAATCAGAATATTCTGCCTCTTGCAGAAGCGGTTGGTCACGGTCATAAAATACGCCCAGTCCGCCGCTTCCTCAACGGTCATCCACCGTTTCAGCGGCGTCAGATCCATGATCTGATCCCAGAGCTTTTTATCTTCCGTGACAGGCAGATTCAGCTCGGTCAGTACGCCGCCGAAATCAAGGCTGTTGCACGTTCCGCCGTACGGTGCAATGCGGAGTGCCACATTTTTTGTGTAGGCGAGAACGCCGCCCTTGCTTGCGGTGTATTCCGGAAATTCAGCTCCGGTATGGCCGCTGGCCGAGCCGATCATAAGGACGGCGCGGATGTTGTCATGAATTCCGTACGCCTCCGTGATTGCGATGGTTCCCTTCAAATTGATATCAATATCATCCTCGTTCTGCACACCCGCGTTGTTGATGACAATATCGAAAGGCGCAAGCGCCGGATACTGTTCCCTGTCGCGGATATCAAGGCAGAAATGAGTATACGAATCCTGGCTGATCGAAGCCTCCTTCCGGTCAAATCCGGTAACGTCAAAGCCTTCTTTTAAAAATTTCTCCGCAATCGCCTTTCCGATTCCGGAGCTGGTTCCTGTAATAAGTACACGCATACGATAACCTCCCGATGAAATATTACCCTCATTATACCGCAAACACAGCATGCGATCCAGAAGAAACGAAAAAGAATGCAGGAAAAGAAAATGTTACGGGAAAAATCACTGCATAAAACAAAAGAGTCTCTCAAAACCACAACAAATAATTGACAGATTTTAGGAGAAGGAGTAGAGTTTTTGAAAGGGGGATTATCCCTGCAAAGAGTGAAAACAAAAGAGGTGCAAATATGCTGAAAGTAGACAATCTTACCTTTGAAGTAAACGAAGAGGGAAGAAAACGCTGCCTCGTCAACCACATCAGTTTTGAGGTAAAGGACGGGGAAATGCTGGTGATTACCGGACCGAACGGTGGCGGAAAATCAACGCTGGCCAAAGTGCTTGCAGGAATTGAGGACGCCAATGGCGGAGAAATCTTCCTGGATGAGGAAAATATTACCGGTTATGATATTGACCACCGTGCAAACGCCGGCATCGGCTATGCATTCCAGCAGCCGCCGCGTTTTAAAGGAATGACGGTGAAAAAAATGCTGTCGCTGGCAGCCGGAAAAGAACTGACGGAAGCCGAGAGCTGTAAACTCCTCTCCGCTGTCGGACTCTGCTCTGCCGATTACCTGAACCGCCAGATGGACGGTACGCTCTCGGGAGGAGAGATGAAGCGTCTGGAGATCGCAACGGTTCTTGCAAAACCGCATAAGGTCAGCATTTTCGATGAGCCGGAGGCCGGCATTGACCTGTGGAGCTTTTCCATGCTGATCAAACGGTTTGAAGAAATCCACAAAGAGAAGAAAGAATGTCTGATCCTCATTTCTCATCAGGAACGCATTATCCAGATGGCAGACAAGATCATGGTGATCGAGGACGGCCAGGTGAAAGAATACGGTACAAAGGAAGACGTACTGCCGACCCTGTTCCAGCAGAAAACAGGCCGGATGTGCGGCCAGGAAGGAGGCACATGCTGATGGTACAGGTAGATGAGACAACCCAGGGCGTATTAAATCAGATCAGCGAGGGATTTGAGCAGAAAGGGGCATACAATCTCCGCCAGAACGGCATTCCGCTCTGCCACGGTGACAGTGAACATATCAAAATCCGCAAAAAAGAGGATAAGCCGGGCATTGATATTTTGATTGACGGCGAGACAAAAGGCGAAAAAGTATTTATCCCGGTTGTCGTCAGCGTTTCCGGTATGACGGATCTTGTTTACAATGATTTCTACGTTGCGGACGGCGCCGATGTTACGATTGTAGCGGGCTGCGGTATCCACAACGGCGGCTGCAACGACAGCCGGCACGACGGGATCCATACGTTCCATGTAGGAAAAAATGCCAACGTGCGCTACGAGGAAAAGCATTACGGAGAGGGAAACGGAACGGGACAGCGGATTCTGAACCCGGTGACAAATATTGAAATCGGAGAAAATTCCGTTTTTACGCTGGATACCGTACAGATTAAGGGCGTTGACTCAACAATTCGTACGACGAATGTTGTGATGGATGCGAACTCCAAACTGTTCGTGCTCGAACGTCTGATGACAGACGGTGACCAGAAGGCAGAGTCGGATATTGAAGTATGTATGAACGGAAGCGGTTCTTCCGCACAGATTATTTCACGTTCTGTCGGAAAGGGCAATTCCTCCCAGGTCTTCCATCCCAAGGCAGTCGGCAAAAACAAATGCCACGCCCATATCCAGTGCGATTCTATCATCATGGATCACGCACAGGTCGGATCTATTCCGGAGATCCAGGCAAAACATGTGGATGCGGCAATCATCCACGAGGCGGCGATCGGACGGATCAATGATGAGCAGCTATTGAAACTCAGAACGCTCGGCATGACGGAAGCGGAGGCGGAAAACGTCATTATTGAAAACTTCCTGAGCTGAAGAAAAAAAGGAAACAAGAGAACAAAAAAGAGGCATTTCCAGTCTGCATAGATGGAGATGCCTCTTTTTGTGCATTTTTCACAAAAGCAGGTAGTAAATTTTACTAAAATAAAAAGTAAAATATTTTGACTTTTAACATATGATAAATTTGTACTGTTGAAAAAAGGAAAGATACAAGATAGAGAAATGGGGAAAGCGAAAATGGGTATTGTGATCAATCATTCCGAAAATATTTTCCTGCCGCAGATGATCATTACGAAGCCGGAGATGGAAGAAAAGGTGGAAGCGTTTGTGAAAAACGGCGGAACCGTAATCGTGACGTACCGCCACGCCGTGAAAGATGCGGACAACAACGTTCCGTTCGGCGAGACACTGCCGGTGCACTACAATGCGCTTGCGGGTCTGACCGTAGAAGAGATGGAGAGCCTGCAGGACTATGATGCATTCCCGGTTGTGGGAAGCGGCGTGTTCGAGGGCGTGGAAGGCACAGGCGGAATTTTCCGTGATATGATTCAGGTGCAGGATGCGGAAGTGCTGTTCCATTACGCGGATGCGTTCTATCTGGAATTCGCAGCCGTGACGAGAAAACAGACCGGCAGGGGAACTTTGTATTACGTGGGCTGCGGTCTGGAAGAGAAGATCACGAAGCTTCTGATGGAGCAGGTGATGCGGGACTGCCATTTCCAGATGGTGCCGTCCGAAGAGGGCCTTGAGATCGTGACGAGAGGAAACGAGAAGCAGAAGGTGACGATGTACATCAACCACAATGCAAAGGAAGTGACGTATGGGGATATGACACTGGCACCGTTTGCATGCAAGATTTTAGAAGCATAATATAAAAGAGTAAACGAGAGAAAAGGCGCGGCCGCCCGGAGCAAAAAACAGCTTCGGGCGGGCCGTGCCTTTTGCGTGCTGACAAAAAAGATGCAAAAAGCGGAATTCTGTGTTGACAAGTGTCCGAAAAAAACTTGTAAATAAGACGCGAGTGTGCAAAAATAGACATAAAACAGATGCGGAGGCATCCTGAAAAAAAGAGGAGAACAACATGGAAAAACAGAAAAAGATAGCACTGATTAATGATCTGACAGGCTTTGGACGGTGCTCGACGGCTGTGATGGCGCCGATCGTGTCGGCGCTGAGGATTCAGGCGGTGGCAGTTCCGACCGCAATTCTCTCAGCACACACGCAGTTTCCGACGTATTACTTTGATGATTATACTGACCGGATGAAGGATTACATTCAGACCTATAAGGATCTGAAGCTCGATTTCGATGCGATCTCGACCGGCTTCTTAGGATCGGAACAGCAGGGGGATATCGTGCTTGATTTTATCCGCCATTTTAAGACGGACCGCAACTTTGTCATCGTCGATCCGGTCATGGGAGACTATGGGAAGCTGTATCGGACGTACACGAAAGAGATGTGCGAAAAGATAAAAGAACTGGTTCACTACGCGGATATCATCACGCCGAATCTGACAGAGCTCTGCACACTGATCGATGCGCCGTATCCGGAGAACGGGGCTTCGATTGAGGAGCTGAAAGAGATGTGCGGAAAACTGGCGGAGCGGGGACCGAAACACATCGTGGTGACGGGCATCCACTTTAACCAGACGCAGATTGCCAACTTTATCTATAATAAAGGCGAAGACTTCCAGATTGTCATGGTAGACCGCATCGGCGGCGACCGGAGCGGTACGGGAGATGTCATTGCGGCAATTATCGCAGGCATGTATCTGAACGGCCACAGCCTGTACGAGTCGGTGAAAAAGGCGGCGGATTACGTATCGAAATGCATCCGCTACTGCGAAGAAAACGAAGTGCCGAGCTACTGGGGACTCTGCTTTGAAATGTTTATGAAGGACTTAACGGAGGAAGCGTAATGTATTTATATACTGTAACCGGAGCCGTCGGCGAGGAAGGGTATCTCGACCTTGCAAAGAGCGGCGATCTTACCGGAAAAAATGTCTATGTCAACATGACAAACAAATGCCCGTGCAGCTGTGTGTTCTGTCTGCGCCAGACGAAACAGCAGCAGGAGGGAAATACACTGTGGTTAAAAGAGGGCGAGCCATCCGTTGAGACGATGCTGGAGCTGTTCGCACAGTACGATCTGAACGTGATCAATGAACTGGTCTTCTGCGGCTTCGGAGAACCGCTTGAGCGGCTTGAGGATGTCTGCCGGGTGATCGATTCCTTAAAAGAAACGTATCCGAACCTGAAAGTGCGTCTGAATACGATCGGTCTTGCCAACCTGATCTATGGAAGAGATGTCACCCCGGAATTAAAGGGAAGATTTGATACCGTCTCGATCTCTTTAAACGCGCCGGATGAAAAAGAATTTCTGGAGCTCACACGGTCGAAATTCGGCATCCAGTCGTACGAGGCGATCAAGGAGTTTGCAGTACTTGCAAAACAGTATGTGCCGAATGTTGTGATGACCGTTGTCGAGAAAGTTATGCCGGAAGAAAAGATTCAGAAATG
>OGJY01004326.1_pt1 | contig 10374 bp, 9 predicted proteins | sample 1572231 | NCBI WGS metagenome assembly OGJY01 (sample SAMEA2582121, study PRJEB24529) | metagenome | biome: Human gut stool | place: China | collected 2011
ACCAGATCGTGCAGACGACTGCAAATCGTATCATGGAGATCGTACCGGGCGGAAAACTGATCGATAAGATCACAACTTATGACGAATATCTCGAAAGCGATGAGATGGCAAGAAAGCGCCAGACTTACACTGTCGAGACAGAAGAGGAAGATTAGAACATTAAAAATACGGAAAGAATCCCCGGATGTTGGGTTCTTTCCGTATTTTTGTTTTAATAATATAGTTTATCTTCTTCGATAATTTTGGGGATGCCCCCCTCTACTTCCACGATCGTCACCGCACAGTTCTTTGGCACTCCCATCTGCCAGAATTTTGCCGGACTCCATTCATTTTTGATACAGTTTTTCATTGCCGTGACTGCAGCACCATGCGTAGAAAGCAAAATCATCTTATCCTGCAATTCTGGATTTTGATATAACGCTTTCAGAAAGCCGTCCACTCTCTCCATCAACTGTCCAACGGACTCACCGTCTCCCTTTGGGATGTAATTTGCAGTATCATCAAACAAACTCCGCACTCTGCGGATCCAGACCTTCTCCTCGGTACACAATGCCTTCATAATCACCAAAGCAGATCTCCTGTATCTGAGGTTCCTCGATCAAGGGGATCTTTCTCCCCTGCAAAACAATCTGTGCTGTTTCTTTTGCTCTGGATAAAGGGGACGTATACGCCAGATCAAAAGAAATCCCCCGCAGTCCTTCTGCTGTCTTTTCTGCCAGTTCTCTTCCATATGCATTGAGAGGAATATCTGCTCTCCCCTGCACTTTCTTCGCTTTATTCCAATCCGTTTCGCCATGTCGTACCATATATAATCTCACCGTTGTTTTCCTCCTAAGATATGTTCTTTTATCCGATCACTCTGTCCCTTAGTATACGCATATTTCCTGTCTCCCGTCAACCGTTCTTTGTTCCTTTCCGCTTGCAAATTCGCCTGATTTTGTCTATAATAATGACACATAAAAAACAAGGAGATTACCATGGAAAAAATTACAAGCTTTACGATCGATCACATCAAACTGACTCCGGGACTTTACGTTTCCAGAAAAGATCTTGCAGGAGATACCCCGGTTACCACGTTTGATATCCGTATCACAAATCCCAATGAAGAACCTGTTCTAAATACTGCAGAAGTACATACCATCGAGCATCTTGCCGCTACCTTTCTTCGCAACCATGCAGAATATGGCCCAAAAACACTCTATTTCGGACCAATGGGATGCCGCACCGGATTCTATCTGCTTCTTATCGGTGATTATGAATCCTGCGATATTCTTCCTTTGATGAAAGAGATGTTTGCTTTTATCGCATCTTACGATCAGGAAGTTCCCGGAGCCTGTGCAAAAGACTGCGGAAACTTTCTGGATATGAATCTGCCGATGGCCAGATTTGTTGCACGAAAATACCTGACTCAGGTTTTGAATAAAATCACCGAAGAGCAACTCGTTTATCCACAATAGAACAGGAGCATATCATGGGGAAAAAACAAACATTTGCATCTGATACTTCCCAGCGAAGTATCACCGACTGGATTCGTGCACTCCTGGTTCTTCTTTTGGGGCTGATCATTGCGCATCTTGGTGTTACGCTCTTTTTGCTCTCGGCACTTGGCACCGATACTTTCACAGTATTTATTCAGGGGTTATCCCGGGTTGCAGGATTGTCTGTCGGAACTGTGCACGTCATTGTTCTGTGTATTTTGATGGTTCTGATGTTGTTAACAACCAAAGGATATGTCAAACCCGGAACCATTGTCTGTGCATTTTGCGGAGGCCCTATCATTGACTTTTTCACCTGGTGTTTCAAAGAATACATCAATGCTTCTTCAGGAATGCCGGTTCGTATCATCAGCGTTCTGGTCGGATGTGCGATTCTCTCTTTGGGAATGTCTGTTGTAATCAACAGCAATGCCGGCACCGGACCGAATGACCTGGTTGCCATCATCCTCTCCGACAAACTCGAACGGATTGAATTTCGCTGGATACGAATGGGATGTGATGCTTTCTTTGTAAGCCTCGGATTTATCCTTGGCGGTACAGTTGGTGTCGGAACAATTATCGCCATTTTTCTGACAGGACCTATGGTTCAGTTTTGGCTTCCAAAAACAAAAGTTTTACTGCAAAAAATCAGAGTGTAAAGCATCATGCTTTACACCCTGATTTTTTATCACCTTTTTTTAAAACTTCCTGCCGGATATACAAAAAAGTTTTCTCCTCACCCTGTTTTGCCAACATGATCAACAGTTTTTCAAGCAGCGCTTCTGTTTCCTCATGCATCAGATACTGCCCTTTCCCTCCCAGGAAATAATCCAGAGGATCCCGGTCTGTATAGGCAGTTCCGCGATATACCTTGCTTGCAGCAATTCGGTCCAGAAACATCTCCACCACATAATTGACCGGCATTTTCATTCCTTCGAGCACGGCACCATGCGTTCCGTAATCAATCCAGTATTCATAATGATGCTTATTGCGCCCTTTATGATGCAGCCAGGCAGAAGAATACCCCTTTTCCTCCCGCTCTGCATTATTCGGACTTCTGGTTCCCTGGTAATATCGACACCCCACACGAAACTCTGTCCATCCGTATTTTGACAGATCATGGAGCAGCCCCTGTCTGTACAAACCTACCTGAAAGCATGCCTTCATCACAAGGAGCTTATGTTTTGTGATCGTACCAAAATGTCGGAGTGCGTTCATCTCTGAATTTCCTTTCTATCTGCCTTGCAGCAGAATTATTGTCCTTGCCTTTACCTCTATCATCTTCTGCTCTTTCAGACACTCTGCCTCATCTGGCACCTCTTCTGTTCCTGCAACCTGATACCATTTCATTTCCTTTTTCAGAGCCGGAAGAGCAAATTCGTGTGCTTCCCAGTGCATATTATATGCGACAAACCAAAATGTATCTTCCCAGCTGTAGAGAACTCCAAGCTGTCTGCTGACTACTGCATCCTGTACCTGCCATGCACTTTCTCCGTGATAAGAGACATCCGGAATCCCGCACGCTGTCCGATCCAGGCCAAGCAGTGCCTGTCTTTGATGAAAGACAGGATTGGATTTTCTAAGGGCGATCAATCGTTTCACAAATCGAAACAGATCTTCATAACTTTTCTGTCTTCCCCAGTTCAGCCATGCGGTCTCATTGTCCTGACAATACACATTGTTATTCCCATCCTGTGTGTTTCCAAACTCATCTCCCGCCAGAATGCATGGTGTTCCCTGCGAAAGCAGAAGCAGAAGAAAAGCATTCTTCATCTGATTTTTGCGAAGTGTCATCACACTTCTTTTTCTGCTTGGTCCTTCCGTACCGCAGTTCCAACTGTAATTATAATCCGGACCGTCCTGATTGCGCTCTCCGTTTGCCTCATTATGCTTCCCGTCATAAGAGACCAGGTCACAGAGTGTAAACCCTGTATGTGAAGTAATGTAATTACAGCAGCCGTCTTCTGGGGTCCGGCGGCAGAGCTGTCGTATCACTTCTCTGACCATGCCTTCATCTCCCTTTAAAAACCTGCGCATACTGTTCTGGAAGCCCTCTTCTTTTTTGAAGATCTTTGCTCCCTTTAAGATCGGATCCGCATTCAGACTGTCCCATGGCACATTGTAAGGATTCACCACAAACCCATCCACATGATACTCCAGAAGATAAAAACGAAGACATTCCAACGCAGTCTGGGGAAGAATCTTTTCTGTAAACGGCATTTCCAGAACAACTTCGATTCCTGCTTTGTGGCACGCTTTTACCAGATCTTTTAATTCTGTCTGTGCATCATCAAAAGCTGCATATGCGGCTTTCGGTGCAAAATAATATCCTGTGCCATAGCCCCAGTAATTCCGGTAGCTTCCCATATCTTCCTGAAACTCATACACCGGCATACACTGAATCTGATTGATGCCAAGCTCTTTCAAATATGGTAATTTTTCCCGGACACCCAGAAATGTCCCTTTATGCTTTACTCTGGAGGAAGAGTGCATCGTAAAGCCTCTTACATGCAGACTATACGCGATCACATCCTGCACAGGAATCTGTGGTCTTTTATCCCCTTCCCAGTCATATCCTCTCTGCAGAAATCTTCCTCTTATCTGATGCCGGTTGAATTCCCAGCCGGTACCGAACATTTTATGTCCCGCGATCTCTCTCACGTAAGGATCCAGACAGACCGTTCCGTCAATTCTGTAATTATACTCATACTGGGTTTCCTCCAGATCTTCCAGCGCCAGGAAGCGGACTTCTCCGATTCCTTCTTCTGCCGGCATTTCGATTACCTGATCTGGTTCGCTTTCGCCCTTTTTATACAAGAGCAGTTCGCAAGATACGTCTTTTGGAACACATACTGCAAGATTCACACTTCTGCCTCTTCTGGAAGCTCCAAAAGGCTGTGGATATCCTTCTGTTTTTTTCATATATTTATTCCTCACTGCCAGCCATTTGTTCCATACATCTCAACATTATCTTTCCCGATAAAAAATGTATCGATATACGTTGTTTTCTCATAATCCTCATCATTCAAAATAGCCTCGCCAATCTTTGCCGCCTGCTTTCCAACATTGATCGGAGACTGCGCTCCGGTCCCGGCGATCATTGACTTTTCATCTGTAAGTTCACTTTTCATCTCCGGTGAGCCGTCCACTCCATAAATCTTCAGACTGCTTTTTCCTGCCTCTTTTGCTGCCTGAAGTGCACCGAGTGCCATCTGATCATTTCCGCACATCACAGCATCTACCTGTGGATTTTCTGCCAAAATCTGTGCCATTTTCTCCTTTGCACTCTCCTTGGTGCCGCCGGCATCTGCACGCGCCACTACTTCAAATCCTGCATTTTTGATCGCTTCTTCAAATCCTGTGATACGCTCATTCACTGAGTTCTGGGACGGGCATTCCAAAAGCACTACTTTTCCGCCGTCCGGGCACTGTGTCTTCAAATTCTCACCGCAGACTGCACCTGCATTTTTATTGTCAGAGCCGATATACGCAGCTGTCAGATCTGTGTCCTTCACCTGCGTATCCACATTGATGACCGGAATATCTGCCTCATCCAGGGCTTCCAGCGCAGGCTTGATCGCTTCCCAGTCTACCGGTGCGAGAAAGACTGCATCCACTCCTTCATCGATCATCTCCTGAATCTGCTGGATCTGCTTATTCACATCTCCGTCCGGATTTTTTACCACCAGGGTATCTCCCTTTGCTTCCAGTTCCCCTCGGATCGATTCTTTTACAACATCATAATATGGATTATAAATATCAATGCAGCTGTAGCCAAATGTGTGCCCTTCTGATGTTTCTGTATCCTGTGCCTGCTCGTCCTCATTTTCTACTACAGCGTTATCTTCCGGTGTACCCACATTCTTTTTGCATCCGGAAAGTACCATACAACCGAACATAACTGTCACAAAGACTCCCAAAATTTTTCTCTTCATCTATTGTCCTCCTGATTGCTAAGACTCTGTTTTTCCAACATATATGCATAATCTATTTTATTCTACCCTGTTTTTCAGCATTGTCAATAGAAAGAACCTGATGTTTTTCTTGCTTTTTCCTCTGGTTTTTGTTAGAGTAGGCATATCAAGAAAAAAGGAGAACGTGCTATGAGCGAAAACATGAATGAAACAATGAATGAAAACGAAGGTGTAACAGTTACTCTGACACTGGACAATGACGAGACACTGGAGTGTGCCGTCCTGACGATCTACGAAGCAGCCGGCAGACAGTACATCGCACTCCTTCCGCTCGATGAGAACGGAGAAGAGTCCGAAGAAAGCGATGTGTACATCTACCGTTTCTCTGAGACAGAAGACGGTGAGCCGAACCTGGAAAACATCGAAGATGACGACGAGTACGATGCTGCTGCCGACAAATTCGATGAGTGGATGGATTCCCTGGAATTTGACGAGATCGATCTTGACGCTGAGTAAGTCAGACGCCCTCGAACAGTTCCTCTACAAAGCGGGAAGGAGAGATCTCCTTTCCGTTTTTTATTTTCACATATGTGATTTTCAGCACATCTTTTGCCCGGGTCATTCCCACATAGAACAGCCTGCGCTCTTCTTCTACATTCTGCTCTTTCTCTGCTTTCTGATAAGGAATTCGTCCCTCGTTTGCCTCGATCAAAAACACCGTATGAAACTCCAGCCCTTTGGACGCATGCAATGTCATCAGACGGACACCCTCCTGGTTCTGTTCTTTTTGCTGTTCTTTCTTTTTCAGTGCTTCCGTATATTCTTCCACATGGACAAACCACTCTTCCATCGTCTGAAACGGCTTTGCCGCCTCTTCAATCTCAGAGAGTACTTCTCTTAAATCCGCAGCTTTCATGTTTTTCGTAGTCGCATATTCCCGCAGAAATTCGTCATATCCGATTTTTTTCTTCAAATACTGGATTGCCGCATATGGAGCCATTTTCGCAAGCATTTTCAAATCCCATTCAAACTGGTCGATCCGGTCCTGCATCCACTCTTTATCACAATAGAATTTCCGCATCTCCTCAAAAGAAACCACTCTTCCCGGGAGGCAGTCTCTTCCCAGATACCGTTTCGGACGATTCATGACCTGCAGGAAATCTTTGCGCTCACGCTGCCCCATTGCCAGCCTGAAATATGCCATAATATCTTTTGCAATAAAATGATTGTACAGATTCGGCAGATGTTCCCGCATCTGGAATGGAATCTTTTCATCGATCAGAGCTTCCACAACCGCCCTCGCATCTGTGTGAACACGAAAGAGTACTGCGATTTCCTCTGCCAAAATTCCTGTTTCCATCTGTTTTTTGATCTGTTCCACCACATAAGAAGCTTCCTCCACCGGATCTTTCACTTCCTGTACATGCAGTGTCTCCCCACTTTCTTTCCATGCCCAGATTTTTTTGTCAAACCGTACCTCGTTGTTTGCGATCACTTTCAGAGAATTTTTGACAATATTTTTCGAAGACCGGTAGTTTACATCCAGGAGAAGCTGTTTTGCATCTGGAAAGTCCTTCTGAAACTGAAACATCAGTCTGGAATCCGCTCCGCGAAATCCATAGATCGACTGGTCATCATCTCCTACCACAAACAGATTGTTTTCAGGCGCCGCAAGCATCCGGATGACATCATACTGCACCTGATTGATATCCTGAAATTCATCGATCAGAATATAGCGGAAACGTTTCTGCCATCCCCTGCAGATATCTGGTCTTGCTTTTAACAGTTCGTAAGTGCAGACCAGCATATCATCAAAATCCAGTTTCCGTTTCCGTATCAGAGCCTGCTGATATTCTCTGAAAATACTGCGGAACACATCTTCCGGGCAATTAGAAGAATAATAATGCTCAAGCGATATCCGCTCGTTTTTGATCAGACTGATCTCCTCTGTGACACCCAAAAGAAACTCCTTCTCATCTTCGATCTCCAGATCCATCGGTTCCAAAATATCACGCAGGATCGTATATTTCTCTTCTTCTCTTAAAATATTTTCTGCCGTATAGTGATAGGCAGCTTTGAGGATCGTAAAAAATACCGCATGAAAGGTACCAAAAGTAACCGGTGCATAACGTCCCTTCATTGCATTGTGAAAACGCTCCCGCATCTCGATGGATGCTGCTTTGGTAAACGTGATGACCAGGATTTCCGATGGGCTGATCCCCTCCTTTTCAATCAGGTATTTTGTTCTCTCGGTGATAACGGTGGTTTTTCCGGAGCCAGGCCCTGCAAGACAGATGCAGGGACCTGCTCCATGGGCGACTGCCCTGGACTGAGTTTCACTCAAACTCATAGATTATTTCTCCAATTTCTCTATTGCCGCATGGATGCGTTTGATGGATTCTTCTTTTCCAAGAATCTCCAGGATCTCGGTTGCACCTGCCGGTGTTGTCTGTTTACCGGAAAGAGCAGTACGAATCGGCCACATGATATACCCGGTCTTATATCCATGTTCTTTACCGAATGCTACCAGTGCCTCAAACAGTGCATCGTTGCTGTAATCATCCTGTGCCTCAAGCAGAGGAAGTACTTCTTTTAACAGGTTCAGAGAAGTTTCCTCTGTTGTTTTCATTTTTTTGTGGCAATACATCTGTGTATCATACTCCGGAACTTCTTCATAAAAATCGATCAGCTCTTTGATCTCCGGGAATACTTCGATACGTGTCTTAACCTGAGATGCGATCTTTTTCAGATCCAGATCTTTGTGGATCGCTTCTTTCAGATATGGCAGTGCACGCTCGTAGAATTTATCAAAATCCATCGCCTTGATATATTCACCGTTCATCCATCTTAATTTGCCCATATCAAAAACAGCCGGTGATTTATTCATATGATGATAATCAAAAGCTTCTACCAGCTCCTCCAGAGAGAAGATCTCACGGTTGTCAGACGGACACCATCCAAGCAGTGCCACATAGTTTACAACTGCTTCTGTCACAAATCCCTGCTCGATCAGGTCTTCGTAAGAAGAATGACCGCAGCGTTTGCTCAGCTTTTTATGCTCTTCGTTTGTGATCAGCGGGCAGTGCACATAAACCGGAACATCCCAGCCAAATGCCGCATACAGACGATTGTATTTCGGTGAAGATGACAGATATTCATTTCCTCGTACCACATGAGTGATGCCCATCAGGTGGTCATCAACTACATTTGCAAAATTGTAGGTCGGATATCCATCAGATTTAATCAGAATCATATCATCCAGCTCTGAGTTCGGAACTTCAATCTTTCCGTAAATCTCATCTTCGAAAGAAGTCGTTCCTTCATTCGGGATGTTCTGACGGATAACATACGGAACGCCTGCTGCCAGTTTGGCTTCTACTTCTTCTTTGGAAAGATGCAGACAGTGTTTGTCATAAACAATAATTTCTTTTCCGGCAACTTCCTGTTTTAAAGATTCCAGACGCTCTTTGCCGCAGAAACAGTAATATGCTTCCCCTTTTTCAACCAGCTCTTTGGCATATTTCAGGTAAATGCCCTGTGCCTGACGCTCGCTCTGTACATACGGACCAACGCCGCCATCCAGATCCGGACCTTCATCATGAACCAGACCTGTTTCTTTGAGTGTATGGTAAATAATATCCAATGCACCTTCCACGTAACGCTCCTGGTCGGTGTCCTCTATACGGAGAATAAAGTCTCCTCCTTCATGTTTTGCAATCAGATATGCATATAATGCAGTTCTTAAATTTCCTACGTGCATCCTTCCTGTCGGACTTGGTGCAAAACGTGTTCTGACTTTGCTCATATCTTTCCTCCTCATCCTTGGGCTTTTCTATGCTTCCCAAAACGTCATTTCACTTCATTATATACTCTGTTTTGTAATTTGTACAGAGAAAAAAATCCCCGGAATTCTGAAAACAGACAGATATCTGCATTTCCAGAATTCCGGAGATTTTACTTTAGTTCTTCCATAATGTCCGCCACATGCTCCAGTTTTTCTGCCTTCCAGGCATTTGCCCCACAGAACAGCAGTGCTTCGTCCAGATTTCCTTTCGCCGCCGCGATCAATGCACGTGTGATACAGTAAGGGATTTCTTTTGGATTACAGTGTTCCAGGCAATGGAGACATTTTTTATCAATTTTATGCGAACCATGTTTGATAAAGGTATTGAAAATAGCACGCCCCGGCATGCCGACAGGGCTTTTGACAATACCGATCTGTTCTTTTTTACAGTCGATGTACGCCTGTTTATAAGACAGATCTGCGTCACACTCGTATGTCGTGACAAAGCGTGTCCCCATCTGTACGCCATCCACGCCAAGTGCCAGAGCCCGATCCATATCGGCACGGTCATAGATCCCGCCTGCCAGCACGACCGGTATATTTTTGTGGCTGTCCGCTTCGATTTCTCTTACCACGGTCAGGATTTTTTTTACTTCCTGTGCATAGGTCTCATCCGTAAACATTTCCAGCTGTTCCCGGTGAAAGCCCAGATGTCCACCTGCTTTTGGTCCTTCGATCACCAACAGATCCGGCACAACATTGTATTTTCTTTTCCAGATCCGCAGCATCACTTTGGCCGCTTTTTCTGTGGAAACGATCGGTGCGATCTTCGTGTTGCTGCCTTTTACATATTCCGGGAGTTTTTCCGGAAGCCCTGCCCCGGAAATGATCAGATCCGCCCCGGCTTTTACAGCAGCCTTCACGTAATCTGCATAATCTTTTGTGGCGACCATGATATTAAATCCGACGATTCCGCCGCCTGCAAGTGCTCTTGCCTTTGCAAGCTGGGACTGTATGGCACGCAGATTCGCTTCTTTTGGATGTTCTTCAAAATCCGGCTCGCGAAATCCGATCTGTGCGGCAGAAAGGATACCGACACCGCCATTTGCCGCCACACTGCCTGCCAGATGCGAAAGACTGATCCCAACACCCATTCCGCCCTGGATCACCGGAATCCTTGCAGTTAAGTCTCCGATTTTTA
>OGJY01004345.1_pt1 | contig 10325 bp, 9 predicted proteins | sample 1572231 | NCBI WGS metagenome assembly OGJY01 (sample SAMEA2582121, study PRJEB24529) | metagenome | biome: Human gut stool | place: China | collected 2011
ACAAGCCCTTCAGGGGCGAAAGCGCACAACTGGTCCCGACCAGTTGTGCGCTTTCGCCCCGGAAGGCTAACAATTCACGTTCTTCCTCTGTGGATATTTTTTTAGAAAAATCACAAACTCGTGTATTATAAGCATAGGTCAATTTACAAGAAGGCAAAAACTTTGAGTAATAATGCTGTGCATCCTTACTTAAGGCGACAATTTTATCAGCTCGTAAATTCACTAAGAGATATAATGTACCATAGATTAAACCCCTAATTTTTCCATAAGTATAGCCAAAGTCACTAAACAAATAATTATGCATTGTAGTTACAAATCTTGTACTACTCTTATTCCATGATTTATGCAAGAAAACATAAAGCTGAGGACGATAACCATGTGTATGTACAATATCATAATCACTAAAGTTTATCTTTTGTCTCATCGAAATCTGTACGACATCACAATTAAAACTAAGTTCTTCTACTTTATCAAAATAGCAAACACAACATTTGTACCCACGCTTTATCAATAAATGAACTAAATCATAGACAACAATAACAGGACCTGCATTTTTCAATGAAGGAACAATAAATAAAACTCTCATTATTTAATAATACGATTTTGGTTCCTCCATTTATTACCTGCTCCGTCATATGAGATCACTTTAGCAAGAACTCCTACCACTGTTACATTCACTGGAATATCTTTTACTACAACTGCACCAGCGCCAATATGTACATTCTCAACAATAACAGCAGGAGTGCCTTTGTTACTTCTCAACATCATTATTTGAACCAAGTCCATAACTACATTGATTGGACCGGCATTAGCCAAAGATGGCACAATATAAGCTTTTTTCATTTAAAAAACGTTTTGATTCCGACACCTATTCGAGAATAAACACGCACGACCCTTGGTAGATGCCACTGTGCTAATATTAATATTATTCTATATTTCATAGACACCAATTCCAGGCCATACCCTTGATAAAGCTCTATGATATCATTCCAAGCTTTTTTATTGCCTCCGTATAATCCCCAACTAATAAGTAATTCAGCTTTTATTTGTAAGGCTGCCTTTTTCAAAGACAAAACAAATTCCTCCTTATCAGGTACATTGTTAAAGAAATCCACAAGAATATCGATAGAAGCCTTCTGATCCCTAATACTTTTGTCTGCAAAAGAAGCTGTATAGGCCCCATTATTATAATGCACATAATTATAAAGAGGCTCGTTAATATAAACAACTTTTTTAGCATAGTATATCAACCGTGGTTTGGTAGCATAATCTTCACCCATATTTACCCCTTCAATAGCTCTCACTCCATTTTCAAAGTATAAAGAACGACGGTAAATCCCTCCACACACACATACAGCGCATTCACGCTGAATAAGTTGTTTTACATATTCCTTTACATCAATTGGTATTTTAACACATTGATTGACCTTTTTATTAGCGAAAACATGCTTCATACCAAACATAAGAGCATCAGCATTTTCTTTACGAATCAGATTTACTGATTTTTCTACTGCATAAATGTCTAAATAATCATCAGAATCTACATGCATCACATACTCACCGACAGCATTCTCAATTGCTGTATTTCGCGCTGCAGCCAGACCACGATTGTACTCATGATGCAGAATCCGTACTTTGCTTTTCCTACCGGGGTATTCCGCTATAATATCTCGCAAAACGCTTATACTATTATCTGGCGTACAATCATCTACAAACACATACTCTATATTCGAATAAGTCTGCTCAAACAATGATACTGCACACTTTTCTATAAATTTCTCTACTCCATATATAGGCACCAACAAAGACACTAATGGCATATTCATTATTTCATACTTTTCTTTAAATCTCCCCGAGCATTTATATTCGAATTAATCCACTCATCAGTATAATGAAACTGAACTAATTCTATAAAAGAAGAGGTACATATTTTGCTTACATATCCCACTTTTAGAGAAGTTCTAGAACTATAAATTGAGATTAGAAATAGTAGAAAACTAATTCGCACCAGCCAAATCATTTTTTTCAACACGTCCTTATCTCCTTTAAATGTACTAATAGTCACTATCTTTATAAAGAAAACAACAACTGACATATATCTAATCTGAACAGTAGAGAACCAAGGATTTAATAATGCAAGCAATATAAAGACATTTATTAATGAGTTATATGGAGAAAATTTGTTATAATAAAAACAATAAAAAATCACAAAAAACAAAGGAAGAAATGTTTGCAGCATAATTAAATACATAAATTTAACAGATGCATCTCCATCCCTAACAGCATTCATATAATTACTAGTATCATATGAATTAATCCTATTCATCAATCCCGAAAAAAAAGAAAAATTTGAAAGTACTGTCGTAAAGGATAATCCTATAAAAATAAAGGTCAGAACAATTAATAAAAATTTAGTTCTACTTACATTGAGAAATCCACAACGTACAAGAATCAATGCTAAAATAAAGAAAACAAAACTCCAATGATTTATTCCAGCCAAAAAAAGCCAAAAATATCCTACTTTTCTTTGCAAAATAATAATAAAATATACTCCATATACAAAAAAGACAGCAGATAACCGGAACCTGGTTAAATAAGCCTCAAAAGAATAAGCAGGAAGTAACAGAATTAGCAGCAATAATACACCAAACATTTTATTATTTGAAAAATATTCGATATTATTTCGATATAGTTTTAAGGACAAATCCCCCAATAAATAAAAGCCTAAAAAATTATATATAAAGCGAATTATATCAGAGTGAAACCCTAAATGTCCAAAAAAATAAGAAAGTATATTCAGTAAAAAATCCAAATTTTGTTCACCCACAAATAACATTTTCCACGAAGAATGTGCATATAGGTGAAACATTAAATGATATCGATATAAATCCCCACTTGGGGTGTAGAGCAATCCTATTAGCCCCATAAACAGAGCAAACATAAAAACTCCAAACTTTTGTCTCTCAAATAAAGATCTGACAATTAAAGGAAAAGATAAAAAAGGAGAAACTATGAATATCAAAACCGTAATAACCCTTTCAACATACATATATCTTTTAGCATTCATAGACAACACCTAGTTTATCATACCTATACTTATGCGGCTGGCTTCCCATCTTAGGATATACGAATGTAGGATCAGGAATCATATATTCGTGCCCATAACGGCATTCAAGGAATTCCGCAAAATTCTCCGGTATAGGCAAAGACAATCCTGAGAAATCCGTATATATAATCTTATGGCTAACTGGCAGCATCAACTGAAGAGGTACAAGTCCACCATATTTTTGAATCTCTTTGCGCCACGATAAAGAATCAGGATGAGTAACAAAAGCACATAAAGAAGATAAATTACCATCATATGGATAAAAATAAAACAAATCTATAGAAACATTTTGATATTCATAAGTTTCTTCACAAGCAAACTCACCTTCATCAACTAATATACGACGTATCAACCTAAAGCCAGCCCTTTCCAAAATATTCTGTACTTTTGCTCGATCTGTCGTGTTCCAAAGTCCAACATCAATATCCATGTCATGCTTTATAAATCCTTTTTCTCGAACAGCCCCTAATAAAGTACCAAATGCCAAAAAATATGGAATCTTATTATAAGACATATAATGATCAAATTCGCTTAAAAGTTTCAACGCATTTTTATGGAAGATCTCATTTTTGCTTTTCTTAATTCTACCCGCATAAAAAAAATCATAAAATCCTCTGAGTAATTTCTTGCAAAACGAAGATTTGCCAACGAAGGTTGCTATTTCTTCAAACCAAATTAATCTTTTCATCTTCTTTTATTTATTCTACTTTTTATACTTGCACCTATCTTATAGCGTTCTGCTTTTGACAATCCTAAATTCCAAACACATATAATAAACGAAATGCAGCTACTCCCTCCTACCAATAAGAAACTTACTATACTTCCATCACTACTAAATAATTTTACTATAAATGGAGAAATAAAAGATAATGCAGCGACAATAAACATGCCTGCTACTGCCCGAAAATATTTAATTATAGATAGTCCCGTCAATTTATTCAAAACAATTGTTCTTATAACCAATATCAATAAAGAAATAAACAATGATACATAAAGTGTTACTTGAGGTGAGCAACCTTGCTTCAGAAAAATATAAGATATTGGAAGATTCATTATAGTTAATCCACCCTGCACTAACTCAAAAGTACGTATCTTATTCGTAGCTAACGCACAAGCAATAGCCGGACTATTAGTAGAATCAACCAAACTGCACACTATTACCAATTGTAAAAAAAGTACAGTATAATCCGGCACATTCTCTAACCATAAATGAAGTATATAAGAAGCTTCCAGGAACAATGGTATAGCAAAAAACAGCAATAAATAAAAGCAATAACGTGTACTCTGAATGATAAGATCATTCATCTCGTGAACCTTACCCGCACCATAAAGCATATACACCTGAGGACGTGTGGCAAGAAAAAAATTATTTGAAAGTGACATAATCGCTCCATCCACTTGAAAAGCAATGGCACGGGCTGCATTTACTACCGGATTAAAAAACATATTCAACAATATGTTAATACCTTGTCCTTTAAATATAGAAGATACAGACCCTAAGAAATGCCATCCAGAAAAAGTTACTATCTTAAATGCCTGCTCTTTATCCCAATAAAAAGAGTAATTGCTTTCCTTAAATTTCATTCTACAATAAATATAGTACGAAAAAGTAATAAGGACTGATATAACAAACATCAGTATGCTATATATTATTAATTTATCATCTCCTGAATGTAATAGTAATATAGCAACTAAGAATTTGCATCCCCCTTCTACAATACTGATATAAGCAAAAGCATGCATTTTCTCATAAGAAATAATCAATGCATTATAAGGGACTGAAAGTAACTGAAGAATAAATGCAAAAATTGAAAACTGAAAGACCCAATTAGCAGCACATAAACGTTCTGCTGGGATAACCAATTGGGTATTAATAAACCATATTCCTATCGTTTCCGCCAATAATACTATCACTAATGATAACCATAAAAATAATATGATATGAAGAGAGAATATTTTCTTTAATTTATCAGCATTTTTATTACCAATCTCATAAGAAAAGAAACGTTGTGCAGCATTAGTAAAAGTACTATATACAAATGAAAATAAAAAAACGACACCACCTACTACATTATAAATTCCATAATCTACCGCTCCTAATGCATTTAATACTATTTTGACAGTAAACAAACTGATTCCCATCAAAATGAGCATTCGAGAATACAAAAAAAATGTATTTTTGGCAATTCTAGCCTTATCTATTGCCACCATTAAAAAAGTGTATATGATTCTATATTATGATGATTTCGAACTTCTTCTGGTGGCAATTTCATATAATTCCCATATATAGAACGTAAATACAAATCAACATTACAGGGGACAGGAAACATACTTCCTTCAAAACAAATAGTTCTAAGTGGTAAAATAATACTTTTATCATGTGAGAAATAGGCGTTAATACCATAATCAAGTCGAATGACATTTTCTTTTCTGTTCACTCTTATGATTTTACACATCTTTATAATATTCTTTTGGATATAATAAAATATATTTGCCATCTTCACTGCCATAACTGAGTCAAATTTTGCAATAACTGAAAATCCCCAATTTCTACAGCTAACCAATTTATTTAATGGCACAGAAACGTTATAAGATACTGGAAAAATATCAATACCTAAACCTTTATATTTTAATAATCCATCAATCTTTTTGCCGACTTTTGTTGAATGGGAAGCCAAACTCTTTATATCCTTTAATCTAATCCAAAATTGAAAGAAATTAGTATCTGTATCTTTGCATTGCAATTGATATAGAGGATGAGCCTCTTTCAATAAGATAGTTTTTAATCTCTGAAAATCTTTTTCAAAAACGCAGATATCAAGATCATCATCCCAAGGAATAAACCCACTATGGCGCACAGCCCCTAAACAAGTCCCATATCCTAACCAGTACTCTATCTCATTTTCCTTACACACTTTATCCAAATACAATAGCATATCAAGCATTCTTAACTGAGCTCTTCGGAGATCACTCCCCTCCGGATTATATTTAGCACGCAATTCTTCGTTCGTTTCCATTTTATCCTTCAAAACTTAATAAATCGTCCATTATATTCTTAGGTATATATGGCATTTGATTATAAATTGGCTCACCAAAGTATGTTTTGGGAACCGCAACTGTATCATTATTTAAAATAACCTCAACCAATTCTGCCCTTGTATCCACAAATGATATGTTATTCATAGCTTCCAAGTCAGCAACTCTTTGAGATGGAATGCCATATGCTTGTGCCACCTTGACAAAATCGCATGCTGCATAATTGTTTCCTTCCGAAACCCCTTCATAGCGTGACTCTATATAATCTTCCTGCACCAAACGAATCATCCCCAAACATTTATTATTCATTACAACTATTTTTATGGGGATATTTTCCCTAACAATCCATTGTAATTCCTGAATATTCATTTGAAAACTTCCATCCCCACTTACACATAAACATGGATTCCCATTTCCATAATAAGCACCTATGGCCGCCGGTAAAGCATATCCCATAGCACCATGTCCACCTGAAAATAAAAGTTTTTGTCCAGACTTTAAATTAAAAGACTGTGCCATCCACATCATATGCTGTCCTACATCACTTATCACATTATAGTTCCTATCCATTTTTCGACTCAAATATTCGACATAGAGATTAGGAATCCTTTCTGGTAGATTCTTATCAAAACCATCTAAAGCCTGCCTGGCACAGTTAGCAAACCCTATCCAACGAGAAGTATCTTTTGTATATTTTTTCAGTTGAAGCCCATCAATAAATACCTTTGCATCGATCTTAAATTGGACCTCATCTTCCTTTATTTTATTCTGCAATTGATATGGGTCTATATCTATACGTATCAACTTCGCTTTTTGAGCAAAATCATTAACCTTTACCCCCGTTTGTCTCTTACCTAGTGAAATCCCTATAGCCAATAGCAAATCAGCCTTTGCTACCGTTAGTAAATTGGCTGTACGACTGCCATAGCTTCCACCTATAAACCCATAACACAAATCTTCACCTGCCATAAAATCACGTGCTAACAAACTTGTAACTACAGGAAGTTTATTTATCGCAATAAATTCTTGTAATCGAGAGTATGAATTTATATCTACCCCATTACCTACTAAGACAAGAGGACGAGAAGCTGTATGCAAACTATCATATATGAGATTATAATCAACTTTTTCTTCCTCTTTCAACTGCGGTTCAGTATAGCCAATCAACGAGTCTAAATCAATAACAGTACGTTGTATATTCATTGGGATATCAAGTAATACACTTCCTTTTCTCCCCTCATTAGCTATGCACCAAGCCTTTTCAAGCTCATATCTCACACGTGATGCATCATCTAATTGTACTGCATACTTAGTTATAGGCTTAGCCATCTCTACAATATTTATCTCTTGGAATCCCTGCTGACGCATACCTTCTACACGAGTATATTCATAGGTATTTAACTGCCCGGTAATAAAAATAACAGGTTCCGAATCAAAAAAAGCATTAGCAACTCCTGATAACAAATTTACCGCACCGGGACCACTAGTTGAATATGCTACTCCACACTTACCTGAAGCCTGGGCATAACCACAAGCCGCAAAAGAAGCCCCTTGCTCATTATAGCAAGAATGATTAAACGCATTCGGATTTCTATGAATAGCATCTACAAAATATGCAATCATAGTCCCTTGATATCCAAAAAAATGGTTAATACCCTTTTTGCAGAAAAATTCTACAATATAATCTGATACTGTCATTTTAGAAATAATTATATCCTCCGCCAATATGTGAAATCCCACCTTTAGTAGAAGCTGTTACCACAAAATTTTTCATATCTCAATCACATTTACATTTTTCGCATACTGTTCTATAGCACCACATATCAATGTAGTCTCTTTACTATCAAGTCTGTAAGATTCAATTTTTCCACTATTAATGCAAGATAGAAATTCACGGATTTCATAACGTAGTCCATCATTCTCATATGCATAAAAATATTTCTTATTATTATTCAAATCTTCAAAGCAGAGTTCAAAATAATCTGTTTTCCACCATGGAGATGGTACATATATATAGCCTTTAGTTCCTGATATTATTAAATTTCCCTCAGTTTTAACCCCTAATCCTAACTTGAAACTGGCTATAGCTTTCTCATATTGAACAATACCTTTCGTATATAAATCAACATTATTTTTCTTTTTAGTATAAAAAGAAATGTTTTTAATTTCTTTACCTAATAATTTCACAATAGGAAGCATTGGTGCATACATTAGTTCATTTACTGCACCGCCAGCCTGATTAGTGTCTAATTCGCGAACTTTGCCTGAAGTTAATCTAGATACAGATGCTTCTATATCGACAACATCACCGATTACCCCACTTTTAACCAAAGTAACTAAATGATTGAATCCTGGACAATGGGCTGTTTTGTTTGCTTCCATCAAAACCAGTCCCCTGCAGGATGCCTTATTAAATAAATAGTCTGCTGCTTCTCCTCTTAAGACCATAGGAGTTTCACACAAAACATGCTTCCCATTATCTAAAGATTGTGCTATATATTCATAATGAGTCAGATGAGGAGAAGCAATATAGACAGCATCTACCTGCTTATAAAATTCATCCAAAGAATAAGCTAAATTAGGTATTTTAAATCTATCTACAAATTCTGTAGCTCCCACATTATCTTCAGGATTATAAACAGAAGTTATTCTAAGTGCCTCAACATGAAACGATTCAGGAACAAACTTTTCAGCAATCCTTCCTGTTCCTATAATCCCTAGCTTGTAAACAACTTCAGCGGCATTACGAAGCATTGTACTAGAAATACCTTCAGTACGTGGTAGATATATAACTTCACAATATTCTTTTAAATAGTCGAACTTCCCCTCCCAGTCAGAACCAATTGCAAAGATATCAACTCCATACCTACATATATCATCTATTTTTTGTCCTACATATTCCTCTATTATTATTTTATCTGCCAATCCTGTAGCTTTCACAGCCTCTACCCTCTCAAGAACATTATTCTTTACATTCATTTTTCCGCGTTCTTGATCAAAGCTATCTGTTGTTACTCCTACTATCAAATAATCACCTAGTTCTTTAGCTTTATACAATAAATTCAAGTGTCCTTGGTGTAGTAAGTCATAAGTACCGTAAGTAATAACTTTTTTCATTATATCATTGCATTTACAAAATAACTTCTCGAAATCGGTAGTACTGTTCATAATTATTATTCTAGGTACAGAGCAAAGGTAGAGAAGTTAAACATCATGGCAATACTTCGTTTTTGGACGCTTACCAATGAGTGTTTATCACCGACTTTATACATTTACGTATTCTTTGCAAACTGTAAGCAAATCATCTTTCAAAGGCGAAGGAGGAAGAATTTCAAGAAGCTCCAAAGAACGGGAAAGTATATTGTCCCGTTTCAAATCATCCTCCCAACTGGCATACATGCTCACACTATATCCCAACAGCAGGGCAAGACATAAAGAAGCATCTTGCTCTAATGTGTTGCCACGCAGGGGATACAATTCATTCATTTCATCGTGGATGTCTTTATTTAATTGGGATAAGTCATCGGCATACAAATAACTGCCGGAACATTCGATGTGAAGTAAACGATGAGCCAAATTATGAAGATGAATTATTTTATCCTGTAATTCCATTAGATAAATATAATCCAGACTCGTCAGACTACGGTTTTTACAGGTTCAACATACCCAACAGGCATATCTACACACGCACACCCCAGCATATTCAAACGAACGGCAATCTTACTTTTACCATCCACATGAACCAGTTCACCAACTAATCCGGTCAAAGGACCTTTGATCACACGAACCTGTTCGCCACGAGCCAAAGGGGAGCTGTTCATGCTAACTGATTCTGCGGAATAATCAAGCATGAAACGGAAACGAGCCATTTGCTCGTCAGGAATTACAGCAGGACTACTCTCGCCGCGCATCACCATGTAACGGCTGACAGTAGAAAAACTCAGAACTTCCATACGTTCCTTTGAGTCTACATGTACAAAGACCATCATCGGAAGTAAAACGGAGGTAATCATCTTACGACGATCGCTCCATTGGTGGAGTTCTTGTTGAACGGGAATGAAATTCTCAATTCCCATCTTGTCCAAACGTTCGGAAACCTTCTTTTCATGGTGCATCCGAACCAAAGCTACATACCAGCGTTTTGAGTGTGCTACGCCTTCCCCTGTCCCATAAATAGGCCCAG
>OGJY01004348.1_pt1 | contig 10319 bp, 7 predicted proteins | sample 1572231 | NCBI WGS metagenome assembly OGJY01 (sample SAMEA2582121, study PRJEB24529) | metagenome | biome: Human gut stool | place: China | collected 2011
GCCCTGGTATCCTCCACAGGTCCGAAGCTGATCTCGAGGATCGTGGAGGAGGTGGGCATGCGCCCGGAATTTGACCTGATCGTCAGCGGAAAACAGTTCAAACAGAGCAAACCGAATCCGGAGATCTACCACTATACAGCGGATACTCTGGGAATCCGTGAGGATGAGTGCTTTGTCGTGGAAGATTCCACTGTGGGGATCGAGGCTGCATACCGGGCCGGAATGTCGATCGCTGGACTCAAAGATGACCGGTTCGGGTTCGATCAGAGCAAGGCGGATTACCATATTGATTCAATATCTGATATTTTGAGATACCTGTAATTTCTTCTAAAGCAGTTAAGCTTCAAAAATGCTAAAACCATGGACAGGTTATATAAAATGATGTTGGGGTCAAAAACATTTGCCCTCACAGTTACGCGCAAAAATCCATTCAAAATCGGCTGTGCCGATAAGATTTTTGCTATCTATTCTAAGTTTTCTTACGGTCAGCGCAGTAAATGCGCAGACCTACTGAACAATTATGATAAATCAACATATCATTACTGAGTTTTTTCTGGAAGGAGAATTATTATGGCAGACATGATGAAAGAAGTTGTTGTTGTAGAGCCGCACAAATATGAGGTTCGTGAAGTGGAGATCCCGGAGCTTGCCAATGAGGATGAGGTCCTGATCAAGATGAAATCCGCAGGTGTATGCGGAAGTGACCACCACATCTGGCATGGTTCCAACCCGTGCTCCACATATCCGAGAATCCCGGGACATGAGAATGCCGGCGTGATCGCAAAGATCGGAAAGAATGTAAAGAACGTGAAGGTTGGAGACCATGTCATCGTTGACCTGCTTTCCTCCTGCGGAACCTGTTACCAGTGTACGCATGGAAGAAAGAACGTGTGCGAGCATGTAAAAGTAAGAGGTTCCGGAGCAGACGGCGGCTGGAGACAGTATTTCACAGCGCCGGCGAAGGAAGTATACAAGATTTCTGATTCCGTCAAGTGGGAAGATGCGGCACTTGTTGAGCCGTTTGCAATCGGTTCCCACTGCACAGGACGCGGTCGTGTGGTCGAAGATGATGTTGTATTTATCCTTGGTACAGGAACGATCGGTTCCATTATTTTACAGACATGTAAGGCGAAGGGCTGCAAGACCGTGATTTGCTGTGATATCAGCGATTCTTCCCTTGAGCGCGCAAAAGAATACGGCGCTGACTATGTGATCAATTCCAAGACTCAGGATGTTGTTGCGGAGATCCAGAAGATCACAGACGGACATGGCTGCACCGTAGCGTTTGACTCTGCATGCTTCCCGGGTTCCCTGACAATGTGCCTGCAGCCGGGGATCCTCTGCAATGCCGGCCGTATGGTACCGATGGGATTCTGCACCGAGAAAGAGGGCATTACACAGGCGATGATCAACCAGAGAGAGCTTGACATCATCGGTTCCAGAATGTCCCAGGACGCTTTCGAGCCGACGATCGACAGAATGGAAAAGGGCGAGTACATCACAGACGGAATCGCAACGACATTCATCAAATTCAGCGATATCGACAAGGTATTCTATCTGATGGATCATCCGGATGAGTCCGCGAAGAAGATGGTAATCCTGTTTGACTAAGAGAAATCTGAGAGGAGAATATGATCATGGAATTATTTAATATTGAAGGAAAAAAAGCGATCGTAACAGGCGGAACAAGAGGTCTTGGCCATGGAATGGCAGAAGGTCTGATGGAGGCAGGATGTGAGGTTGCGATTGTCGGAACATCCGATAAGGTATATGATGTGGCAAAAGCATTCTGCGACCGCGGATTCAAGTGCCATGGCGTAAAGGCAGATTTCAGCAAGAGAGAGCAGGTATATCAGGGATTCAACGACTGTGTTGCTGCACTCGGCGGCGATCTTGATATCATCGTAAACGCACACGGCATCCAGAGACGTCACAGCGCCGAGGTATTCCCGATCGAAGAGTGGGATGAGGTCCTCAACGTCAACTTAAACTCTGTATTTATCCTCTGCCAGGAAGCTGCAAAGATCATGCTGAAAAAGGGCTACGGAAAGATCATCAACATCGCTTCCATGGTATCCTGGTTCGGCGGTCAGACCGTTCCGGCATACACAGCAGCAAAGGGCGGAGTTACCCAGCTCACAAAGGAGCTCAGCAACGACTGGATCGCGAGAGGCGTCAATGTAAACGCCATCGCTCCGGGATATATGGCAACAGAGATGAACTCCGCGCTTCTTGATCCGGAAAATCCGAGATACCAGCAGATCACAGAGCGTATCCCGGCAAACCGCTGGGGCACAGGCGATGACATGAAGGGTGCCTGCATTTTCCTTGCATCCCATGCCAGTGACTATCTGGGCGGAGCGATTATCCCGGTAGACGGCGGATATCTTGTAAAATAACGAAATTGCTGCAAAACGGCTGTAAGACCGGATGCCGTCAGGGCAGAGTATAGATACCTCTGAAGCAGACAGATAAGAATCTGGTGCTTCAGAGGTATTTTTTTACGCGAACAACGAGCCAAAGTCCGCGCTTGGTATGAGAATGTGCCAGGGTGTTTTTTGCCGGTATGAGCAGAAAGACAGAAAAGGCGGTCATATTTTGGATAAAATATCTGATTTGTCTAAAAATTAACGTTAAACAAAAGATTATTAAGTAAAGTATATAAAAGACTTGATTTATTTAATAATTACGTGATAGAATCGACAATATGTTAAGAAACAAATTCAATAAGCCATAGAGGGGAAAGCAGACATGCCTGCGTGAGCAGGTGTGACTGATGAAAAAAGATTGCAGAGGAGAGGATCATATGAGCAGATTGGAGATCATGTCCCCGACCCGCGCGCGGATCGTGATGGAGGGACTTTATAAAGATCTGGAGAGAAGAATCGAATCGAGCCCGCCTGGGCTCTGTCCTGTTGATATGGCGAGAGCGTTTCTGGAGCTCTGCCACGCGCAGACGTGCGGAAAATGCGTTCCGTGCCGGATCGGTCTCGGGCAGTTAAACCAGCTGATCCGTGACGTATTAAACGGAAAAGCGACAATGGATACGCTGGATCTCATGGAGAAGACGGCGCTTTCCATCATGGATTCCGCGGACTGTGCGATCGGCTATGAGGCGGCGAACATGGTCTATAAGGGGCTGATCGGCTACCGCGATGACTATGTGGAGCACATCAAGAAAGGCCGCTGTACCTGTACATACAACCAGCCGGTCCCGTGTGTCGCGATCTGTCCGGCCCATGTGGACATTCCGGGTTATGTGGCGCTCGTGGAAGAAGGAAGATATGCCGATGCGATCCGCCTGATCCGGAAGGACAACCCGTTCCCGACGACCTGCGGTTTTATCTGTGAGCATCCGTGTGAGGCGAGATGCCGGAGAAACATGGTCGACGATGCGGTCAATATCCGGGGACTGAAACGGTTCGCGGCAGATTACGCGGGTGTTGTGGATCCGCCGAAATGTGCTCCGTCGACCGGGAAAAAGGTCGCTGTCCTCGGCGGCGGTCCGGGAGGTTTAAGTGCTGCTTACTACTTACAGCTCATGGGACATCAGACGACCGTGTACGAGATGCTGCCGAAGCTCGGCGGTATGCTGCGGTACGGGATCCCGAACTATCGTCTCCCGAAAGATCGGCTGGATGACGATATCAACGCGATCTTAAAGACCGGCGTGGAAGTAAAATATGGCTTAAAGATCGGTGTGGACATCACGATCCAGGAACTGCGGGAACAGTATGACGCGGTGCTCATCACGATCGGCGCCAGCACGGATAAGAAGCTTGGACTTCCGGGTGAGGACGCGGACGGCGTTCTCTCCGCGGTACAGTTCCTGCGGAGTGTCGGAAAAGACGAGATCATCGACCTGACCGGAAAGGAAGTCGTTGTCATCGGCGGCGGAAACGTGTCCATGGACGCAGTCCGCACGGCAAAACGACTTGGAGCGAAGAAAGTCAGCATTTTATATAGAAGACGGAGAAACGATATGACGGCGCTGCCGGGTGAGATCGAGGGCGCGATCGCGGAGGGGATCGAGATCGTGACTTTAAAGGCCCCGGCCTCTCTGGATGTCGGAGAAGACCATAAGATCCATGGCATCTACGCGACCCCGCAGATGATCAGCGCGATCAGGGACGGCCGCGCCAGCGTGAAGCCGACCGGAGGATGTCTACATTCCATGTGATGTCCTGATCAAGGCCATCGGACAGGATATCGAGTCCGGACATTTCGAGAAAGCCGGGATCCCGGTATCCCGCGGAAAGATCGTGACCTTAAAGAGCGGTGCATTTGAAAACATGCCGGGCGTCTTCGCGGGCGGCGACTGCTCAAGCGGTCCGGCATCTGTAATTAAAGCGATCGCAGCAGCGAAGGTTGTTGCGGCGAACATCGATGAATACCTGGGTTACCACCACGAGATCACGAGCGGAGTGGAAATTCCGGAGGCGAGCTTAAAGGACAAGACTCCATGCGGACGTGTGAACTTAATGGAGCGGGAAGCAGGCGAGCGTGTCTGTGATTTCGAGGCAGTCGAGAAGTGCATGACCGAGAAGGAGGCGAAGCAGGAAGCCGGACGGTGCCTGCGCTGTGATCATTTCGGATACGGAATCTTTAAAGGAGGCAGGAGTACATTATGGTAAATATTACGATCGACGGAAAAAAGATTTCGGCAGAGGAAAATATTACGATCATGGAAGCTGCCGAGAAGAATGGGATCCCGATCCCGAAGCTCTGCTATTTAAAGGGGATCAACGAGATCGCGGCCTGCAGAGTCTGTGTCGTGGAGCTGGAAGGAAAAGAAAAGCTGATCACATCCTGCAACAACGTCGTGAAGGATGGCATGGTCATCCATACGAACAGCCCGAAGGTCCGGAATCACAGAAGAAATACGGTCCAGCTGCTGCTGTCCCAGCATGATAACCGCTGCGTGGTCTGTCCGAGAAACGGGAACTGTGGTCTGCAGCAGGTAGCATATGATCTGAATATTCTGGAAATCCCGTTTAAGCAGGAACCGGAATATCAGCCGTGGGATAAGAATTTCCCGCTGATCCGCAATTCCGCGAAGTGCATCAAGTGCATGCGCTGTGTTCAGGTCTGTGATAAGATCCAGGGACTCGGGATCTGGGATGTGGAAGGAACCGGTTCCAGAACGACCGTGAATGTCGCAGGACATAAGACGATCGGGGAAGCGAACTGCGCTCTCTGCGGTCAGTGTATCACCCACTGTCCGGTCGGCGCCCTCTCGGAGCGCGACGATACGGAAAAAGTCTGGGAAGCGATCGAAAATAAAGAGAAGATCGTTGTGGCGCAGGTTGCCCCGGCGGTACGCACGGCCTGGGGAGAGGAACTTGGACTCTCCGGCGCGGACGCTCCGGTCGGAAAGATCTTCGACGCATTAAAGAGAATGGGCGTCGATTACGCGTTTGATACGGTATTTTCCGCGGATCTCACGATCATGGAGGAGAGCACAGAGTTTATCAGCCGTTTCACAAGCGGCGAACTGAAAGACCGTCCGATGTTCACCTCATGCTGCCCTGGCTGGGTTCGATTTGCGAAGAGCCAGTTTCCGTATATGGTGAACTACCTCTCCACAGCGAAATCCCCGCAGCAGATGTTCGGGGCGGTCATGAAGACATATTTTGCGGAAAAACTCGGAGTTTCTCCGGATCAGATCTTTACGCTCTCCATCATGCCCTGCGTGGCAAAGAAAGGCGAGCGTGAGATGGACCTGTTCTACGGGGAGTATGCCGGACATGACGTCGATGCGGTTCTCACGACGAGAGAACTCGTGAAGATGATCCGCTCCGCCCATATCCGTCCGGATACACTGGTTGAGATTCCGGGCGACAGCCCGATGCACGCGGGAACCGGAGCCGGTGTGATCTTCGGCGCGACCGGCGGCGTTATGGAAGCAGCCCTGCGCACCGCATATTTCACCTTAAAGGGCGAGAATCCGCCGGCAGACGCGTTCCGTGCGGTCCGCAGTGAAGGATTCCAGGAAAACGCAGGAGTCCAGGAAGCGGAGTTTGCGATCGGCGACATTAAGCTGCGCACCGCAGCAGTCAGCGGCCTTGGAAATACGAGAAGACTGCTGCAGCAGATCGAGCGCGGGGAAGTCCACTACGACTTTGTCGAAGTCATGGCATGCCCGGGCGGCTGCGTCGGCGGCGGCGGACAGCCGATCCACGACGGCGAGGAGCGGGCATTTGCGCGTGGAAAGAAGTTATACGAACTGGATGCGGAATCAGAACTCCGGTATTCGCATGAAAACCCGGATATCAAGGAAATCTACAGCGATTTCTTCGGAAAACCGATGTCTCACAAGGCACATATGCTGCTGCATACGGAGCACTGGAAAAATAAATAAAGTGTCGGTTAAATTACGGATACAGAAAAAGCACGTAGATACAGGAATGAAAAAACAATTGATTTTATGTCGAAAATTCAAGTCGAATGTCTGTGAAGGATAGTTACTGTAAACGCAAGTGTATGTGTTTCCTGAAAAGGATTGCATGAATTCTGAAAATATGGTAATCTATGAATAGATACATTCCATGACACGGAATGCACAAGGGATGAGCGCAAAAGCGCAAATCCCGCACGATTCGGACGGTACATCAGGGGGTATCTGCCGGAGTATGAAAAACGAGTATAGGATATAAAAGAATCTGCCGCTAACAGCTGTGATCATGGACGGAATGGGTGTCATGACGGAGTTGCTGGCGGCAGATTCTTGTCATAACTGCCTCTTGCACTGGACGTTCAAAACTGATAAAATGTAGAAATCAGGGGACTTTGGAAAAAGGCCCCTTAAATGCGTTGCGATTTAGAAAAATCAGATTCCGTTTTGACCGTGGAAGGGAATACCTGGCGGTCAGCGGAAATTCGAAAAGGAGATAAAAATGTTAATAATTGCAGGTCTCGGAAACCCGGGAAAGGAATATGAAAATACAAGACACAATGCAGGTTTTATGGTGATGGATGCTCTGGCGGAGAAGATCGGGGCGGACATTTCAGAGAAAAAGCACAAGGCGCTCTGCGGGAAAGGCGTTATCGGCGGGGAGAAGGTCATTCTCATGAAGCCGCAGACGTATATGAACTCCAGTGGGGAGAGCATCCGCGCGGCAGCAGACTATTATAAGGTAGATCCTGAGGATATCCTGATCGTGTACGATGATATCAGTCTGGCTCCGGGTCAGTTAAGGATCCGCGCAAAGGGAAGTGCCGGCGGTCACAACGGGATCAAGAGCATCATCGCACATCTCGGAACCCAGGAATTCCCGCGCGTGAAGGTCGGAGTCGGTGAGAAACCGGCGAGAATGGATCTTGCAGATTATGTGCTCGGACACTTCTCAAAGGAAGAGCAGGCGACGATGGATGACGCCGTGAAGGAAGCGGCCGACGCAGTCTGCGAGATCGTGAATGTCGGGATCGCGCAGGCGATGAATGATCACAACCGGAAGAAAGAAGAAAAATAAAAGAAGTATTGGCAAAATTTTGCCGCAGTGTGCGTGCGGAGAATACCTATGCACACTAACTGGAATAGAATCAGAAATATGATCGGACAGGAAACGAATAAAAACAGGAGGAACCATGGCTGAAGTTTTTGCAAATCCGCTCGCGGAGCTGGCGGAGTATACCGATATGAAACAGGATATGGATAAAGGAAAAGGTCCGATCCAGGTCAGCGGCGTGACAGATTCCCAGAAAGTTCATATCATGTATGAACTCTCGAAGGAACATCCGTGGCGCCTTGTCGTGACGTATGATGACAACCGGGCGAAGGAGATCTATGATGATTTCAGCTATTTTGAGCCGAATACATGGCTGTACCCGGCAAGAGACCTTCTGTTTTACAGCTCTGATATCCACGGAAATCTCCTGACGAGACAGCGGATGCAGGTGTTTAAACATCTTTTGGAGGACGAAGGCGGCGTTGTCGTGACGACCGTGGACGGTCTCATGGATCATCTTCTGCCGCTTTCCATGATCAGGGAGAGCTGCCTGAACATCATGGCGGGACAGACGCTCGATATCGAGGAGATCAAGACACAGCTCACGAACATGGGCTATGAGCGGATGGGACAGGTCGATGGAATGGGACAGTTTTCGGTCCGCGGCGGAATTCTCGATGTCTTTCCGCTTACGGAGGAGGTCCCGGTCCGGATCGAACTCTGGGGAGACGAAGTGGACTCGATCCGCTCGTTTGATGCCGAGAGCCAGCGATCGATCCAGCAGATGGACGAGGTCACGATCTATCCGGCAGCAGAACTGATCCTCACGAAGGAACATATCGAGGACGGGATCCTGCGCCTGGAGGCAGAGGGAAAGAAGCAGGAAAAGACCTTCCGCGATCAGAAAAAGCCGGAGGAAGCGACGCGGATCCGGCGGGCCGTCGGAGAGCTTGTGGAATCCTTGAGAGAGGGATTCGATGTGCAGACATTGGATGCGTATATCCGGTATTTCTGTAAGGACACGGTGTCATTTCTGGATTACATGAAAGATGTGGGAAACAGAGCTGTTTGCACGCATTCTGAGGTAAAAACGGGAGAGGAGACTGACAAGAAAACGGCAAAAGCTGCAGAGAGCGGAATGTCAGAACAAAAGGCAGGGGGAACAGGGAAAAAAGCTGTCGGTGACTCAAATAGGATAGCAGCGGGCACAGAAAAGGAATACACAGGATTCGCCCTGCTCTTAGATGAACCCCAGCGCATGAAAGAAAAAGCGGAGACCGTCGAGACGGAATTCCGGGAGAGCATGTCCCATCGCCTGGAGCAGGGCTATATCCTGCCGGGGCAGGCGGACCTCCTGTTTTCCTCGAAAACGATCCTGGCGGACGCGCACACGCCGCACACGATCTTCATGACCGGACTCGACCAGAGACTCCCCGGCATGACTCCGAAGGCGAAGTACAGCCTGACCGGAAAGAACTTAAATTCCTACCAGAACAGCTTCGAGATCCTGATCAAGGACCTGACGAGATGGAAGAAGGACGGATACCGCGTTGTTCTCCTCTCTGCGTCGAGGACCAGAGCGAGCCGTCTTGCGGGGGATCTAAGGGAGTATGATCTGCGGGCGTTCTGTCCGGAAGACCCGGGACAGCCGGTCGCTCCGGGGGAGATCATGGTCACCTACGGAAAACTCCATAAGGGCTTTGAGTACCCACTGATCAAATTTGTCGTCATTACCGAGGGCGACATGTTTGGCGTGGAAAAACGGAAGAAGAAGCGGAAAAAGTACAATTACGAGGGAAAGAAGATCAGCAGCTTCTCCGAACTCTCTGTCGGTGACTACGTGGTGCATGAGAGCCATGGTCTCGGAATCTATAAAGGAATCGAGAAGATCGAGCAGGACCATGTCATCAAAGACTACATCAAGGTCGAGTACGGGGACGGCGGAAACCTCTATCTTCCGGCGACCCGTCTGGAGGGGATCCAGAAGTATGCGGGGGCTGACGCAAAGGTTCCGAAGTTAAATAAGCTTGGCGGAACCGAGTGGACGAAGACGAAGACGAAGGTCCGCACGGCAGTCCGCGAGATCGCGAAGGAGCTCGTGCAGCTCTATGCGGCGAGACAGGATGCGGAAGGATTCCAGTATGGACCAGATACGGTCTGGCAGAAGGAATTCGAGGAGATGTTCCCGTACGATGAGACGGATGACCAGCTCACCGCGATCGACGATACGAAGCGGGACATGGAGAGCAAGAAGATCATGGACCGCCTGATCTGCGGGGATGTCGGTTACGGAAAGACGGAGATCGCACTCCGCGCGGCGTTCAAGGCGGTGCAGGAGGGAAAACAGGTCGTGTACCTGGTCCCGACAACAATCCTGGCGCAGCAGATCTACAATACGTTCGTCCAGAGAATGAAGGATTTCCCGGTCCGCGTGGACATGATGTCGCGCTTCCGGACACCGGGAGAGATGAAGAAGACGGTAGAAGGACTGAAAAAGGGGTATGTGGATATTATTGTCGGCACACACAGAGTCCTGTCAAAGGATGTGCAGTTTAAGAACCTTGGACTTTTGATCGTTGATGAGGAGCAGCGGTTCGGTGTGACTCATAAGGAAAAGATCAAGCAGATGAAGCAGAACGTGGACGTTCTGACCCTGACAGCGACGCCGATCCCGCGGACTCTGCATATGAGCCTGATCGGAATCCGTGACATGAGTGTTCTAGAGGAACCGCCGGTGGACCGTGTTCCGATCCAGACCTATGTCATGGAGTACAACGACGAGATGATCCGTGAGGCGATCCACAGAGAATTAGGGCGCGGCGGGCAGGTGTACTATGTATACAACCGTGTCAATAACATCGACGAGGTGGC
>OGJY01004353.1_pt1 | contig 10309 bp, 8 predicted proteins | sample 1572231 | NCBI WGS metagenome assembly OGJY01 (sample SAMEA2582121, study PRJEB24529) | metagenome | biome: Human gut stool | place: China | collected 2011
GCTACGACGGGGAGATCATGATCAACGACGACAACCAGTGGGAGTGCCCCGTCTGCCACAACAAGGACCGGGCCAAGATGAACGTCACCCGCCGCACCTGCGGCTATCTGGGCGAAAACTATTGGAACGTGGGCAAGACCAAGGAGATCAAAGCGCGGGTGCTGCATCTGTAAGTTTAAATTATAACTGTAAAGAGACAACTTGATCGCGAACAACTATAACCGAAAAATTTTTTCTTTCGGATTTGACCAAAAAATGAACATTATTCCCGAGTAAACTGAAAAATCCAGCTTGCGAAGGAATGAACAAAACAGACACCAGATTTGAACTGGTGTCTGTTTTGCTGCGTTCTGGAAGTGTCATTTTACTATAGAATGAAGCGGGGACTGGGGATGCGCCTTCCATTACAGAAAGTGCATGGATTGTGACCTCGCTTCAGTTTCAGCAGCCGGTTCTTTGGGGACATGATATAGGGATGATGACACTGCGGACAGTTCCACCACGCTGGCTCGGTACTGGAATCAAGAATACGGTCAGGGTCCAGACCAATCAGTGTGTTTTCGTTGACCGCCCACTCTTTGGCAATCAGGTCAGGATGCTTTGCCTGTAGTGTGTTATAGCCTTGGGATGGCTTTCTTTCACTGCAATAGGGGCAGGAATCGTCTCCAACTTTGCGAACGGCAATAATAGAACTATATTCGCCATGGCATGTGGGGCAGTTCCAAAGAGCCGAAGCGGGACTGTTTCTGCGGACCTCTTCCGGGCCCAACTCATTGTTAGGAGACCATTCCAGGGATAACTCTGGGTCTACGGTTGATAAATCGTTATATCCGGTTAGCGCTCTTCGATCCTCACAATACGGGCACCCTGCTCCGTTGACCCGATTGGACACAAGGTCAAACCATTGCCCTCCGCAATCCGGGCACTTCCATTTCATTCGGGAGGAAGAAGATGCCAAGATTCGTTCCGGTTCATCGGCAGAGAGACATTCCGCTGCAAGCTCTGGATATAGAGCTGCCAGAGAGTTGACACCGGGGGTTGCCTTTGCGCCGGAACAATAGGGACACTTGAATAACACCGGGACACCATGCTCATCCAGAACGAATGCGTCCACAATGCGACGATGTGTTTTGGTTCCGCAGGATGGGCATTGAAAATGCGCCGGCTTGGCGGAAAAAAGAGTATATTCCTCGGGAAGATGGGGGTTGTTTTCTTCGTAATCCCACCATGTTTTCACCTGCGGGTAGCAGGCTACAAGGTTGTTCTCACTTTCCATTGCCCGATATTTCCGGCATCGGCCTTTGTGAGAGATGACAATATTGCCGTTTTCATCTGTATGCAGCAAGGAATGGATACCGGTGTACAAATCCATGCCGCAGTCCGGGCAATTCAAGTGAGCCATGAACTGCGAACCTTTCGTAAACTGCTCCGGGCGGAAGGGCGCATTGGCTTCGTAGTCCCACCAGTCTGCAATTTCGGGGCAGACCTTCAGCAGATTATCTTCCGGGTCACCCTTGGAAGAATATCCGCACACAGGGCAGGCAACGGGGAGGAGACGGCCATCTCTGTGCGTGCTGACGAATGTATGAATATCCCTCCGTAAGTGCAGGTGGCAGGCGGGACAGGTGAGGTAAGCCTCATAGTGGGAGCCTCTGGTGACCTTGTCCGGTCCAATCTCATTTCTGCTGTCCCACCACTCCCCGAGTTCGGGACATTCCAAAATGACAGGACCATTATTTAGCATGGCGCGGCGCTTGTCTGCCTCTGACGCGGCACACCTCTGGCAGCGCAATACATGCCAGACACCGTCAATCTCACGGAATGTGTTGGCCGCCTTGCGATGCAGTAATTTTCCGCAGGTGGGACAATGTGTGTATACCTTTGTCAGGCTATACAATGTCAGTTCGTTGGGCGCGTACTCATTTTTCTCGTCCCAGTACAGATCGACCTCTGGGCACGCCTTTACAATATTACTGTCCTTTTGGCGGCGCAAATCAAGCTGCTTTTTTCGGGCACATTCCACGCAGGAAGTAACACGATATGTGCCATCGCTGTCCTGCGTCAGTGCGTCACAGATAGCAATATATCGCTCCTTGCCGCAGTCTGGGCAAAGAATGTACTCTTTTTTCCCGGACGATATGGTATAGTACTCGGGTTTGTGGCGGTTTTTGTCATAGACCCAGTAATCCACGATGCTTGGGAACACTTCCGTCAGAGTGTTGTCCGGTTTCCGTTTGCCGCAAGTGCGGCAGTGTATAACGCCACCAACTCCATTCTCGTCCGGAGCCCAGGTAAACCGCACATTCCGTTTGACAGGCGTTCTGCAGATGGGACAGTTTGTCCCCACCTTTTCGCTGGACGAGGCGGAGTATTCCGAGGGCTTGTGCCCGCCGTTTAATTCATTGTTCCAGTATGTGTCAATATCCGGGACTGCGTCGGTGAGCCATACTCTGCTTTTAGGGACGGTTGGTGAGCAGGTTTGGCAGACGGGAACACGGTAGCTCCCGTCTGCCTGTTTGATCAGAAAACGATACATTTCCCGATATAGTTTGGCTCCGCATTTTGGACATCGGAAATGTATTTTGACATTGGAACCGGTGGTGAGGGAATGAATGTCAATGTCGTCGTTCTGTTCGTTGTCCACCCAGTCAAGAATCTCGGGGCAGGCATCGACAGCCGAGATGCTGCTGCGCTTTGCATTTTTTAGCTTCTTTTTTGCGTTCTTATCCATATCAGTTATCAAAATCACCCAGCAGACTGTTCACGGAATCGTATTCAAACGGACCTATCCCAGTGTCAGCCCCTATCATATGCTTTTCCATCTGCTTCTGCGGAACGACACTGCTTACCACTTCGAGAATTCCCTCCCGCTGTAAAATCGCGTTTGCCGCATCGGGATAGATGTAGTCATCGAGCAGCTTTTTCATCTTGACGACAGCCTGTTCTTTCTGCTTGAATTCGGCGTTGACAGCTTTTCTCTGAACCTTGCTCCAGTGTTCTTCCAGCTCAGAACAGTGTACTTCCAGCTCCTGCGCCCTTTTTTCGGCCTTCTTTCGGGCGGAAATCGCCTCGGCTGCATGAGCAGCGATCCGCGCATAGTATCTGTCCCGGACCATGAGTGCCTCTTTCAGGCTCTCGCGTGTGCGATGCTCCGAAAGAAACACATCTACGTCAAGCGTTTGATAGGTGACAAGGTCAGAGTAGATGACTTCCTCTGACCCTTGGTTCACGGTTTCAAGATATTCGCGGAATCCGGTCTGCCGACGGATGGTGTGGTCCTGCACATCATAGCCCCTGCTGCGGATGTATGTACCGAACGCCGGAATCGTGACCTTGATGTTTGGATTGTTGAGCCGATATTCGTCCAGTAGCCGGATCAGCTCGTTATCTTCAATCGACTTTTGCTTTGGCATGTTTGACCTCCATCGTTTCCAAAAGATATTGCTCATAGGAATAGGCAGCGCTGCTCAGCCGGTTTAGGATGCTGGCGATCTCTTCGGTGCTGCCGCGCCCACGGCGGACCTGAGTTACAATTTCGTGCAGGACGCTGCATTCGGTTTCAATCCGTCTCTTATAGATGTCTTTGGCATCGTGAAACCCTTTGTTATTATCCCTGTAATAGTCACAATTCGGGCAATACCCCATCTCGCCCTCCGGCCCGGTCACTCTGTAGCAATCCGAGTAATCATGATGTGCTACTTTGGAAGAATAACAGGCCCCGCCGTAGGAGCAAGGGGTGGCCTGGCCGACACACAGCTTGCTCTGCGGCCCACTCAGGGCGTATACCTGTTCTCCACTCATCATTTTCCGGTACTGTCTGTATACCCTGCACTCGACGAGGGTGGAGATGTTGGAGTAATAATGCGCCGACATGGCTGGATTGTCGTGACCTGCGAGAAGCATAGCCGTCACAGGAGACGCGCCCTCTGCAATCAAATTGATGAGTGCGATATGGCGGGTATCTCCAAGGCGGATGTATTCAATCACATCATCTTCCGGCAGAACGGTCCCTTCATAATTCATCAGTACACGATAGCCGTAGCGACCCTGCAAAATATCTTTGTAATAATACCGCAGGCAAGTTTTCAAGTTCGTGTAGGTGAAATAGCGGCTTGTATAGGGTGCGTTCCGCTGCCACATCCGGTAGTGCATGGCGGTTGCGAACAGGGTCCCGATTTCCGTGTCGCTGCAATCACGGGTTTTAGCAAGATACCACTGGATTTCTTTGCCAAGCTGTGCGGGGATTTGATACCTGACGTTCTGGTAGTCCTCGCTGATTCGGTAGCCCTTGGTCTTGCCAGACCCCTTGATTTTGTTCTTGCGGAGGGTGATGTAGAATTTCCCGTCTGCGACCTCCAGACAGTCCCGTGGTGTCAACACAAACTCGTGTGGACGCATCGGAACAACGCCCGTAATGTTCCACCACAGCCAGACAGGGAAGAAAAAGAGCTTCTCTTCTTCGTTCACCGACTCGGCCCAGAAGCGCTTTAGAACGTCGTGGAAACGAAAATAGCTCTCGAAGGTTGCAAGAGTGCGCTGTTTTCCGGCCCTGGAGAAGCAGAATCTATCCCATCTGTCATCGCATTGCTGGAGCAGAGCATCTACCGCTTCATTGCGCCCTTCTGTGGGTAACATGGAGAGGAAATCTGTGACATAATGCAGCCACGGCAATTCTGACTCGGATAGAGAAGATGCAATCTCTCCGTTTTCTGCGTAAACCACCCTTTTAATTGCGAGAATGATATGCTGTAGAGAGGTGAGAGATAGATTTCCCAGATTGCACACGATAAATGTTTTCAGATATTGCTTGAATTCGGTGGAAGTCAAATGGAACTGCGCGCCAAAATCATGAAACTTTGCTTCGTCCAACGAAAAATCAAATCCACGATTGTCTCTCTCATCGGACAAAATCCATTTGTCTTCGTCAAACAGTCCCGTCCTGACAATGCCTTTCTCTTTATAGGCGAAGAAGTGCATTCTTGCATCGTTGATTGTTAATTCGTCGAGTTCCGGGATGACAGTAATGGTCAAAAAATGTTCATTTGTCATTATTTGGTCTCCTTGATAATTTTCTCCAGTGCTTCTCTGGCGTGCGGACCGTAGGCTTCGTCCATGCTATGCAGCATTCCGTCGATTCCGGGCAAGATGATGTCCCGGACAATGGCCCTGCTGCGCTGCCGCTCCATTTCGTAAGGCGTTGTTTGGCATATGTTTTTGAGACGCTTTACCTCCCGCACCATCAGATACATAGTCATTTTGGTGCTGATTTCATACTCACACTGGGGACAATTCGTGATTTCGGGGTGGGGACAACCTTTCCCGAAAGCCGTCATGAAGCACAGACAGGAGCCGCACTTGGAGGTGGCATCCCCGTTGCCGATCCGGTGCAAGATTTCCAGGATTTCTTCCTTGGAACAGTGGGTATAGATGCTGGAGACAAGCTCTGTAGATTTCCGCATACTCTGCTGCATCACGGCAACGCACCGTTCGGCATCTCCGGGGGACAACTGGACCTCCTTCAAAAGCTTTGTCTGCCCCTCAACGGATAGCCGATTATAATCTTCTCCCAGCAGCATTTTGAGGAGCATGGAGACATTCATCGACAGCACGCCGCGCTCAAACAGTTCTCTGGCTACAAATTCCGGCGTGTACCCACTCATTTTGGCATCTTTCAGATACAGACTGGTCGTCTTGGCGAAATCGCCGTATGAGCCCTTATGGGACCGAGCAAGGGCGGCGAGCAGATAGCCCTTGACATGAAAATCGTCATTGACACCCAGAATTTCATCGGACAGGATGTAAATCATCTGGAGATACGATTTGTTCGCAGCGCGTGAATGAAAATTTGCCTCCAAAAACAGGTCCCCAATCTCGTCGCCCATGTACCGTGTGATGTCCTCATAGGTGGATATCCTGCGGACCAGCGGCTTGGTTTGCTCCTCGTGCGCGATTTGAAAATGGGCTTCCGCCGCAGCAAACAGAATGCCGATATGGACTTCCACGCTTTCCGGTACGAAGAATTTGATCGTGCCGATACCTGATGTCGCCTGTGTCTTGTGCGGGGTCAGCCGGAGAACATCAAGATGCCAGAGGATAGAGTAGACGACCGCTCGGGCTGATTCATCCGAAAATGTGCCATTTTCAATCTCTTCCAGTGTCTTTTCTGGCGTGTCGGTAAGTCTCGGATGGGGAATTCGCTCTAAGTCTGTGTTCCGCAGCGCGCACAGGAAGTGCAGAGATAAGAAAAGCCAAGTGTCTGCGTAGTTCTTCGACGCAGCAGCGCGGGCGTACATATCGTTTTTTTCGATGTATCCGCTGTTATACAGATGATACAGGATGGAGAGGTAGTAATCTGGGTCATAGGCGCTGCTGGCATCGGAATCGTCGGAATACTTCGACATGAAATAGAGGTTTTTATAGACAGTTTTCGTCTTTTCGTGCATCCAATTTACAAAATCGGCAAGCAGATCGCCGTATATCTTGGACAGGACCTGGTATCCATCCTCCATCAAGGCGCTTACTTCCGCATCGGTTGACTCGTGCAGTTCCCCGGGCAGGTAGGAGAGAAGGAAATCTGAGAGGTAGTGCAGCGATTTGTCGGAAAGCCGTTTCTCCTGTGTGTAGCGGGTCAGCATTCGGGCAGTCTTCGGCAGGATGGATGCCAGTTCGCTGACCAGATAATTTGCTTTTTCCTTGCTGGACAAATGGTATCGTTCGCAGTATGCGGAGATGCTTTGCCCTATCTTTTCCGCTTGGTCATCTTCCAACATAAGTTTGCCATCTTTGCCGACCGGACGACACCCGTACCACTGGTTGTTTACCAGAAGTTGCGATACGCGGAACAAAAAATTCGGATCGACAATGCCGTAGCTGCTGCCAATGGACAGAATATATTCTTTTAGGTCAGTCATGCTTTTCCTCCTCAATCTTGCCTGCTCTCCACAACAAGTAGTCAAATGCCTCGTTGTTGACCAACTTATATTGCTTTTCCAGCTCGCTTTTGCCGGTGATGTAGGGCAGTGCCGACTCCGGGGAGGTATCTCCTCTCCAGTACATCAGTCCCGCGACATCTTCGCCGTACAGCACGAGTTTGATAGAGTACCAATGCCTCAGAATGTGCGGGCTGATGTGGGTTTTCTGCAAATGGTGGCCATAATTGACAACTTGGGGGTCGTTGGATGCGAGCATCGTCGGGATACAGGCCTTCACCGCCTTCTGAAAGGCTGCGCGATATGCAGGATAGGTGTAAGCCTTCCCCACGGAGGTATTAGTCAGCGCCCCGTAGGCCGATTCATAGGGTTTGCCTTCGATATATTTTATATAGGTGTTGTAGCAATCAACAAACGCCTTCAAGAAAGCGTGATATACTTTTTGCTTTCTCGGTTTCTTGATTCCACCGACGCTGACCAGATCAGAGCGCAGGTTGAACTCGGTTCGAAGGTCAATGGTCACATTTGTGACTTCCCCATCGATGACTTCAAAGTCGAGACCGGGACCCAGCACCGAATCCGCACGCCGGACATTACAGCATTCCGACGGACGCAGCCCAGCAAATGCGCTGCATGCGGTAAGCATCAGGATATTCCGATGATTCCGCGCAATCTCGTCCATGATAATCTGAAACGCTCCTTCGGGAATATCCCGGAATATCGCTCTGCTGCTGGGGCGATAATTTATCTCGAAAACCGGGACCTTCTTTTCGACATATCGTCTGGATTTTCGGACAAACACCTTTTCGGTGCGATAAAGGTCGGATACCTTCATTTTGCAGGACGGATGATCGGCAATCACCAGATCAAGAAAATCAATCACAGCCGAGATGCAGAGATTGACCGTATTCTTTGCCCGATGTGTATCTGCGCCATCATCCGGGAGCCTGCACAGGCCGTAGTCCCGAAGGAAATCCTTGACCATAACAGCTTCTATATCAATAAGTCGTTTGATGTGATAGCGTTGAAAAAATACATAGTTCAAGAGCTGCGCAACATAGACACACCGATTATCCTGCCCTGCATCGATGCTTCGGGATAGGGCTCTTTTTCCGCCCCGGGCGTATCGGTGAAAGTCAGTCCAGCCGATGATGCCCCCGGCTTCGTCCTGAAGGACAATCAGCTGCTTCCGCAAGAGCGCGCCGTCAGCGCATACGATGTGGTATTTGTATACTCCAAATTTTAAGCTGTTCATTTGAGAACCTCCATTCAATATAAAAAATTATAGAAGTCAGAAATAAATATAGCCATGCCGCACAGGGCAAATTGAATCCCTGTACGGCATGGCTTTTCACAATGAAAAAGCGACTCTGATGCGGAAATCAGAATCGCTGTCAATAATGTAATCTGTGGCTTTTAAAATATTGGATGGTACTATTATAACACAGTTGAATTCTAAGTCAATGATGAATATGTTCCTTTTTGTTCCGATAATGTTCCGACAAAATTTCTATCGCTATCGTTTAAGATAACGACTGTGGATTTGTGAAACGGTCAATCTATCTCCAGCAATTTTTTGACTGCTTTCTGCATTTCAGGGTGCCCTTGATATGCGCTGATTAAAGCGCGTTCATCGCCGGAATAGTGATCTTCAATGCCAAGCAAATCAGAAATTGAGATGTCCAATACATCGCAGATTTTATAGAGCGTTTCTAAGTGCGGGGTACTGGTTCCGGTTTCCCAAGAGGAGACAGCGGCAGCGGAAATGTGAAGCACTGCTGCCAGCTCCTTTTGTTTGAATCCTTTTGCCTTTCGATAATGGTTCAAATTTTGAGAGAAGGTATTCTGAGTTGCGTCCATGTATATCACACTCCAGGAAGAAAAGAACTTTGGATTTAAAATGAGGATAGCAAGGAATGCGAGAAAAATCAATTCAAAATTGTATTTCCACTTGACAAACAAATAGTAATGTATTATTTTATAGAAAAACAATTTTAAATTGTTTTATAAAAGCCTGAATGAGAGGGGAGAACTTCCGGATGAATCATAGTGCTACAGAAAAATCCGAGGTATTGCTGCGGCTGATAGGAACTGCGATTGCAAAAGAGCGGTGTGCAAAGGGCTGGTCACAGGAGTATTTAGCGGCTCAGGTTCCGATTACTCCCGCAAAATTGAGCAGGATTGAGTGCGGGAAGGCCAACGCCAAAATGACAACACTGATTCGCATCGGTCAAGCGTTGGGAGTTACTGTCGATGAGCTGTTAGGACCTCAAACGGTCGAACCGGCAAAGTTTGAGAATATCCTCGCCGGGTTCAGCACTGCGGAACGGCATGTCATTTTTGATGTGCTGGAAAGTGCCAAACTAAGCATTCAGAAGTATCTCCAATAATTTTTAGTAAAGTCATACCGCGAACAGCAAGCGATTTCCCTGCACGGCATGGCGGTTTCCAAGAAAATATGTTATGAAGAGGAGGAGCATCCATGTTACCCCAAACCACCCCCATCTGTCTCCGCTGCGGCCAGCGCCGCACCACCCACCCCAGCGGCCTATGCAGCTGCTGCCGTAAGTTAAAAGGCTGCAAGCTCTGCATCCGCTGCGGCCAGCGCAAGACTTCGGCGGTAGACGGCATTTGCTCCGTCTGCCGCACGAGCCTCAAGAATCGCCAGGGCCGCCAGCTGACGGAGGGCCAGGCAATCGAACAGACGGAGTTGCTGTTGTCCATTCTGAAATGGCACCGCAAAGGTGTGTCTTACGCACAGATTTCCGAGATGCTCGGCGTTCCGCGCTCCACCGCTTTTGTGATGGCCATGCGGGCGCGAAACATGGAGCCGACGGCGCTTGAAGTAGCCAACCCGGATGCGGGGCCGGAGGATCGCCTGCTGGGGGCCACCAGGAATTGAGTCAGCCCAACCCGCCCGTCGCTGTTACAATAGATTCACCACATTTTCTGGGAGGATTTAGATATGAAGAAGAAATTGCAGCTGACGGAGCAAGCGTTTGACCAATTCGAGGACTACCTGCGCCACGACGAGCGGGAGGAGAGCACCATCGAGGCCTACCTCCGTTCCCTGACCCGGTTTGCGGAGTGGGCGGATGGCCGGGCGGTCACCAAGGAACTGGCCATGGAGTGGAAGACGGCGCTGGCTGAGGCCGGTTATCGTCCAATCTCCGTAAACGCCATGCTGGCGGCGGTGAACAAATTCTTCACCTGCATGGGCCGGGAGGACTGCAAAGTCAAATATCTGAAACTCCAGCGGCAGATGTTCCGCAAATCGGAGAAGGACCTGTCGAAAGAGGAGTACCAGCGCCTGGTCCAGGCGGCTCATGAGAAGGGCGACCTGCGGATGGAGCTGATTTTAGAGACCATCTGTGCCACTG
>OGJY01004368.1_pt1 | contig 10250 bp, 7 predicted proteins | sample 1572231 | NCBI WGS metagenome assembly OGJY01 (sample SAMEA2582121, study PRJEB24529) | metagenome | biome: Human gut stool | place: China | collected 2011
TACCCTTGCGCAGGATACGGACACGGTATTCATCTTCCCCGTCCATGACGGTTCCCCTGATCTCTGTCTCGCCTTTCCAGAAGGTTTCGGCAGTAAGTTCCGTTACTTCCATATCATTCCGTCCCCCCAGGTTTGTTTTGTTGCTTTCCAGCCCTGAAACGGATCGTTCCGCACTTCGTGCTCCCACGATCCTGACTTCATTCGCAATCCAGCCTGACGGCTTACTTGCTCATGAAGTTTTGCCTGTCATATGTCTATGCATCTGTGCAGGCAAGCCTGCCCTTCTGCATAGCCGCATGACAGGCTGTTTCATCACATCCGTTCCGGTGCGCTGAATCCCAGAACGTTAATGCATGTCATTAACACATCACGTGTTAACGTAACAAGGCTGATGTAACCCGCCTGTTTCTTCTTGTCTTCCTCAGCGATGATCTTCGTCTCATGGTAGAAGTGGTTTAACGCGTTGGAGAGCTCGTAAATGTAAGCACAGATCTTATGCGGCGCAAGCTCCTCGAAGCAGGTAAGCATCACATCGCTGTACCGGGAGAGGGCGAGCATTAAGGTCTTCTCCGGCTCTGCGGACGGTGGAAGAACATCGCCATTCTCTGTATTTTCACAGGTGTCGCTGTATTTCTTTAAGATGGAGTTGATCCTCGCGATCGTGTAGAGAACATACGGACCTGTATTTCCCTCGAAGGAAGTAAATCTGTCGATATCGAAGACATAGTCCTTTGTGGCCTGGTTTGAAAGATCACCGTATTTTAAGGCGGCGAGGCCTACGATCTCTGCTGTCTTCTTTGCCTCATCCTCAGAAACGGTACGGTTCTCCATGATACGGTTGTAAGCCGCCTCATCGATATCCGCGATCAGGTTCTCAAGACGCATAACGCCGCCTTCTCTCGTCTTAAACGGCTTTCCGTCCTTTCCATTCATAGTACCGAAGCCGACAAAATCCATCTTCCGGTCTGCCGGAACGATCCCTGCCTTCTTTGCGACACGGAAGACCTGTGTAAAGTGGAGTTCCTGACGCTTGTCCACTACGTAGATATAGTGATCCGGCTTGAAATCTTCTTCTCTCTCAACGATGGTCGCAAGGTCGGAAGTCGCGTAGAGGGCCGCGCCATCGGATTTTCTTACGATACACGGCGGAAGTTCCTTTGTATCAGTCGGCTCTGCGATATCTACAACGAGAGCGCCCTGGCTCTCATATGCAAGTCCTTTATCCTGGAGGTCCTTGATCAGGCCCGGGATATACGGCTGCGCGTCGCTCTCACCTTTCCACAGGTCGAAATCCACGTCAAGGTTTGCGTAGTTTCTCTTTAAATCTTTTAAGGAAACATTCATGATATGCTTCCAGATCGCGCGGTACGGCGCGTATCCGCTCTGAAGCTTGAAGGTCGCCTCCTGGGCGCGCTCCTTGAATGCCTCGTCAACCTTGGATTTTCCGCTGGCTGCCGGGTAGATCTCCTCAAGCTCAGAGATCGTAAACGGAGCTTCCTCCGGATACTCTCCGGTAAAGCTCTCGTCAAAGTACGGAAGTTCCGGCTTTCTGTCCTTTAATTCCTCGATGATAAGGCCCATCTGGAGTCCCCAGTCACCGAGATGAACGTCTCCGATGACCTTGTGGCTTTAACGCCTCACCGATCACCGCAGAACGGAGATGTCCGACGTGGAGCGGCTTTGCGACGTTTGCTCCGCCGTAGTCGATAACAATTGTCTCCGGCTTCTCGACCTCGTCCATTCCGAGCTTCTTTGCACCCTTCATTCCGTTCATGTAGCCGGAAAGGAAAGCCGGGTCTAATTTCAAGTTGATGAATCCCGGCATAACGGCATTCACTTCTTCAAATACTTCGCTGTCTTTTAACTGTTCTACTACACCGTTCGCGGCTGCCATCGCGCCGTTGCACTGGTATTCGCAGAGATCCGGGCGGTTGGACAGAGTCACTTTTGCAAAGTTCTCATCGTAACCGTTCGCCGCAAAAGCTTTTTTCATCTCATCCGTGATGATATCCAGAATTTTTTTCATCTGATTTTCTCCTTTTTTAGCGTGCCAGTCTGCATCATTTTCCCGCGCCATACCAAAAACATGGCAATTGCAGACACAGACTTATACAGTAACTATCATTATACCGTATCGCGGTAGAAAAATCCATAGTTCTGTTGATATTTTTGTTATCGTCCACGCATGACATAAACAGGAACCGATCCTGCCGATAGTTCGAATTTCAACGCGACAAAACCCACGACTGTCACTGGATTGTACGGCATTTTCACTCCAGAAACCTCCTGCTCGTGTGCAGAAAGAAATAGGAGCTGTTTTCGGTTATGGTCTGAACACGTCATGGGCAGGCATATTGGGGAGGAACAGCGAACTGCCAGGTTTCAATGAAAGACCTGGCAGTTGAAAATATCATCTTATCTTTTACGCTTCCCCGATCACGCTCGTCGCGAAATTCACCGAAGCCATAGCGTCCTTACAATAGGCATCCGCCCCGATGGCATCCGCATACTCCTGAGTCAGGACAGCTCCGCCTACCATGACCTTCACCCACGGTGCATCTTTCCGAAGTGCCTGGATAGTGTCCTCCATTGCCGGAACCGTTGTCGTCATGAGGGCACTGAGTCCCACCACCGGCACATGCTCCTTCACCGCCGCTTCCACGATGGTCTCCGGAGGCACATCGCGTCCGAGATCCATCACGTCAAAACTGTAGTTCTCCAGAAGGACCTTCACGATATTCTTTCCGATATCGTGGATATCACCCTTTACCGTGGCGAGGATCACTTTTCCCTTTTTCTCCTGAACCTCTCCGTTAGCCTCCATGGACTCTTTCACGACGGCGAACGCTGCCTTCGCCGCCTCCGCGCTCATCAAAAGCTGCGGGAGGAACACGGTTCCGGCTTCAAAGCCTTTTCCTACCTCGTCGAGGGCCGGGATCATATCCGTATTGATGAGCTCTAAGGCATCCGTGTCCTTCAAGGCGAGTTTCGCTGCATCGGCTGCCGCCTGAGACATTCCCTTTACAATGCTCTTTTTTAACGCAGAGCCGGTATCTGCTGCGCCTGTACCTGTGCCGGACGTATTTCCGGCTCCATTGCTGTTTCCTGCGCCTGCCGCTCCACTCGCCCCGGCTGCCTGGTTCACCGCCGCTGCCTTCAGGATCTCCTTCTGCCTCTTCTTCTCCGCTTCCTTCGGACCATAGATCCCCACATAACCGGCACAGTTTTCATCCCGGGCCGTCAGAACAAGGAAGCTGTCATAGACCTGCATCATGGCTTCCAGATTCGGATTCACGATCCCTGCGGAAAGTCCGTTCTGCATCGCGAGAAGGAAGAATGACGCATTGATATTCTCACGCATCGGAAGGCCGAAGGACACGTTGGAAACACCAAGGACTGTCTTTCCTCCAAGCTCATCCCGCACTCTTCTCACAGTCTCCAGCGTTGTGACCGCCCCGTTTTTATCGGAGCTAACCGCCATGCAGAGGCAGTCCACGAGAATGTCCTTCTTCGGGATCCCGTAGGATGCCGCCGTCTCGTAGATCTTCTTCGCAACCGCAATTCGTCCGTCCGCAGTCTCCGGGATCCCGTCCTCATCGAGTGCCAGGGCAACGACTACACCGCCGTAATGCTTTACGAGCGGGAAGATCTGTTCCATGACCTCTTTCTTTCCGTTTACCGAGTTGATCAGCGGTTTTCCGTTGTAGATCCTGAGCGCCCGCTCCATCGCCACCGGATCGGAAGTATCAATCTGCAGCGGCAGGTCCAGAACGCCCTGAAGCTCCTTCACGACATCCACCATCATCTGCGGTTCATCGATCCCCGGAAGTCCCACGTTGACGTCGAGAACATCGGCGCGGCTCTCCTGCTGGGCAACACCCATGGAGAGGATGTATGTCAGGTCCTTATCCTTTAATGCCTGCTTGAATTTCGGCTTTCCGGTCGGATTGATCCGCTCTCCGATCAGGATCGGGCGGCCGCCGAACGTCACCGCATGGGAGTAGGATGAGATCACGGTCCGTCCTTTATCTGTGATCTCACAGACCGGGATCGCGTCGCAGACAAGTTTTGTCTTGTGAATGTGCTCCGGCGTCGTTCCGCAGCAGCCTCCGAGGACCGTCGCACCGTTCCGTGCCATCTCCTTCATCGCCTCGGCAAACTCGTCCGCATTGATATCGTAGACAGTCTTTCCGCCCTCACTTCTCGGGAGTCCCGCGTTCGGATTTACAAGGATCGGTGTGGAGGAAACACGTACCATATCTTTTAAGAACGGAAGAAGCTGGATCGGTCCAAGTCCGCAGTTTAATCCGATCACATCGGCGCCGAGGCCTTCCAAAAGCGCCGTCACGGACTCCACATTTCCTCCGGTCAGCATTTTCCCCTTTTCATCGAGGGTGATCGTCGCAAAGACCGGGAGATTGCTGTTTTCTTTTGCTGCCAGGACTGCTGCCTTTAACTCGTAGCCGTCTCCCATCGTCTCGATGATCACAAGGTCGGCTCCCGCCTCTTTTCCGGCAATGACCACCTCTTTATATGCCTCATAGGCATCCTCAAACTCGAGATCTCCGTACGGCTTTAAGAGCTTTCCGGTCGGTCCCATGTCAAGTGCCGCGTATCCGTGTCCGCAGGCTTTGATCGCGCGCTTCGCATTTCCCACCGCTGCCGCAACGATCTCCTGCACCGAATATCCGTCCTCGGCCTTGAATTTAAAATGGTTCGCACCGAAGGTATTGGTCGTCACCACATCAGAGCCTGCTTCCAGGTATTCCCTGTGGATCTCCTCGATGATCTCCGGTTTGGAAAGATTCCATGTCTCCGGAAGTTCCCCGGGCTGCAGTCCTCTCGCCTGCAGAAGACTTCCCATTCCTCCGTCAAAATAAATTCGTCTCTCTTTCATCAGTTCCAGAATATTCATGGTTCTCTCCTATCGTCCCTGATCCGGATTCTGACCGGATCAGCTCGTAATTTTCCATCATTTTTTATTTTCTGTATCTCAGTCCTGACATCTCCGGAACGCGCAGTCCTTTTTCCCGCACGCTTCACATCCTTCGATCGTACATGCTGCCGGTGTTCTGCTCACACCGATCACCGCCGTCACCGATTTTGACGGCATCATAAGGTATCCCTCTGTCAGAGTGATCCCGATCCTTTTTCCCGCCTCCAGGCCGTCAAGGATCTCTTTTTGCGCCGACAGCGGAAAATCTCCGTATCCCGGCGAAAATCTCGGTCTGAGATAGAGGCCTTTTTCCAGATATTCCTTTTTCCACCCGGCATTCAGCTCATTGCAGTAAGCTTCCACCATCGCAGCGGCGGCAGCCTGCATGACCACTGCTTTTGCGACCGAAAGCTTTCCGTACCGGGCGAGAAGTCTGTCTACCTCCGCCCCCACGGTGACCGCCATCACCAGCACGAAATCACAGCCAGCCAGGTTCTTTCTTAAATTTTCACTCTTCACCCGAAAACATCCGCCATTGATCGTCCCATCATCTTCCATGATCAGCGGATACTCCCGGATCAGATGTCTGAAATCTGCCGCACTCTCTGCTTCCCGGATACATTCCTCTAAAAGCCGCTCCGTCTCCGGATCCGGTTCATGTTTTCCAAGCCCCAGATAGCGGAGCGCTTCTTTTCTGTCTGTCTGCATTTTCTGATCGGTTCCTTCACTGTTTTTTCATATTTCCTGGATCTTCTCTGCACTGTTTCCGAGGATCTTTTCCGGTTTTGAACGAGTTTCTTCCTTATTATAATAGGCCATATAACCGACAGTTAAGTCACTTATAACTACAGGTTAATCTATTGCTTCCGTTATAATCTGCCTTTTATCCGTTCTTTTCCGGATGCTTATCAGCATACCACCTGGTATCTGCCCTCGTCCAATATATTCGCTATGTGCCTGGCTATAGGTTATTCCTATTGCTATTTTGATCCGTCACATTCCCTCAAATTTCCGGATCTCCTCCAGATATTTCTGTCCCAACGGGCTTAGCGCGATTCCTTTTCTCTTCAGATATCCGATCGTCATGACCTCATCCGACTTTAACTTGACGGCAAGGTAATCCGATCCGTTCAGGTTGTCGCAGAGGATCCCGGAACAGAGCGTATATCCGTTTAAGCCCACCATCAGGTTTAACAGGGTCGCACGGTCATTTGCACGGATCAGCCGTTTATAGCTGTAGGTGCTGAGGACTTCCTCGGCAAAATAGAAGGAATTATAATTTCCCTGTTCAAAGGAGAGACACGGATATTCCTGAAGTTCCTCGATCGTGATCTCGTCCTGACCGGCCAGCGGATGACCTTTCCAGAGATAGACATAGATCCCGCAGTCCATCAGCGGACAGAATTCCAGATCTGACTCATCAAACAGCTTCGTGAGGACTTTCCGGTTAAAGTCATTTAAATACAGAATACCGATCTCACTGCGGAATGTCTTCACATCCTCGATGACCTCGTAAGTCTTTTCCTCCCGCACCGCAAATTCGTATTCATCCATGCCGAACTGCTTGACCATCTCAATGAACGCATTCACCGCGAACGTATAATGCTGCATGGAAACGCCGAATTTTTTCTTCACGTTCTTCTTTTCGATATAGCGGGACTCCATCAGCTTATACTGTTCCGTGACCTGCCTGGCATAGCCCAGGAACTCCTGTCCTTCCGGGGTCAGGACAACGCCGCGGTTGCTTCTCTTAAAAAGCTCCGTTCCGATCTCATGTTCCAGCTCCTTTAACGCCAGTGAGAGACTCGGCTGGGAAATAAACAGGAGCTTCGCCGCTTCGTTCATGGAACCGGTGTCTGCGATCGTGATCACATATTTTAACTGCGTAAGCGTCATAATACTCTCCTTTCCGGCCGGTTCGGATGGCCAGGATCTTCGTTCGCCCAGTTACTCAGATTTTACCGATTCCCGCGCATTTTGTCAATCACAGAGACACATCGTCTGACACGTCCGCTATTTTTTACGGACAGAATATTTCCAAACGGAAGCTGCGGATTCTGCCGCTTCGAAATGCGGAATACCGGCTTCTTTCCGTCCAGTAAAACAAGCCTTGTTTTATTCCGCAACTCAGAATAAATCCAGCGTTTTTCTCCCCAAAATGCTATAAACCTGCAAAAAAACGTGTTTTTCCCCGTTAAAATTTTAATTAGCTTGACATTCTGAAGTAAACTCCCTATAATTCAAAATAATCTTTAACCGTTCCACTTCAAATTGACAAAGCAGTGAATGGTTATCATGATAACAAGTTCAAGAGGAGGAAACATTATGAAAAAAAGATTTTTAAGCCTTGGCCTTGCAATGGCAATGGCAGCATCTTTAACAGCATGTGGAAGCTCTTCTTCCACAACAGAAACAACAACAGCTGCAGCCGCTGCCGGAGAGAGCACAGCAGCTTCCGGTGAAGTATTCAAGATCGGTGGTATCGGCCCGGTTACAGGTGCAGCTGCCGTATATGGTCTCGCAGTTAAGAACGGCGCACAGATCGCAGTTGATGAGATCAATGCTGACGGCGGCATCAACGGCTACCAGATCGATTTCCAGTTCCAGGATGATGAGCATGACGCAGAAAAATCCGTCAACGCTTACAACACCTTAAAAGACTGGGGCATGCAGATGCTCATGGGTACTGTAACATCCGCTCCGTGCGTAGCAGTCGCTGACAAGACAATGGCTGACAATATGTTCCAGATCACACCGTCCGGTTCTTCCGTTGAGTGTGCACAGAACCCGAACGTATTCCGCGTATGCTTCTCTGACCCGGATCAGGGTGCTGCATCCGCAACCTACATTGCTGAGAACAAGCTTGCTGATAAGATCGCAGTGATCTACGACAGCTCCGATGTATATTCCAGCGGTATCTACGAGAGGTTCGCTTCCGAGGCTGCAAACCATGGTCTTGATATCGTTGCTGCTGAGGCATTCACAGCTGATTCCAACAAGGACTTCTCCACACAGCTTCAGAAAGCAAAGGATGCAGACGCTGACCTTGTATTCCTTCCGATCTACTACACAGAGGCATCCCTGATCCTCAACCAGGCAAACACCATGGGTTACGCTCCGAAATTCTTCGGATGTGACGGTATGGACGGTATCCTTCAGGTTGACAACTTCGATACAAAGCTTGCTGAGGGCTTAATGCTCTTAACACCGTTCGCAGCAGATGCTGACGACGAGCTCACACAGAAGTTCGTAACTGCTTACAAAGAGAAATACGGCGAGACACCGATCCAGTTCGCTGCTGATGCATACGATGCGATCTATGCGATCAAAGCTGCTGCTGAGGAAGCTGGCATCACACCGGAGACTTCTGTAAGCGATACATGCGACAAGATGAAAGAAGCAATGTTAAAGATCACTGTAAACGGTCTTACAGGTGAGAACATGACATGGACAGAAGACGGCGAGCCGCACAAGGCACCGAAGGCTGTCAAGGTTGTAGACGGCGCTTACCAGGCGATGTAATCAGACATGAAAGAATGACGTTACCGGACACATCATGTGAACCGTAACAATGACAGAATTAAGAGGATTGTCGCTTCGGCAATCCTCTTGTTTCTTTCAGGGTCTTATGGTATTATGAACATAAAATTTGCTGTCGGGGGCAAAAATCCGTCAGCAGGATCCCTCCCGCAACTGTCCATCCGGTCTGTACGTTCCTATTATAGACCGCAAGAACCCGGCGAAAACCCGCCGGAAAAGATACCGAGGTGTAAAAGTTATGATGGGTTTTATCAACTATTTAATCAATGGAATCAGCCTTGGCAGTGTCTACGCGATCATCGCGCTTGGATACACCATGGTCTATGGAATCGCGAAAATGTTAAACTTCGCCCATGGCGATATCATCATGGTCGGAAGCTACGTGGTCTTTATCACGACACACAGTATGGGAATGCCGGTCTTCTTAAGCGTTCTCCTTTCTGTCATCGTGTGTACCGTGCTCGGTATCGTCATTGAGCGTGTCGCCTACAAACCGCTGCGTGACGCTTCTCCGCTGTCCGTCCTGATCACGGCTATCGGCGTCAGCTACTTATTACAGAACGTCGCTCTCCTCTTATTCGGAGCCGACACAAAGTCCTTTACATCCATTGTGACATTCCCGGCGATCAAGCTCGCAGACGGAGCCATCACGATCACCGGAGAGACGACCGTTACGATCCTCTCCTGTATCGTCATCATGATCGGACTTACCGCATTTATCAACAAGACAAAAGCAGGTCAGGCAATGCTCGCTGTCTCTGAGGATCGCGGCGCTGCAACCTTAATGGGTGTAAACGTAAACGGTACGATCGCCTTAACATTCGCGATCGGTTCTGCTCTCGCTGCGATCGCAGGCGTGCTGCTCTGCTCCGCTTACCCGTCCCTGACCCCGTACACAGGATCCATGCCTGGTATTAAGGCTTTCGTAGCCGCAGTTTTCGGCGGGATCGGTTCCATCCCGGGCGCCCTGATCGGCGGAGTCCTGCTCGGAATTATTGAGATCCTGTCAAAAGCGTATATCTCTTCCCAGCTTTCCGATGCGATCGTGTTCTCCGTACTGATCATCGTCCTTTTAGTACGTCCGACCGGTATCCTGGGCAAGAAACTGAACGAGAAAGTGTAGGTGATCGACATGAAAAGTACAGCAAAAAAGAAAACATTCGTCAACAATATGATCACCCTCGGAATGGTGGCCGCTGCCTGGCTCATCATGGAGATCCTCATGAACACCGGACATGTATCCAGCCTTTTAAAGGGACTTCTCGTCCCGTTCTGTATCTATGTGATCATGGCAGTATCCTTAAACCTTACCGTCGGAATCCTCGGTGAATTAAGCCTTGGACATGCGGGATTCATGTGCGTCGGTGCATTCGCCGGTGCCCTCTTCTCCAAATGCATGAAGGGGACCTTAAATCCGACTGTAAGCCTTGTGATCGCGATTTTTATCGGCGCTGCCGTTGCAGCTGTCTGCGGTATCCTGATCGGTATCCCGGTTTTACGTCTGCGCGGTGACTATCTCGCGATCGTTACCCTGGCATTCGGTGAGATCATCAAGAACCTCATCAACGCCATATTCCTTGGACGGGACGCAGATGGTTTCCACATTTCCTTTAAGGACTCCATATCCCTCGGCTTAAAAGACGGCGGTGAAGTCCTCATCAAAGGACCGCAGGGAATCACCGGAACTCCGCAGGCCGCAACCTTTACGATCGGTATCATCCTGGTCCTGATCACTCTCGTGATCGTCATGAACCTTGTAAATTCCAGAACCGGC
>OGJY01004373.1_pt1 | contig 10233 bp, 21 predicted proteins | sample 1572231 | NCBI WGS metagenome assembly OGJY01 (sample SAMEA2582121, study PRJEB24529) | metagenome | biome: Human gut stool | place: China | collected 2011
ATTCATACCACGATCAACAATACATGCTAAATCATCATCTGTGATCAAGAATTTCCGTTCTGTGCAATAGTCCATTATCGCATTGTATTCCTTGTCACAAAATTCTGTATCATCTTCAATTTGATCAATTTTCAGTTCTTTTAGATATTCTCTTAATGACATACTATTTTCCCTCTTTCCAATGTTCCATATCTTCATTTTTCAATGCGATCATTTCCAACATTTGCAGCGTACTGAAACATTCATTTTGTTTTAAAATTTCCAGTTCTTCTGTGATACACTTTACTTCTTCATCTTTGTATTCTAAAGAGTCCGCATAATCCATATCTAAAGACAGATTATATAATATTTTCGCAATTTTCTGTAAATCCATAATATACCATCCTTCCTCTTATGAAAGCATTCTTTCGTTCTGTTAAATAAATTCAATTTCCCATATAGCATTTTCACGAAAATACTGTTTGCAAAGTCCGTTTTCAAATTTCCAGTCGGATGCTTTTCCATATTTAATCCAACTTCCTTTCCCATTGTTGGCTAATGTAATTTTGCTATCTGGTTTTTCATCTTCGATACTGTAAAACCCGTTTGTCTGTACTACATTCGGCTTTCTAATCTGCCCCTCATATTCTGATCTGATATAGTGTTTTCTAATAATAAATTTACGCCCCTCTTTGATTACTCTTTTTAACTGTGCTAAATTTTTAATTTCCATGTTTATTTCCTCCCAATAACTAATCCCTGTTACAATAATCTAAAAAAGCGCCTATTGTTTCTTCTGCTTCGCACCTAGTCAAATATCTTCGCTTTTTACTTTTCTTTCTATGTAATGGTAATCCACACATCTTGCGTTCATTTTTTCGTTCAAGAATAATATTTACTTTTCAAAGTTCAATGCCAGAGTTTTGCTGGCATGATCACTCAAGATTCCGAGAGATCATATTATCTCTTATTCATTTATCAGTTCAAAACCATAGTTACAAAATCCAGTAACATCAGAAATATAATCAGAAATTTCTTCATAATAATCTTCTATGTCAAAATCTTCATCTATAAAATGTTCTGGAATTTCTATCTCTTTAGGTAATTCCTGTAATAACTCTAAATCTCCGTCTGTATCCCATTTAATATTAACTGCTTTCATCTTAATTTCCTCCTAATAAAATTATCTTTTCATAGGTATCAATTCATCTTTATCAGCCACAAATTGATTAGCATTTTTTCTGTCGTTACAGTTTGGAAAATCATCAACAGACACTTTTACTCTATCCATTGTTTCTAGCCCAATAACAGTAACAATTTTCCCGCAATGAGGATGTTCTACTTCAACCTGCTTCGTTGCTCTATTCATAGGATGCCATATAAATTTCATTCCTTCTTTGTATTCCAAACCATCTTTCATGTACTCTTTGCCTTGCCACTTATCAAAAGGAGTCCAATCATTTACTACAAAACCACATCCATAAAAAGAACCTTCTGATACAAGATAATAATTTCCAGCTTTGCATACTCCAAAATCTTTCTTACAATAAATAACTTCACTTCCATCAATGAAAAAAAATTTTTTTAAATCCTGATATCCATAATCTTTTCTTTTATTACTAAATCTATAGGAATTACATTCCCAATTTTTAAATCTTTCCATCATTATTTCCTCCCGATAAAATCATTATTTGTTTCCATAACATACGGAACAGCAAAAAGCTGTTCCTGACTGTTCCAAAGTTCTACGTTATTCAACTGATACACAGATTGAAGAGTCTAAAGAGCAAAACGGACGAACTCCATAATCGCCCCAACTGCAACCGCGGTAGCCCACGTCACCAATACCGTTAACAATCCGAACAAAGGAAGCCGAGCATCCTTCATTTGTACTGTCTGGTGTATCTAACCAAAACGGTTTTTCATTTTCTGTCCTAAACATACCATTCTTCCTGGCTTTTCTGTAATCATCAAAAGTTCCTAAATGCACCTTACAATCACATGTTCCGTAAGTGTGCAACCCATCCATAGATAGTAAATCAACTGTATCAATCAATACATTTTCTTTTCCAAACCCTTTATAGATATCAGTCAGAATATCCCCATTTTCATCATTCAACACATTCTTGATTTCAGAAGTTCTAAAATCATTTAATTCACTGTCGAATCTATAAGTTTTTTCAAGAAGTTCTTTTTTCCAAACTTTGGTTCTATTGTTCTCAATATCCTGTTCCACCACATACCATTCATTTCCAATGTCGTCTACAATCACGTTTCCAACCTTGCATTCATAAAGTGGTTTACTCTGTCTTATTCCTAAAGATTTCCTTAATTCTTCCGTTAATTCGATCACCAGGTTATTTCCTTCTACTTTTACATTTGTCTTATTTACTTCGATATTCATAATATTTTCCTCTACTTTCTTTCTAATAATTCTTACTTACAAAATGGTTTCCAGTACACGATCAGCGCCACACCTAATACAGTAATATATACTTTTGCATCCGTTTCTGTCATAAACAACGCGATAAGAAGCAAAATCAATCCAGAGAACTTTTGAAAGTTCAGTCTGCGCTTCCACCGTTTAAACTTCTGGCTCGTAGCAGCTATAACATATCCTTCTAACCATTCTTTATTATGTTTCTTCCATTCTTTTTCCGTCATAACTGTTTCAATCACATTCATTTCTTATTTCCTCCATTCCTCATATACTTGTTCACTACGTTGTTATACTCCCATTTTTCCACCACTGATACACCGCCTTTTGTTCTTACAGTGCAATACTTCTTTCCGCAAATTGTAAATTCGCTCAAAATCTCCATTGTATTATTCTCCTTTTGTTGTTGTGTTTATTTGTTGTATTTTTTATTTCCCTGAAATCATTCTGCAAGCTGTGACACTCACAGAACGTAATATGTAAGTTTTTCTTATGCAGTCTTTGCTACTGCTTTTCTTGATGTTCTTTTTCGTGTTGTCTTAGACTCAATTCCCAGAATATCAATATTCCTTTCGATCACACCGGAAAGGAAATCAAATAATGAATCTTGCCACTTCTCTGATAAATTATCATTAAAATATTTACTTCCTTTACAGTTATTCAACAGAACTCTTTCCATGTCTGTCTCTTTTCCTGCATAATAAGAATATAGTTTCCTAAACACTCTTAATGTTTTCGCACTAAACGCCTTTCCTTCTCTATAACTTTTCCCACCGTTCCATTGAAGTTTTACAATAAGTTTCAAAATTCTATCTAATAAATCCGGACAAAATTTAGACATCTTTGCACCGTCAGAGACAGAAGTTAAAATACCAATAGGATTTTTTACTGGGTTCCTGTCTCCCTTAACAGCAATGTGGTTTCTGTCACAGATAGATTTTAATGTAACATATTCTTCTTTTTTAGCTACAAGCGCCGCACTGTAGATATCGACAGGAGTCATGGTTTTTCGATCGTCTTGCTGTGACAAGAATAAGTCAACCGCTTCTGCTTCTGTAATTCCGATCAATACTTCAACCTGAATCAATTTCATGTTTCCAAAATAAGCGCCAATGATTCTGTGCATACCGTCAACAACATAAAATTTATCATTCTTGCACATAATCTTAGGCAAATCCCACTTATAAGAGCTAAATTCAGATCCGATTTTCTTTGCAATAGATACCCTTAATTCTCTTTGCCAATCTGGAACATGAATAAGCAATGGATTAATGCTGATAATTGCCTTTTCTCTTCCATCATGTTTCGATCTTGCTTCTTCCATCTTGTCAGATACGATCATTCTTTCTCCAACTTCAATGATATTGTTTAGCATTCTTGCTTCATTCATCATTGTTTCCACTTCCATAGGTTCAAGTTTTCCGTTTCTACTCATTTTTCTAATCTCCTTTAATATGTAAAGTTTTCTATAATAAAAAGCACCTGTATAATTACAAGTGCTTTCTATACGTATACATCTATGTTGCATTGTCGTTCTTCATTTTCGATATGAACATCTATCCATGTTCTACCGCGTCTGTATGAACTGCTTCCCAAAATATCCAGTGTTACGAGAGGATTCTCACGAATCTGCTCACACTCTTCATTCGTTAGTATATTCTTATCCAAGGCTTCCAATTCCTCAAACGTATAATCTGCTAAAGATTTTCCTACTGTTATCATAATCATGACCCCTTTCCTTTTGCTTCGTTCCACTTCTTTCAACCGAGATCAGCTCAATCTGGCGTTTCCTCTGTGTGATATTAATTAACTGTATCTGATGTTTGTTATAAAAATTTTCCATCATGTCTCTTCCTATTCCATTCTTTCCGCTTTCGTATTTGTTGTATATGGCTCTTTGCTGATTATCCAATCACCTACAGATAGATATACTTTTTCATCATCGTTCCAGGTTTCCCAACCTTTTATATCATTTACATTGATATATCCGCTATCCGGTGTAACGTCTGTTTCGATATAATAGCCAGTTCCGTCCGAAAAATTTAACTCAAACCCCTCTGTTCCAATAGTAACGCTTTCGATTTCTTCTGTGTCAATATATGTTTCCGGCATTTCTGCGACTGTTTCCTGAGCTTGTTTCGGTGTGTTTTCAACCGAGTTTCTTCCTATTATAAATGTGGTAAAAGAAATAATTGCAACAGCACCGATATATAATATTTTCCGCTTCATCATTCAAACCTCTTTCTATAAACCCCTTACGTTTCCGACTACTTCCCAATCTGTTAAAGCATATGTTGTATTTAGCTTTTCCAGTGGTAAACGCTCAATGTTTCCATTTCCTGTATTATATGTATCTGTTTGTCTTTGTGTCTACGATTGATTCATTTACTACTCGTTTTAAAAACTGTTTTGTCATGGTTTATTTCTCCTTTCTATGCGTAAATTTTCCCATTTACACCTGTTTTATAATCCTTATATAGATAACAACTGGATTCTTAAAACAGTTTTCCAAATCATCAATATACCTACTGTCAAAGCAACCATATTTTGATTTTGTAATTTTTACATTTTTATTATCTTCAAGAGTTTCTTTTAGTTCCTCTTCTTTTAAATCCTGCCAACCTTCAAAAATCATCATAGAACAGTTATAGATGAGTTTTCTATATTTTGTTCTTTTGCGGTATGGTGTAAAAATCATTTCCATAACATCGCTATATTGCGCATATGTTGTTGTTCTCATACTATGAAAAGTGATTTTCTGAGCTACTGGGAAACCGAATTCGTTCAGATATACAAGTGTATACTTCTTTCCCGGCTGTAATTTGTTATAAAGGGCACATTGTAACGGCTCCGTATATTTTAAAAGCAGATTGTCAAATACTTTGATCGCTTCTATTTCCGTTGATACAGTCCTGCTTTCTAATTCTTCTCCATTTTCATACATTGCCATGATTTCAAATTCTCCGAAAATCTCACAGGCATCAATAATGATTTTCTTTCCCATCGTATACCCGCCTTTTAACTCTTCGTGTTTGATTGTTCTTTTTAACATTCTATTTTCCTCCTATTTTACTTGTGTATGCTTTTCCACTTATAAAAAAAGACAATGTTCAAATTAGAATTAAAACTATACTCTAAATGATCCATATTGCCCACTTTTATAAGCGGAAAATCTCCGCTATTATTATATTAGATTTATCAATCTTACTGAATGGTAATCAGATGTATTCATGATTTTTCTAAAACCATTTTCTTTCATCCAGGTTTCAAAAACGTTTTTGGACGTTTTAAATTTTGTTGTTCCAAAAAACGGGAATGGATTATAACCGCTTATCTCTATCCATTCTTCTATATTTGTGCTTTTAATCCACACATTAGTAATTTTTCCATCCTTAATCCATTTTGCCTGTTTAATTGTCATTATCTTTTCCTCCTAATATGTAATAATTCTATTTAAAAAGTAGAAAAACTTATACTTCTACTGTAAAAATCCTTCCTTTATCCCAATTTGCTTTTTGTAAAGCCTGATCAGATACAGATATTCTTACTTCTAATTCGCCATTATTATTGATATAATATCTAGTATTATCATATTTTTGATTGAACAATTTTGAAAAATATTTCTTCATGTCCTCTACTTTTTCAATTCTTTTTTCCGTCAATTCCTTGTTATAGTTAAATTCATCACCGTAATTATATCCTGCAAATGTATCTCGTTTCCCATCTGAAAAGACTCTGAACCCCGCTAAATTATCAAGCACAACTATTTCTTCAAAATCAGCGTTGCAATATTTATTAACAAAATTTAAAATATTTTCTTTTGTGTATTTTACTTTTTCGATGTCGGAATTTCTTTCGCATTCTAATCTTGATTTATTACAATCATCAATTTTCGGATCATTTGTAATATAATAACAAAAATCGCAAGTCAAGTAACCATCTTCTGAAATTGTTTTCGGATGCTTTAGTTTTCTTCCGTTCTTTCCGTATTCAACAACTATATGTTTATATCCGCTTATAAATTCAATATAAACTTTTTTACCTTCTTTGTTAGTAAATGCTGTTCTAATTCTACAATTTTCCACGTCATTACATGGTACACAACCTGCGCCTTCAAAATACAATACTTTCTTGCTCATAATTTCCACCTTTTAACCTTTCTTTATATATGTTTTCTTATTCTCTTCTAGTTTCGCTCTTGCTCGTCAGTATCGGACTTATACCGATAGACTAGAACATCATACAGCACAGCCTGTTTACGGTTTATTCCCTTAATTCACTTGCTGATTTTCCGCTTATAAGAGTTCTGTACTTAAACAGTGTTATCTGCTCGTATAAACGCGTTGTATTTGATTAGCTATATGAAATTGACAAGGTGCTATTTCCGAAAACTTACTAATCATTACGTTTTCGTTATGCTTAATATAGCATGAAGTTTTCGGAATGTCAATATGTTTTTAGAATTTATTTTACGTTTTCGGAATGTATGATTGTAATAAAAAAGACATCATACAAACGTATAATGTCTTTTCTTAGCCTATTCTATTCCCATTCGGGAAAACAAAAGCAGATGTATATTTACATCCCATAATACTAGCCATCTTCTCTAGTTCTTCTTGCGTAAATTTTCCAGTTTTTACCCTTTTGGAAATAGACGCTTGACTCATTCCCATTTTTGCACCCAATTCTGTCAATGATATTCCAGCCTCATCACAAGCAACTTTTATTTTTTGTTGTAAAGTTATTTCCTTCACCTACTTTCTCTATTACCTCTTAATATAATATAGCAAATTTTTAGTTATGGTGCAATATTTTTCTTGACAGTGCCGGAACGTGTCCGGATTAAACGAATATGAATAACTGGCATCCACAACTCATATCAGCCTTTATAACTTCCTTATTTTCTAATTCTTTTTTAAACTCTTCCATAAAATCAGGAGCTTTTTGAAAATCTTCAAGCGTTCCGCTGTATAGTGCTGTCAAATCTTTTGTATCTATTACAACCAATCTGCTGATATTTTCATGTGATGTGTAACCCTTCAATACGTTTTTTTAGTTTCGCCATGTTTAACCTCTTTCTCCCCTTAGCCGATAGGTCAGCTTATATGAATTAGTCAAAAATCCAATTTTCAATAGTGTATTTATCGTAGTATCCTTTCTGAATCCCTAAACGATTACATCTATTGATATATAATTCCAATGCTTCTTTTTCGTCTACCGCCTCAAACACTTCACCGTCAACAATCGCATTTTTATAAGTCACTAATCTTACAACATATTTTTTCATTTTCATTTCCTCTCTTTCGTTTGTCTGTGAATAATTAAGCCATTTTTGAGCATGTCAAAAAACCATTCCGAAAAATCTTTATACTCTGTTTTTTCGATAATGTCTCGATAAACTTCTTTTAGCTGATTTTCTGAAAATGTTTTTTCCATAGCGTCTGGAAGTGATTCTCGATTATCTTCTGAAAAGTAATATCTGTTTTCAGCTTCTTTATAATTTTCAACAAATTCTTTCAGTTCATCCAGTGTGTCAAAACGTTTATAAAAATCTGTTTCAATCCATTTACCACTTTTGTTAATGTACTTTGTAGCAGTCCATTTCTTTTTACAGCAGTCACAATATACTGCGGAAAATGCAATGTTTTCATTTAATGTTTTAAAAGTATACATTTTTACTACCTCTCTTTCTTAATATCCAAAAGCTAACCAGTAACCAACCATTCCGACTGTAAAGACAATCGGCATTAACAGCGTTGTAACTTCGCGGATTTTTGTTTTCAGGTTTCTTTTTTTGCTTCTCATTTTGATTACCTCTCTCATTCTTATTTGATTGTTTATTCACTCTTTTATTCTCAGCTATACAAGCCATTTGCGAAAACATTAGAAGTAAAGTCGTTTCTACTACTCACTGCCACGGGTCTTATGCTTTTGCCCGAAACGCACCTTTCTTTGCTTGTTTTCTATGCCTTGCATAGTCAAAATAAAATAAACGGATTGTTCGTTTGCACTCACATTCCATAAAAATCGTTTAAACATCACATTCTTTTTTCAAAGTGTTTTGACTCACTTTAAAGGACTTGCCGACTTGACAAGTCCTGATTTACAAGTTACAATAATTTATGAGTTGTCGTGTATATATTCTTTTGCTTCTTGTTCCGTTGGACACTTTACAAGTTGCATATGGTCTGAATTGTACACGACTGTTTCATTGTCGTATGTTATATAGTACATACGTTTTCACCTCCCTTCTTTTGGAAGTGAAAGTTATTTTTTAATTTGTTTATTTCTAAAGTCATTATGACTTTCTGCGGATGTATCACTTTCTTTCCATTATGTGATGTTTAAGCCGTTCCGCAGTACGCTGTTCCTTTGCTGGATTCTCTCAGCGGGGAGTATATAAACTGCACAATCAAACAATAATAAATTTTATTCCTGTCTGTATCTACAATATATACCCTTATCAACTACCCCAGCCACCTCTTTCTGGCAGGCAACCTTGAAACTAATCATATCTAAAATACTTTTGTTTAACCTATATTCTTTACTCGTAGTTACTCCCTACCCTCTTAGCTCATGTCCTCGCTGTTCCGAAAATATCTATTGCAGAATATTTCAGAAAACAGTTACCCGAATTACTCTCAGGAGTCTTGCTTTCAATCTTATAAAATAATTTTTAAAAGGAATTTTTCACAAGAATTTGTGAAACACGACTTGAAAAGTGAATACTAAAATGTTAGAATATATATAATCACTTTGCAAGAAGTGTGTTTTGTTGAGCAGTTGTTTTGGTTGGTAGCCTTGTGACAACTGCTCTTTTGTTTTCCTTTTGTGATTATATAATATCATATGTTTTTATGTTTGTCAATCGTTTTTTGATTATTTTTTTAATCTTTTTCGATTACTATTTTTGCTTTATATCCTAATGGGTTTATGATGTCGTTTGTTTCGTCTAAAGATAAATTTTTTTTATTTATTTTTCGATTCAAATTTTGATTTACAATACCCATTTTTTCAGCAAGCACTATTTTTTTTATGCCTGACTCTTTAATTAAATTATTGATTTTATTGGATAACTCAGCATTATTATTTATATCCACTATATCACCTCCTGTTAGGCTATATTATACAATATACTATGATAAAAAACAAATGTTCTGAATGGTATATTTTGTCAATTTATGTTACCATAAAAGAAAAAGGATTTTATATCATGGGCAATTATAGAATACAGACACAAGATTTTTATTTCGGCGCTTGTATGTTTTCTTTTTTTAAACATAATTCTGATACAACACCTTCTATAATAGAAAGTACCGATGAAATTCAGGTTATCAAAATGACAACTAATACAAGCGAAGACTTTTATATTATAATGAAATACACGAAAAACTGTCAAAATAGGAAAACCATTTATAAAAGTTGGACTTTCCCAATCACAGACAAAGACAGAGAAATGATAAAAAAATATCATGATATTTGTGAAAATATATATTTCTTTTTTGTCTGTGGTGAATCGTCAATTTCAGGCAAACCTAAAAAATTAGAAAACGGCGATTTTTATGTTGAAGAAATAAAATCCGGTGAAATTGCTATATATCGCTATTGCGACTACTTAAAAGTAAAAAATAAAACAAATATAACAATAAACATATATAAAAGCCGAGAACATTATTTTAGTTTACACACTGAAAAATCTCGTGACAACATTATAAAATCAAAACGTAATAACATCGAAAAGAAAATCTCAGACATTGTTATTATATGATCTAACATTTCACTATTCACTTTTCAAAGTGCAAATTCCTTTTGTAGTT